>Ga0134125_10002708_pt1 | contig 20845 bp, 17 predicted proteins | sample KB31751_FD_96464 | JGI IMG/M metagenome (GOLD analysis project Ga0134125, IMG submission 96464) | Terrestrial soil microbial communities with excess Nitrogen fertilizer from Kellogg Biological Station, Michigan, USA - KB3-175-1 | ecosystem: Environmental > Terrestrial > Soil > Unclassified ... | reverse complement strand
CTCCTGACTGCTGCTTCCTTAAACTCTTTCGTGAACTTCCTGCGTCCTGCTCCCATGACTCAATTCTCCATTCGATGAAAAATGAGTCTTAACTGTTTGTCTCAATTTAGGGGACAAGTCCACTCGCGCTCTCGAGTTTCGATGCTAGCCTCACGGTTCAGCAACTGGCTTCCAGGGGAACTGACTTTGAACCGATTTCGCCGACTCGCACTGTTATTCGAGCTTTGCCTCGCTTCGACCGCCTTCGCCCAGGACCTTTCGATTTCCGGAACTATTCAGGACAGCGGCGGTGTGATCCCTGACGCTGAAGTGACTCTCCGCAGCCCTTCCGGCGCCACTCAAAAGGCGACTTCCGACGCTGTCGGGAAGTACACCTTCACCGGCCTTCGTCCCGGCTCGTACGAAGTCGGCGTTACCCGCAAGGGATTCTCGCCCCAGACTAGAACCCTTACGCTCTCCGGATCCGCCACGACCGTCGATGTGACGCTCGAAGTGGCGGGCGGCTCTTCGACTGTCGATGTCACCGATGTCGCCGGCCGGGCCACGGCTTCCGGCTCCGACATACCCAACCGCGAGATTCCCAACTACGTCGTCAGCGTCACCGAACAGGAACTGCGCGATCAGGGCATCAACGATCTGTCGCACGCACTCGAAAACGTCTCCGGTGTCATGACGCAGGTGCAGTATGGCGTTTACGAGTGGTACACGGTCGGCGGCATTACCCAGCAATCCGGCAACGACTTCCTTTACGTCGATGGACTTCGGCTAACCGGTAACCGGACGACGACACAGCTCAACAACGTGCAGGAAATCCAGGTGTTCAAAGGACCCAATTCGATCCTCTACGGCGGTGCTGGCGCCGGCCAAGGTGGCATCATCAACATCGTCCGGAAGAAGCCCTCGGCGATTCCGGCACACGAAGTCCAATACCGCGCCGGAAGCTATGGTCTGCAGCAAATCGGCGGCTCAACAACCGGCCGGGTCTTCGGGCTGAACCGGCTGCTTTACCGTGCCGATGTCTCGTACTCACACGCTGACGGCTGGCGGCAGAATGGCGCCAACCGTTTCACCGGCGCGCCGGAACTTACGTGGTTGCCCGGCGCCAATATGAGCATCACTACGATCCAGACGTTCACGCGCGACCGCTATACGCTGGACGCGGGCATACCCGCCGCGCTGCTGGCGATCCCGAACTTCCCCTTCGACCGCAAGCTGAATCCCAAAGGCGATTTCGAGCTTTCGCGCGATTGGCAGAACGAGATCGACTACCGCTGGATCATCAATGGACGTCTGACGCTCGGCTCGACTTTCTTCAAGCGAAGGAATCGCGATCAATACAGCGATGCCGAGACGGAGACTTACGTCCCCGCCAGTAATCAGGTGAACCGGTCGATTCTTTATTACCAGCACAACCGGCGCCCGGTACAGGAGATCACCGACCTTGCCGGCGACTACAACTTCCTGCATATGCGGCATCGCTTCCTCACACGGTACGAGTATTCCGATCAGTTCAACTACAGCTACCGCACCGGGGATACTCCCAATACCAGCAACTCCAATTTGCTGCCGGTGCCGCCCGTCCCCGTGGCTGCTTTCATAGCCGGAACATGGGCCGACACGGCTCCCGTTTACACGAACTTCCCCATTACTCGCGTCGATTATTCGGTGAACCGCTTCCATACGATCACCCTGCAGGACCAGATCACGCCGGTCCAATGGCTGGGTATGAACTTCGCGATAAACTACCCGAATTTCGATCGCCGGACCCACAATGACGCGTACAACAACGGCGCCTTCGTGAGCCGGGGCGTCGAGACTCATCTGTCGAACAGCGACAAGGTGAACTACCGGCTTGGCGCAGTTTTCATGCCAACCGAAAAGTTTCCGTCATGGATCCGCAATGGCCAGTTCTACTTCAGCACCAACACCTCGTTCAACCCGGTAACGTCGATTCCGGCGGACGGTTCGCAGCTCCAGCCCGTCATCAACAAAAGTTGGGAAGCCGGCACGCGCTGGCGCGCTTTTGGCAATCGCTTCCAGACCTCGCTCGCGGCGCGCCGCATTCAGGACCTCAACCGCGTGGTCACCATCAGCGCCGGCGTCTTCGAGCAGGTCGGCAAGGCCAGCACTTACAACATTGACTACGATGCCAAAGGCGACCTGACCCACGGCTTCTTCCTGACCGCGAATTACTCTTACGCGGACAGCCTGATCGACCGCTTTCGTTCCGATGGAGTGCCGCAGACCAACGGCGGCAAGCGCTTCCCGCATGCCCCCAGGCATATGGGCCGTGTGTATGCGACGAAATCGTTCAAGCTCGACGAAACCACGCGTCTCAACCTCAGCCTCGGCGCGCATTACCAGCGCCACTACTTCACCGACACCGCGAACACGACCATGGTGCCAGGCGAGACGACCATGGATGGCGGCATTTCGTTGCAGCGCAGCAATTATGACATTCAGGCGAACTTCTCGAACCTGCTGAACGCGCAGCGTTACTTCACTTCTGTGATTAACGGCAGCCAGCTTTACCCCGGCCAGCCGATCAGCGCTACACTAACTCTCCGGTACAGGTTTTAGGACAATCGCATGCCCCGCCCAGCCATTCTGCTCAAACGCTCCCTGATCTTCATCCATCGCTGGCTGGGAGTCGCGCTATCGATCCTCTTCGGACTCTGGTTCTGCTCGGGAATCGTCATGATGTATTGGGACTTCCCCGGCGTCAGCCAGCAGGACCGGCTCGAGCACGCCCCGGCGCTGAATCCCGACAGCATCAAGCTCACGCCGGAAAAGGCCTGGGCCGCTCTTGGCCGCGACGGCGCGCCTGGCTCGGCCACTCTGACGAGCTTTGACGGCCGCCCCATCTATCGATTTGGAGGCGAGGGTGGAGGCGGCCGCCGACTCCGAAGTGGGGAGTCGCTGACCGTCTATGCGGATGACGGATCACGACAGACCGAAGTAAACGACGCGATGCTCGATCGCGCTGCGAGCGCCTGGACAAAGCAGCCGATAGCAACGGCCAGAAAAGAATCCGTCACTGAAGTTGACCAGTGGACAGTCGACGGCCAGCTTCGCAGCCTGCGTCCGCTTTACAAGTACTCCTTCGCCGATGGCCAGCAGGTCTACGTCTCGGGCATAGACGCGCAGATCATGCAATACACCACCCGCGAGTCGCGCTTCTGGGCATATCTCGGCGCGATCCCGCACTGGATCTATTTCACTGAGTTCCGCAAGAACCAGCCGCAATGGTTCCAGTTCGTCGTGTGGACATCAGGCATCGGCACGATCGCCGCTTTGCTTGGGCTCATCATCGCCATCTGGATGTACTCGCCGGCGAAGAAGTACCGCCACGCGGGGGCCCCAACCAGCATTCCTTACAGAGGATGGAAGCGCTGGCACACCATCATCGGCCTCAGCTTCGGCTTCATCACCGCAACGTGGGCGTTTAGCGGCTTGCTCTCGATGGGCCCGTTCGATTTTGTGGACCGCCTCACCGGCAATGAGGGGCGCGGGCGGGGCGCAAGCGTGAACATAGCGGGCGCGCTCCGTGGCCCGACGCGCTTCTCCCTGTCTGCCTATGAGGCGAAGAATCCGGCGGAGGCGATCGCGTCGCTGGGCGCCGGTTTCCAGACGAAAGAGATCGAGTTCACGACCTTCGCGGGGAAACCCATCTACATGGCATCGGATGGAGCCGGCGCCACGCGCATTGTCCCACTCGACGGCGCCCCGAAGACGGAATTCGATCGCAACAGGATCCTGGATATCGTGCGACACGCCGCCGGTTCCCATCTCGCTGAGATGCGCGTCATGAATGAATACGACGCCTACTACCTCGACCGCACGGGCCGCCGGCCGCTCCCGGTCGTATATGCGCGTATGAACGACGAGGGCCACACCCGCTATTACATCGACGTGAAGACCGGGCAGATCGCCGGGAACTACAGCTCGCGCAACTGGGTCAACCGCTGGCTTTATCACGGCCTGCATTCGCTGGACTTCCCGTGGCTTTACAAGCATCGTCCGCTATGGGACATCGTCGTGATCCTTCTGATGCTTGGAGGCACGGCCGTTTGCGTGACCTCGCTTGTGCTCACATGGCGCGTGCTGAAACGGAAGGTGTCGCCGCTGCTGCCAATCTTCAAACCGGCTCCAGTTGAAGACCTGGCCTGAGCCGCCGCGAGTTACGACTTTCGGAGGAACCGCCGCATGCGCGCCAATTCAGATCTGAGTTCGCGCTGAAATGCGCGGTCACGCGGCTGTGACGCCACATAACCGAGATCCGCGTTGATGTCATCGCCGTCGGCCGCAACATTTGCCCAGCCGATGACCTCGTCGCGCCAAAGCACCGGCAGCGCATAGTACCCGCGTAGTCGTTTGGTGACCGGCGTGTAAGCTTCGAAGCGATACTCCCAACCCCACAGCCGCTCGAAGCGCGCGCGATCCCAAACCACGGGGTCGAAGGGCGCGAGCAGCCGGAGCATTTCCGGAACTTCAGCCGATTGAGGATCTTCCCCCGCCGGCCAGTACCAATCGACGCCGTATACGCGCGCGTGCGCCAGCCGCCTCTTAGCCCGGTTGAGCGCTTTCGGCAAATGGTTACGCCACTGTGGCACGGCTATTCGCAGCCGACGCACGAGAGACGTGAGACTCGGCCCGGGCAGCGGCGCATAAAGCCCCACCCCTGCATCGACCAGCGCGTCCAGCCTCTCTTGCGGACTCGTTTCCGCCCGCGAATGGTCATGCGCGGCGTAGATCCGAACGCCGGCTTCGCGCCGCGCGATGCGGACCATCCCGCGATAGTGCATCGCATCCAGCAGGAAGGTCGTCGCGCTCGACGATCCGCCCCAGTAGTTCGTTACCGTGCCATGGGCGAAGCGCTCGTCGACCTCGCGTGGATGAGCCGTGCCGCGCTCGCGAAGGAACGCGAGCAACTGCCGCGCCCGCCGCCTGTGTGCAGCGGACCACTGCGCGTCTCCCCACTTTGCGCCGCTTCCTTTGCGCGGCTGCATGAGCGCCTCGACACTCGATGTCACGAATCCATAGTTGATGAACGTGTCTTCGGCGATATCGAGCTGTTCATACTGCTGTTCGAGATCTCCCGCCCGATAGTCCTGAACCCGGTGACGCAGGATCAAATCCTGCGCACGCGCGGGCGCGCGGATCGGGTCGGCCTGCACAAACCCCATGCGCTCGAGAGCTTCCGCCAGCGTCACCGGCGGGAAGAGACTGCGCGCGACGGCGTAGCGTCGAAGCTGTGGGAGCGTAATCCCCATGAAACGCGGAGTGTAGCATCGTCGCGACTTCGAGGAGTGCGGTCCCTGCTGATGCATCGACTTCGCGATGATAATGCGCCGGGATGAATCCCGCGCGCGCAGTCGAATGGTCAGTCTTGTTCCGGTGCAGGCCTTTGTTTTGCAACAGACGAAGGCCGGCGATGAAGATCGCCAGCGCCACATTCACACGGACATCTGGAAATTTAAATGGTGTTGGCACGAGTGCCGACGCCAGGAGCCCTGCGAACAGATTGCAGGTTCCGGTTGTTACCGAATCTCGAGGATCTCTTTTTCCTTCGCCTTTGCCGCCTGGTCGAGCTTCAGCATATAGCTGTCGGTCAGCTTCTGCATCTCGTCGTGGGCACGGCGATCGTCGTCCTCAGTGACCTTCTTTTCCCTGGTCAGCTTCTTGACGTGATCGTTCGAATCGCGCCGGACATTCCGCAGCGCGACCCGATGATCTTCCGCCACGCCGTGCAGTTTCTTGACGAGTTCCTTGCGGCGCTCCTCGGTCAGCGGCGGAATCGGAATCCGAATCATCTTGCCGTCATTCGAGGGATTGACGCCAAGCTCGGCGGTCCGGATTGCTTTCTCGATGGGACCGATCTGCGAGGTGTCCCAGGGGGTGATCGTGATCAACCCCGGTTCGGGTGCGTGCAGATTCGCGACCTGATTGACCGGAGTCGGCGTCCCATAATAATCGACCCGGACATTGTCGAGCAGATGAACTGAAGCGCGGCCCGTGCGAATCGTGGCCATGTTGTGCTGCAGGTCTTCCAGCACCTTATCCATGCGCTGCTTCGCGCTGGTTTCGATTTCTTTGACGGTTGTCATGGGTTAGTTGATCAGGGTCCCTAATGTCTCGCCGGACACCATCCGCATTATATTGCCGCGTGTATTCAAATTGAAAACCAGGATCGGCAGCCGGTTGTCGCGACACATCGCGATCGAGGTAGAATCCATCACGCCGAGGCCGCGCGTCAATACTTCCGTGTAGGAAATCTGCTGGTACATGACAGCGTCGTGATGCTTCATGGGGTCTTTATCGTAGACTCCATCGACTTTCGTTGCCTTCGCGATCACCTGAGCCTTGATTTCGAGAGCCCGCAGGGTGGCCGCCGTGTCGGTCGAGAAGTACGGGTTTGAGGTGCCCGCCGCGAAGATCACGATGCGGCCCTTTTCGAGATGCCGAATCGCGCGCCGCCGGATATAGGGCTCGGCCACCTGATGCATCTCGATGGCGCTCATGACGCGCGTATGCGCGCCGATGTGTTCAAGCGCGTCCTGCAGAGCGAGGGAGTTCATCACCGTCGCCAGCATGCCCATATGATCGGCGGTGACCCGGTCCATACTCTTCGCCGCCAGCGCGATGCCTCGGAAGATGTTCCCGCCGCCGACGACCACGCCGACCTGCACGCCATGTTGCGCGATGCTCGCGATTTCCCGCGCCAGTTCCTGCACGCGCTCGGGATCGAGACCGAACGATCCAGCCCCGGCCATCGCCTCGCCGCTCAGCTTGAGAAGGATGCGACTGTATTTGGCCATGGCTTGTCTGGAGATTCGCGCGGTGATCTCAACTCGCCGCGGGTTCCGTCTTTTCCGTACCGAACGCGTCGCCGACTTTGAAGCGCGCGAACCGCGAGACCGAGATGTTCTCGCCAAGTTTGGCGATCTTCGTCTTGATCAACTGGTCGATTGTGATGGTGTTTTCCTTGACGAAGGGCTGTTCGTAAAGACAGACCTCTTCGTAAAACTTCGACATGCGGCCTTCGACGATCTTGTCGACCATCTTCTCCGGCTTGCCTTCGTTCAAGGCACGGGCCTTCTGGATTTCCTTTTCTTTATCGATCGCCGCCTGGGTTACATCTTCCTTCCGGACGAACTGCGGGTCGGCGGCCGCGATGTGCATCGCGAGGTCGCGCACCAGGTCCTGAAAGTCGTCAGTCCGCGCGACAAAGTCGGATTCGCAGTTCACCTCGACAAGCACGCCCAGTTGGGCGCCCGCGTGGATGTAAGAACCCACCACACCCTGCTTCGTCGTGCGCGAGGCTTTCTTTCCGGCGGAGGCGATGCCGCGCTTGCGCAGCACTACTTCCGCTTCGGCGAGATCTCCCTTCGCCTCTGTCAGAGCGCTCTTGCACTCCATCATCCCGGCCCCGGTGCGCTCCCGGAGCTCTTTCACCAGGCTTGCTGTAATTTCGGCCATGTTCCTTTATCTCAGACAACGATTATTCAGGGAAATGCGGCGCCGGCGGTCCTGCCGCCGTTATCACCCGGACAACGAACGCAGGCGGCAAGACCGCCAGCGCCAACAAAAGACGATTAAACCTTTGTCGCTTCGGTAGCCGGCGGAGCCTCGCTGGTTTCCGAAGCCGGACCCTTCCGGCGCTCATCTCGAGCGTTGGGCGAGCCCGCTTCCTCGACGCCCATGCTCAGGCTTTCCTGCATGAGCTGCTCGGCATACTTCGGATCCACGTACTGCGAATACTCTTCGGTAATATCTTCGACGGCTCCGTCCTCTTCCTTCACCTTGTCGGCGGCGTCGGTGAAATCGTGCTCGGTCGCGAGCGCGCGGCCTTCGATGACGGAATCGGCGATCTTGCTCGTAAAGAGGCGGATCGCCCGCAGCGCATCGTCATTGCCGGGGATTACCCAATCGACTTCATCCGGATCGCAGTTGGTGTCGACGATCGCGACCACGGGAATTCCGAGGCGCCGCGCTTCTTTCACCGCGATGGCTTCCTTGTTTGAATCGATGACGAAGATCACGTCCGGAAGCCCAGGCATGTCCTTGATGCCGGCGAGGTTCTGGTCGAGATGCTTGCGGTCGCGCTCCAGACGAACGATTTCCTTCTTGGGGCGTCCGCCATAGGCGCCTTCGGCCGCCATCTGCTCCAGTTCCTTCAGCCGCTTGATCGACTTCTGAACCGTCGTCATGTTGGTCAGCAGGCCGCCCAGCCAGCGCTGGTTCACATAGAACATCTGGCAGCGGTTGGCTTCTTCGGCAATGGCTTCCTGCGCCTGGCGCTTCGTGCCGACAAACAGGACGGTCTTGCCCTGCGCGGCCATTTCGACTACATACCGGGCTGCATCTTTGAACAACTTCAGCGTCTTCTGCAGGTCGATGATGTAGATTCCGTTACGTTCGCCAAAGATGTATTCCTTCATCTTTGGATTCCAGCGCTTGGTCTGGTGCCCGAAGTGAACGCCGGCTTCGAGCAATTCTTTCATGGAAATTGCAGGCAAACGAACTCCTTAAAAACAATTTGCAACCCTTTCTCGAGCCGGAGCGATCCAAAGCGAGATTTGCTCCCGGCCGGATAAAGGGCAGTCGAACAAAATTCGGGGCGCGAGTAATGCTGGCCCCATAAAGGGGGCCGATCAGGCCCGCGCCCCGGCCGCGTACTGAAAAAATCTATCGCTTCGAGAACTGGAAGCGCTTGCGCGCACCCTTCTGGCCGTACTTCTTACGCTCGTGCTCGCGAGGATCACGAGTCAGAAGGCCGGCTTTCTTGAGCGGTCCGCGCAACTCCGCGTTGAACTCGACCAGCGCACGCGCGATACCCAACTTGATCGCGTCCGCCTGACCAGCCACGCCGCCCCCGTTTGCGAGGATCAGCAAGTCGAAACGATCCGTCATCTCGACCGCCTGCAGGGGTTGTTTCACCGGCACGCGCCCTGCTTCGGTCGGAAAATAGTTCTCGAGCGCCCGGCCATTGATCGTGATGTTGCCCGACCCCGGCCGTAGAAACACACGGGCGATGCCGCGTTTGCGGCGTCCCGTTCCCAGATACTGTTCGATCTTTCTTAGAGCCAAGATTTCGTTTCCCTTCTTAAAACGCGGCGGCCGGCCTTAAACCGCTGCCGCCGGCGCATTCGCCGACCGGCGCACTACCGAGGGCGCCGGCTTCTGGGCCGCGTGCGGATGCTTGTCGCCCGCGTAAACTTTCAGCTTCCGGTACATCTGCTTGCCGAGCTTTGTCTTCGGCAGCATGCCCGAAATGGCCTCTTCGACCATCCGCGCCGGGCGCACCGACCGCACTTTCTGCACGTTGGTCTCGATCAAACCGCCCGGGTAACCGGTGAAGTGCCGGTAGATCTTGTCGGTACCCTTCTTGCCGGTCAGCTTCACCTTCGCGGCATTGATCACGACCACGTGATCGCCGGTATCGAGAAAGGGCGTATAGATCGTCTTGTGCTTGCCCATCAGGATCCGCGCCGCGTGACTCGCGAGCTTACCGAGGACAACGTCGTTGGCATCGATTACGTGCCAGTTTCTTTCAATTCCCGGTTTGGACGGGAATACAGTACTCATTGAACACACCACTCCGTCTATGTATGCGACTTTACCTAAACAGGCTACCGAACCCAAGGTGAGAATGTCAATCCAATGAAATGAAATGGATTAACGCGCTCTCGCGGCTATCGCCAGTCGTCTGCAACGTAAACATCGGGCCGATTGAAAACGATTTCGTTTTTTCGGGTCATGGCAACGCCCTGGGTTTGGGCCCGGAATCCGGCGTCCAGCATGGTCCGGTAGGCCTGCGTCCGGCTCGTATTGACGCCAGCTTCCATTTTAAGCAGTCCCCCTGCGCCGGCCATCGCTTCGGTGGCTGCGAGCAGTCGCCGGAACAAATCCTGCCCCGGCCGGGATGCCGCAAACTTGACGTAGCAATTGTCGCGACCGCCCTCGGTACCCACACCGCAAAAGCAGACGGAGAAGCCGTCGAGCCGGTCGCCATCCCAGAGCAGGACTGTCTCTCCAAGCCCCTGTGCGTCCACGGCTTCGATTTCGCACGTAACATCCAGCCCTGGGTGAATGGAATCGGTTAATTCCCGGCAGGCGCGCCGCGCTTCCGCCTTTCGCGGGCCGCTGAGCGTCGAATAGCCAGTCCACCCGGCGCCGGCAGCGACGATCGGCTTCACCATGACCGATGTCAGGAACCTCGGCCAATAGCCGAACTTTTGATAAAGATTCACGTGCTTCGTGCTGTGCGGAAACGTAAACAGCCCGGAATCGCGGACGCCTCGCTCATCAAACATCTCGACCGTGCGGGCGAGCAGGTGCTGGGCGATGCCCCGATCCCAAAGTTCCGGCTTGATCGTGAGCGGTCCGAAGAACCCGAAACTTCCCCAAACGGCGACGAAGTTCGATCCCACAAGGTCACCCGCGCGCTCGGCCACAATCGCCGCCTCGGGATCGGCGTGCCAGCGTGTCGACACGCATTCGCGGTCGAGATAAAAGTTCTCCTTATCCGACGCGTTCACGAAGGTCGCAAATGCAATGCGGAAGATGCGGCGCACCGTATCCAGATCGTCCTCACGCATCGTTCGGACTGAAATTCCTGTCTCTTTCGGTGCTTGCCCAGCCGCGGGTGGCATATGCCAACAGTCTGTCACAGGGATGGCAAGCGGAACCCGAAGTGCACCAGCCCCGGCGCAACTTCGCCGGCAGCCGTTGCGGGGGAGTCAGGCTGGGATGAGTCAGGCTGCGGCGCGACCCGCTTGCCGCGTTGGGCTTCGTCGGTCTAATCAAGAGCCGGTACCCACACCGCCGCTCGGAAAAAATGCGAACAAACGGCCTTGCACCGCGTAATAATCCTGCAGGGAGGCCGCAGTGTACCGCTTTCTAGCCGCCGCGCTCGCCTTTGCGGGCTCGGTTTATGCGTTTGACGCCACCGACAGTATTCGGAAGTCCGCGCCTGTCGGGCCGGCAACAAGGATGACGTTCCGCGCCGAGTTCGGCTCGATCAACGTGGTCCCCGGCGGCGGTAAGACAGTCGATGTCGAGGCTGAATTCCGGGGATACCCGTCGTCGCGGCGGGAGTTCGACGACATGCTGCGCGATTTCGATCTGCAGGTCATGCAGCAAGGCTCGGACGCGGAGGTTAAGGGCACGTTTCGGGCTGGATGGGAATCGCACGTGTCGTCCAACCTCTTCGACTTCCTTTTCGGCAATCATATCTGCCATAACGGGCGCTGTTTAAAGTACACGTGGCTGCGCTCCATTGACTACCGCATTACCGTGCCCCAGCAGTTCAATGCGGATGTCTCGACATCGGGCGGTTCGGTTTCGGTCGGAGCCCTGAAGGGCGAAGTGATCGCTCACACGGCAGGCGGGTCGCTGCACTTCGATCGCATTGAAGGACCAGTCAATGGCAGCACATCCGGCGGCAGCATCGTCCTGAACGGTGCCAAAGGGCGGGCGACGGTGCATACCTCCGGCGGCTCGATCTCGCTGCGGGATATTGCCGGTGATGTGGACGCCTCCACGAGCGGCGGCTCGATCACAATGGATGGCGTTACCGGACGCGTCAGAGCGCACACCTCGGGCGGCCATATCACGGCGAGCGATATCTCTGGCGCAATAGACGCGTCGACGTCCGGCGGCGGCGTGACGGCGACGCTGCTGAGCCAGCCGAAGCAGGATTGCCGGCTCACCACTTCCGGCGGATCGATCGACATACGTCTCGCCGGCGATGCACACGTCGACCTCGATGCTTCCACCAGCGGTGGCAGGGTCGCGACGGATTTCCCGACGCCGTACCGCGACGACAGGCATCCGCACGAGCTTCATGTGCCGATCAACGGCGGCGGTCCACAGCTTTATCTGCACACTTCGGGCGGCGGAATCGCGGTGCATCGCGCGGGCGCGCACTCGCTGTAGAGCTGGTGCGGCCTAATGCCAGGGTTGAAGTCCGGTCATCGCCCTGGCGGCACCGGCGCGGTTACGGGCGAACAACCAAGCCAGCGCGATTGCCAATCGCGCGCAGGATGCCATCCTGCCGCACAGAATCCCGCAGCGCACAGGTCATGGATTGAAGGCCCGGCGCATTGCTGCGCGGTGCAATAACGAGCGCACAGGGCGCAGCCCGTTGTGCGCGGTCAAGAGGCGAGCGTACAGGGCGCAGCCCGTTGTGCGCGGTCAATAAAAGCAAGCTAACCTTTATACTGATTCTTACGCCCTAAGATCGTACTGCCGTACGCGCAGACTCTTTGAGGGGAAAATCATTTCTTGCAAAAAGTTCCGCTTGGCCGCAACGCCGGCTTCCAAACACTTCTGCATCCCATTAAATCGGCGCTGGCGGCTGCTCTCTGCTGGCTGCAGGCGCTGCCGGTCCTGGGTCAGGTCGCCGAACCGCCGCTGCCCATTGACCGCGCACCCCGCGTGGAATGGAACTCCGGCTTTCCGCGCCGTGAATTCCGCCCGGGGTCGGTCTCCAGTTCGGATTTCCGCGACACTACCCGCCTCCATGATCTGATTCGCGCGGGCCAGCTCTATCTTTCTCTGCAGGATGCGATCGCCCTCGCGCTCGAGAACAACCTCGATCTCGAACTGGAACGCTACGGTGTGCGCATGGCCACCACGGACACGTATCGCGCGGAAGGCGGCGGTACCGTACGCGGCGTCCCCTTGACAGTGAACGAAGCCCCGGCCGGGATCGGCGGACCGAGCGGCAGCCCGCTGCTGACGACGGCCGCGACGGGCGCAACCCCGCAATCAACGGTTTCCGTCAGTGTCACAGACACGCAGCTCATCGCGGAATCCCAGAACAATCTCGGCGTCACCGGAACGTTTCCTTTTGCCAACGGGCCGCTGATTCCCCTGTTCGATCCGGCGGTCACCGCCACCCTGCTCGGGCAGCGCGCCAACACACCCCAAACGAACAGCCTGAACGCCAATTCGACTGACCTGAAATCGAATACCTTCATCGGGAATGCCGGCTACGTACAGGGTTTCAGCCCGGGCACCCAGGTCTCGGCGAATTTTCTGAATCAATATCAGGACACGAATGCGGTCCGCAATTTGTTCGCTCCCTACTCGCAGTCGAGCCTGGGGGTCACGGTCACGCAGCCACTGCTGCGCGGCTTCGGGCGCGAGATCAATCGGCGCTTTATCCATATCGCGAAGAACAGCGAGAAAATTTCCGATTACGTATTCCAGCAGCAGGTGATTAGTACCATCTCCGGAGTGATCCGGCTTTACGACGACCTCGTCAGCCTCAACGCCGATATGCGCGTGAAGCAGCAGACACTGACTACCGCGCAGCGCCTGCTCGAGGACAATCGCAACAAAGTCGAGCAGGGGACCCTCGCGCCGATCGAAGCCACTCGCGCGGAAGCGCAGACGGCATCCGCGCGTCAGGATCTGATCAACTCCCAAGGCTACGTGCGCCAGCAGGAGATCATCCTGAAGAACGTGCTCTCGCGGAACTGGGGCGACGACCCGATCGTGCATGACGCGACCATCGTTCCCACCGACACGCTGGGACTCGAGCCGCTGCCTACGCAAACTTCCGCGGAAATTGTGACTATGGCGCTGATGAATCGCCCCGAGCTGCAGGCCGGGAAACTGCAGTTAACGAATTCGGAGATCAGCCTGAAGGGCACAAAGAACGAGCTCAAGCCGGAGGTCGATCTGGTAGGAACGGTCGTCAGCGCTGGCATCGCGGGCCCACTGAATCCGAGTTCCGGCGGCACCGCAACGCTGCCTGGAGTCGGCGGCAACTATGGCACGGTGCTCGACCAGATTTTGCGCGGAACATACCCCACCTACAGCGTGGGGATCAACGTGACATTGCCGGTGCGCAATCGAATCGCCCAGGCGGATGTCGCGCGCGACGAATTGCAGGTGCGGCAAACGCAGGTGCGTCTGAAGCAGATCGAGAACCAGATCCGCGCCGAAGTCGAAGACGCGCTGATCGCGCTGCGGCGCACGCGCGCCGCTTACGAAGCAGCGCAGCAGACCACAAAGCTGCAGGAGCAGTCGCTCGAAATCGAGCAGGAGAAGTTTGATGTCGGGCTTTCGACCAACTTCCTGGTGATCCAATACCAGGGCTATGTCGCACAGGCGCGCTCCACGGAAGTGGCCGCGCTCGATGCGTACGCAAAGGCGAAGACGCAGTACGAGCGCTCGGTCGGGCTGACGCTGAATAACCACAACGTCTCGATCGACGAGGCGTTCAAAGGCAGTGTGTCGCGAACATCGTCGCCGGCGATCCCGCCGACACAACCATAAAAGACCCGCAATAGAATAAGACGGAATGCTCAAGATTGGCAGCGTGCGGTGGCGTGGCAAGTGTCCCCGTCATCCTCGGTACGATCCTTATCTGGATGGTCGCGCTGCCATCCGGGGCGGCTGCGAGAAGTGCACCGCGCTCGCCGATATTCATCAAATCCACATGCAGATGATCGCGTTGATGCGGACCTTCGCGCCTCCGCAAAAGCCGAAGCGGACCCTTGCCACGGACGCCGATCTACAGACCAACCTTTTCGGCGATTTACACTAAGACAAGTGAAAGCCCGCGTATACGTCACCTTCAAGCCTTCGGTTCTCGATCCGCAGGGCCAGACGATTCGGTCCGCGCTCAACGGACTCGGCCATCGCGGTATTGAGGACGTCCGGCAGGGGAAGTATTTTGAGATCACGATGCAGCCCGGCGAGGACCTGGATGCGATCGCGCGTGATGTGCTGAGTAATCCCGTGATCGAGGATTACCGGATCGAAATGCTGGATTAGGCGGTTCACATTGAGCAAAGGCGGCCGCCATTGGACCTTTGCAAATCACAGCGGAGCGCGATTCACAATCGCGCGCAGGATGCCATCCTGCCCCACAAGCCCGCCTCATGCCACATGGACTCGAGATGCCGGGGCGAATGTGGCGCTGGCGATCTCGTCGCCGGCGTTGCGGCTGTCGCAAAGCAGTCCTTGCTGGGCATTCCTGCCCGTCGTGGCTTCAGCCGCCGGGTTCTTAGCGTGCCGGCTTTCGCACGGCGATAACGTCCCCCTCGGTCGAGTAAGCAATCATTTTGTTGAATTGCCCGTTCGCGTCAGCCACGAACTCATAGGTTCCCAGAAACCGCGGCGAGAACGTGGTCTGCGATAAAGGAACCAGCGGCATCTTGCCGTTTCCCGCCATCTCGATCATCAACTGATCTCCGGCGAGGCTGACCTCAATCCGCGCCGCGCTCGCGGCCGTGCCCGTCGTCGCCGACGTTTCATAAACGCCAACGTATTTCGCGAGCACGTCTCTGGGCACGATCACGTTCTTCTCTTCTGCCGTGCGGCCGACGAGGTGCTTGCTATCCTTCTCGTTCTCCCCGCAGACGTACTCGAGCATGTCTGTGTCGGGGACGAAACCCGCTCCGAAAGAGATCGACCATGCCCTCCTGTAGGCTTTCGGATCGTCGTAGGCCACCTGCACATCCATATGTCCGAAGCTGGTCCGCCGGTAGTGCTCGGTTATTTTCAACGCTTCGGTGTGCGGGTGCCCGCCCATATCGAGCCAACTGCGATCGTTGAAGCCGCTCGACTCGACCACCAGCGTATCGCCGTCCCAGTGACCGATCGAATAACCCATCCAGCTCGGATTGGGGTCCTTCGGCAGCGCGCGGCCGTCCATGAAGATCTGGCGGTACGTGAGATCTTCATAGAGGATCGCGATCATGTTCGGCATCTGCATGATGCGCGCGGGGCCGCCGCCGCCCATGATCATCGCCCGCGGACCGGCCGGCAGGCATCGTACCGTCCACGGATCGTCATTCCCCAGATTGCCGAGCCGCTGCTTGTAGATCGCTTCGGCCCAGGGCTCGACGTCGCTCTCTTTGAGATCAGCCGCAATATTGGCGGAGTGGCCGGGACCGGCATTGAGGCGCCATAATCCGGAAAGGTCGGGTTTGCCGGCAGGCGTGCGCGGCGCCGGAGCATTGAGGTTCGGCTTCCCGGCCGCGGTGCGCGGAATTCCCGGCGTCGGAAACTCGAGCCATTGAGCGGGCGAAGCGGCCGCGCCCGCGAGCAAGAGGGCGACCGTGAACGCAGCGCGCATTTGCGTTTATTTCTTCGGCAGGTGTATATGGCCCTGCGTCAAGTCGCGATTGTTTTCCTCGCAGGAATATTCCATCAGTTCCTGCCCGGGCTTCATGAGAGTGAAGACGCGCTTGTTCGACCACGGCGCTGTGTAGGTTTTGGGATCGTCGACTGTCAACTCCATTTCGAGATGCTGCAGGTCCGGCCGCGAAATCTTTTGGACGACGTGCATCGCGTCGGAGTGCTGGTGGCCGATGGTGTCCAGCCGCGTCTTGCCGTTGAAACCGACGGTGTCGATGACCAGCGTATCGCCGTCCCACTTGCCAGTGGAATCGCCAAACCATGTGGGTTCGAGGTTGGCGGGGTGCGGACGATCCATCGCCACGACGTGAAACCAGGTGTTCTGTTCGAAAAGAAAGCCGAGGTATTCGGGAGTCTGCAGGATCTGGATCGGGTATGGCGCGTTAAACGAACGCAGATAACCGAACGGCAGGCAACTTCCGGTGTAGTCGCCATCGACGGCAGGATCGTATTTCTCGAAGGCGGCCTGGGCGGCTGGAGTGAATGGCAGTGTCCCCGGCCCCTCCTGCATCATGCCGCCCGCGCCCTTGCTTGATTTCGCCATGTCGGGCACATACGGGTGGTTCCAGATTCCGCTGAAGTTGGGTTTGCCGTTGGCGAGCCGCGGCGCCGGCGCTGGTTTCACGGCCGGCGCGGCCGGACCGCTCTGCGCGAACAGCGGCGCGGCGGCGAAGGATATCAAAACGGCAAACGATCTTACGTTGATGGTCTTCATGGAAACTGACTTCGTCCTTCCCTTGAACATTTGCAGCAAGCCCATAAGAATCTCGGGGAAAGTGATCGCCAGCGATACGGGACTGCCGCAAACTCGTATCAAGGATAACCCGTTCGGCATGGCCGGAGCCACGGCGCCATGTTGTCAAACGGGCCAGGCACGCCGCTCCGACTCATACCGGAGAGCAACGAGCAAGGGGGAGCCGGCAAGCACAGCGGAGACGGGAAGTTCCCTCCCGAGACGCCTGCGGCTTCCTGCGGTCCCGGTATCAAATATAGAGCGCTGCGGATATAGAGTGCTGCGGGGTCCTGTAATCAAATTCGTTAAATTACTCCCGGCTATCGCAGATTATCCCCTTCTGATCCCGTTTTCATCCCCGTTGCGCCCGACCGGCGTGGCCGATTCACAACTCGAGCAAATATTCCTAACCATTTGAGAGTGCGTCACATCCGATCGAAACACCACCCGACATCACCCGTCACTGCACCCCCCCGATGCCACAATCTGACCGGACACCCACGCCATGTCAGAGCGCATCAACAAACTTCAACCCGACCGCACACTGCATCTGCGCGGATTCGACACGTTCGCCGCCGCCGCGACCATCCACCATGCCACAGCAAGCGGATGGCAGATCACCGGCACATTCCGGGATCCGGCTGACTTCGCCGTCGCGATCCTTTACGATGCCGATAACTTCTTCGAGCATCCGTCGATCAAATATCTCCCCGACTTCAATTTCGCCGGACTCACGCTCGATTTCAGCCTGCATTACACAGACAGCGCGCAGCCGATCGACTCTCCGAAATTCAACTGGATCGACTGGGCCACTCTTGACGTCATCCGCGCCGACGGCACGACGGCCAACGTGCCGCTCTGGGAGAACGCGATGCTTGCGGACAGCGCCTTCCCGGCGGCTTCAGCGACCGTGAATGTCGTCACGGGCGACGGACTCGGCGCCGGCGATCGCCTCAGCCTCTGGTATGGAAATCTCGCCTTCGATTACACCGTCCCTGGCGGGCGCGCGGGCAGCGCTACGTACTTCTTTCAGGACAAAGGCACCAGCGCCAGCATTTCCGCCGGCGGCACGACGTACACTTACAACATCACGACGCCCGGGGGGGAAAGCGGCGCGATCGTAGCGGCGGGAGTTGCAGCCGCCGCGGCCGGCGATCCGCAAGTGGCATTCAGCGCCAGTGGCAGTACCGTTGTTTTCGTCCCGAAGGTGAACACGGGCGCCGTCGTCAATGTCAGCGGATATTCCCTCTGGCTGGTCACCGAAGCGCCGGAACTCTTCATCGCCCGCGCCATCGGAAACCAGATCAACAATTTCAATTGGACAGCCGCCAACACCACCCACGGCCTGATTGCGTCCGTTGATGGGGCTGCGATTACGATCACCGCGGCTCGCTACGGAACCGCGAATGTCAGCGGCGCTTCCGTCACGTGGGCAGCGGGGACGAAGTTCTCGGGCATTATGCCGGGCTCATCGTTTGTCATCGCCGGGACAGCTTGCACCGTCGCTTCGATCGCCAGTCCGGCGTCCTTGACCCTGACCGCTCCCGGTCCCGCGGGCTCCGCTTCGTATCTCGCGCCGCGCGGCGGCCGCGACGGCAACATGATCCAGCTCTACACCCTCGCTACCTCGCCCGGCAATCTCGCATTCGATCAGGCGACCATCCCCCTCACCGGCGGCAGTTCCGACGTTACCTGGAATGTATCGCTCGACTTCAGCGCTCTCGGCGTCGACAGCATTCGCCAGTGCTGGCTGACCTTCGCGCCTTCGCTCGCCAACGGCGCGGCTTACAGCACATCCGAATGGCAGGCCACCTTTTCCAACTGGACGCTCAGCGGACCCGACGACGTCAAAGCCCTGCAGGTCGCCGGACCCGGCAGCGTTCGCATTGAGGAAAACGACACCGCATGTACTTACACCGCGAACTGGAGCACACCCGAAGCCGGTTTCTACTCGCAGTACTTTGCGCGTGCCGCGAGCGCGCTGAACGAGTCCGTCACGATCCGGTACACATGCCAGTTCACGCACGACCTTTACCTCGGCACGTCGCTCTACATCGATCGCGGCGTTGCCGGCGTTCGTCTCGACGGTGATACGGAGGCCCTGCTCGACTGCCGCCTGAATACAGCTTCGGCGGTGGTCACGCGCAGGCTTCTACGCTCCTCGGTCGCAGCCGGAACCCACGCCGTCACGATCCGCGTCGCCGAAGCCGGCGTCATTTACTTCGACTTCCTCGAAGCCGCCGTGCGGTCCGACGTGCCCGACGCACTCACGCCGCGCCCGAAAATTTCCCCGGCGCTCGACTTCGACACCGACCACACGTACAAACTTTCGCCCGGCCGCCTGATGTGGATCTTCGACAAGCTCGGCTATGCAGGACCGATCAACGAGTACCTCGGCGTCTTCTGGTGGAACCAGCGGACGCCTGTTGGCGGCTCGCTTTCGACGGCAACTGTCACCTTCGTCGGGCCATTCATGAACGGCGACTCGATCATCCTGCACTTCGCCGGCACGGCGATCGGAAAGTCCGTCTTCCCCACCGACACCGTGGGCACCATCGCCAAACACTTCGCCGCCGCGATCAACAGTACACTGATCGCGATGTGGGCGTCGGCGACCGATGAGGGAGTGCTCACGCTGAGCGCCCGCTCCCCCTCCCCTGCGTACAATCTTTCGCTCACCGCGGAAGTTCATTCCGCAGCCGGCACGGCGGTAGTCTCGCCGGCATCGCCCGCGGCGGGGGTGTATCCCTCATGGGTCGTCGACGACGCGGCCACACCGCCGGTCAGTCGCGGCGTCCGCGACTGGCACGCGGATTTTTACGCGCAGTGCGCCGCCCGCGGCCGCGATGTCATCACTGCGCTGTCGATGGAGCTGGTCAATCCACCCGACGGATTCGTGGCGCGCTATCCCAATCACAACGCCGTCTCCACCGCGACCGGCTTCGGTTCGCTGGTGTCGAACCATTGCGCGGCGGGAGCGTCCCGCCTGCTGGCGTACCAGAAGGCCGTCTACCGAAATATCGCGCAAATGCAGGCGGATGCCGGCCTCACCCCACACGTGCAATTCGGCGAATTCCTCTGGTGGTACTCGGCCGACCCGTCGGGCACCGGAATGGCCTTCTACGACGACGAGACGACTGCCGCCGCCTCGACGGCGCTCGGCCGTGCACTGCACACGTTTGTGACCACCGATGACGACCCAACCGTCAACAGCTCCGCGGACGCTCTTTTCCTGCGCAACCGCCTGCGCGATCACGTGAACGCGCTCATCGCCGATCTCCGCTCGGCTTACCCGGCGGTGAAATGCGAGTTGCTCTGGCCGTATGACGTGAATTATCCGACGCCGCTCCCGACGACCCCCACCACTGGCGGGCGTCTGAACCGCTTCATAAACCTGCCGGACGAGTGGCGGTCCCAACCGGCCAGCGGGCTCGACACCATGAAGGTCGAAGCCCTTGGCTTCGCCACCGGCATGCGCAGCCTCGATCTCGCCCGCGAGGCCATTTGGCTCTTCCCCGGCTTCGGCTGGCCGCTCAACGCGCTCCGTTATCTGGTCCCGGTCTTCGGCTCGGCCGTCCCATGGGAGCGAGAGCTGGACCTCGTTTGGGGCGCGGGGTTGCCGCTTGCCAGTCTCTGGGCGTTCGACCACGTCTGTCTGTTCAATCTCCACGTGCCTGAGCGTCTGTTGCAGCGGAGATCGTTTGTCAAGTCGCGTTAAATGATTGCTGGCGAGTCCTGTTGAGTATTCTGGAGGAATGGAAACGGCGGCGGAAAAGACTCCCTGGCAGCGGGTCCAGAACGCACGCCATCCCAAAAGACCTCACACGCTGGATTACATTCAACGCATTCTCACGGATTTTCAGGAGATCCACGGGGATCGCGCCTTCGGGGACGACCCTGCGATCGTCTGCGGAATGGGGCATCTCGACGGCCATCCTGTAATGCTGATTG
>Ga0134125_10002707_pt1 | contig 20850 bp, 18 predicted proteins | sample KB31751_FD_96464 | JGI IMG/M metagenome (GOLD analysis project Ga0134125, IMG submission 96464) | Terrestrial soil microbial communities with excess Nitrogen fertilizer from Kellogg Biological Station, Michigan, USA - KB3-175-1 | ecosystem: Environmental > Terrestrial > Soil > Unclassified ... | reverse complement strand
TCCGTTATTTGGGCGAACTAACACAATTTAGTCGCATCAATTTCGAGACTTGCACCAAGCGCGTGACGCGTCAATCGCGATTTAGTCGATGGCTCCCGCGCAAGCTTTCACTTTACAACGGCGCCGCATTGCCTACTCCTAACCGTTCCCGCTTGGTCCCTCAACGAACGTCAGCGAGAACGTCATGAATCCCGCCAACCTTCCCTTTGATTCCGAAGCCATGCTGCAGGGCCTGCGCGTCTGGGTGGAATGCGAAAGCCCGACCTGGGACGCCGGCGCCGTCGACCGCATGCTCGACATCGCCGCGCGCGACATGGCGGTGATGGGCGCGACGATCGAGCGCATCGCGGGGCGACAAGGCTTTGGCGGCTGCGTCCGCGCGCGCTTTCCACACCCCAAGCAGGGCGAGCCCGGCATCCTGATCGCCGGACATTTCGACACCGTTCACCCGGTCGGAACGCTGCAGAACTTGCCGTTCCGCCGCGAGGGCAACAAGTGCTACGGTCCGGGCATCTACGACATGAAGGGCGGCAGCTATTTGTCCCTGGAAGCGATCCGGCAGCTGATCCGCGCCAATGTCACCACTCCGCTGCCGATCACCGTACTGTTCACGCCTGATGAGGAGGTCGGCACGCCATCGACGCGCGACATCATCGAGGCGGAGGCCGCTCGCAACAAATATGTGCTGGTACCGGAACCCGGGCGCGCCAATAACGGCGTGGTTACGGGACGCTACGCGATCGCGCGCTTCAACCTGGAAGCGGTGGGCAAGCCCAGCCATGCCGGAGCCAACCTTTCCGCAGGTCGTTCCGCCATCCGGGAAATGGCGCGGCAGACCCTGGTCATCGACGGCATGAGCGGCGACGACTGCACCTTCTCGGTCGGCATCGTCCACGGCGGACAGTGGGTCAATTGTGTCGCCACCACCTGCACCGGTGAAGCGCTCAGCATGGCCAAGCGTCAGGCCGATCTCGACCGCGGCGTGGAGAAGATGCTGTCTCTCTCCGGCACCAGCGATGGGGTGACCTTCACGGTCAGGCGCGGTGTGACACGACCGGTTTGGGAGCCGAATGCCGGCACGATGGCGCTCTATGAAAAGGCGAAGGCCCTCGCCAAGGAACTCGGCATGGAACTGCCGCATGGCAGCGCCGGCGGCGGCTCGGACGCCAATTTCACCGGTGCGATGGGAATCCCGACCCTCGATGGCTTGGGCGTGCGCGGCGCCGATCCACACACGCTCAACGAGCACATCATCGTCGAAAGCCTGGCCGAACGCGGCCGGCTGATGGCGGGACTGTTGGCGACATTGGAGTAAAGCTCTTGGGAGTAAAGCTCTTGGGAGTAAAGCTCTTGGTTTGGCGTCTGTCCCTGTCGAAAAACCGGTGTCCACTTTTCCCGGATATGCGCTAGGCTCTCGCCATGCCCAGGGCTTCAGCCACTCCCCCCATCGCACCGTTCAAGACCATTCGCGCGCGCGCCGAGAAGCGCAAGGGCGGCCCGGCCGCCTTGCAAAGGCTGTTGCCGAAGGAGCCCGATCCGAAAGCGCTTGCAAGGCTCGATGACGATCGCATCCTCGCCGAAATGACCAAGCGTGTGTTCTCGGCCGGCTTTGCCTGGAGCGTGATCGAAGCGAAGTGGGACAGCTTTGAAGCCGCCTTCCTGGGCTTCGATCCGGCCAAGCTCAGCTTTCAGCCGGACGACTACTGGGAGGGCCTGATGCGCGATCAGCGTATCGTGCGCAACGGCGCCAAGATCCTTTCGGTGCGCGAAAATGCCGCCTTCGTGCTCGCGGTCGCGAAGGAGCACGGCTCGTTCGGAAAGTTCCTTCAGCAATGGCCCTCCTCCGACGAGGCCGGACTGCTCGATCTCCTGGCCAAGCGCGGCAACCGGCTCGGCGGCAATACGGGGCAAATGTTCCTTCGCTTCATCGGCTACGACGGCTTCGTGACCTCGCAGGACGTGGTAGCTTGCCTGCGCGATGCGGGCCTCGACATCGCCCCCGAGCCCAAGTCGAAAAACGATCTCGCCAAAGTACAGGCGCAGTTCAACGCCTGGGTCGAGGAGACCGGATTGCCCTATGTGCATCTGTCCCGGATCTGCGCACTATCGATCGGCGAAAACCGCAGCTCCGAAGGTCACGCGGCGTAAGCAAATGGTGCAAGCCGATTCACTGGATTTGCGGAGGGGGGAATGGCACAGCGTTTGCACGCAATCGGATAAATAGATCGCGGCCTTTGGAAAAAGCAGTGGAGTAATTAAGGAGATGCAGATGCATTCGCGGTTGCGTTTTGACAGTGGCAACCCACACTGAGACGTCACGATGCTTGGATATCTCGTTCGCCGCGTGCTCGCCACAATCCCCGTCATGGGCGTGGTGGCGCTGTTCGTGTTCCTGCTGCTGCGGCTGACGCCGGGCGACCCCGCGGCCATTCTCGCCGGCGACAACGCGACGGCCGCGCAGCTCGCGCGCATTCGTGCCTCGCTCGGCCTCAATGAGCCGCTCTACATGCAGTTCATCACCTGGATCGACAAGCTCCTGCATGGCGATCTCGGCGTGTCCCTGATGTCGAACGTGCCGGTCTTGAAATTGATCGGCCAGCGCATTGAGCCTTCCATCAGCATCGCGCTCTCCACGATCATTCTCACAGTGCTGATCGCGGTTCCGCTCGGCGTGATCGCGGCCTGGAAGCGCGGGACCTGGATCGACCGCTTCGTGATGGGGCTGTCCGTGATCGGCTTCTCGGTACCGGTATTCGTCATCGGCTACGTCCTGATCCAGATTTTCGCCATCGACCTGCGCTGGCTGCCGGTGCAGGGATTCAAGAGCATCACCGCCGGCTTCGGTCCGTTCTTCCAACGTCTCGTGCTGCCCACCCTGACCCTCTCCTTCATCTATGTCGCGCTGATCGCCCGCATGACGCGCGCGGCGATGCTGGACGTGATGGGCGAGGATTTCGTCCGCACGGCTCGCGCCAAGGGCGTCAGTGAAACCGCGGTGCTGCTCCGCCACGGCCTGCGCAACGCCGCCGTACCCGTCATCACCGTGATCGGCTCCGGCTTTGCGCTTCTCATCTCCGGGGTCGTGGTCACCGAAAGCGTGTTCAACCTGCCGGGCATCGGCCGGCTCACCGTCGATGCCGTGCTGTCGCGCGACTATCCGGTGATCCAGGCGATGATCCTCTTGACGTCGCTGGTCTATGTGACGGTCAATCTGTTGATCGACATCGCCTACACGCTTCTCGATCCGAGGATCAGATACTGATGGCGATCGAAACCGTCCCCTCACCGTCCGTTCCGATCACGACGCCGCTGCGGCCTAGGTTCGGCTTTCTCACCGCGACGCCGATCATCGCGGCCGCGACGGTGCTGCTGGTGCTGATCATCGTGATGTCGGTGCTGGCCCCCTGGATTGCGCCGCACGATCCGCTGCAGCTCAAGCCGGCGCTGCGCTTAAGACCCGGAAATGCGCAATTCCTGCTCGGCACCGATGCCTATGGCCGCGACGTGCTGTCGCGCGTCATCTATGGCGGCCGCATCTCGCTGCTCATCGGCATCGGCGCCGCAATCTTCTCCGTCGGAATCGGGCTCGTGATCGGCCTCGTCTCCGGATTTTTCAAATGGGTCGACGCCGTGATGATGCGCATCATGGACGGTCTGATGGCTATCCCTTCCATCCTGCTTGCGATCGCCGTGGTGTCGCTGTCGGGCGCGACCATCACAACCGTCATGATCGCGATCACGATTCCCGAGATTCCGCGGGTGGCGCGGCTGGTGCGCTCGGTCGTGCTGTCGGCGCGCGAGGAGCCCTATGTCGAGGCCGCGATCTCGGTCGGCTCCAGCCTGCCCAAGGTCATGTGGCGGCATCTGGTGCCGAACACGATTGCACCGCTGATCGTGCAAGGCACTTACGTCTGCGCCTCAGCCATCCTCACCGAGGCGATCCTGTCGTTCCTGGGCGCCGGCATCAACCCGGAGACGCCGACCTGGGGCAACATCATGGCCGACGGCCGCGCCTACTTCCAAATCATGCCGTCGCTGATCTTCTGGCCGGGCCTGCTCCTGTCCATCACCATCCTGAGTATCAACCTGATCGGCGACGCCGCGCGCGATGCGCTCGATCCGCGCATGAAGCAGCGGGAGGGCCGGAAGTGAAGATCGTTACTACGAGCGAACCAAATCCGAATCCGTCGTTCCGGGGCGATGCGACAGCATCGAACCGGAACCTCGAGATTCCGGATTCGCCTCTTCGAGGCGCCCCGGAATGACCGACGAGAAATGAGCACATGACCGACACCGTCCTCGACGTCCGCGATCTCCTCGTCGGCCTTGGCAGGAAGGGCGACGGCCCCCGCATCATCGACGGCCTTTCGCTGCAGGTCGGGAATGGCGAAACCTTGTGCCTGGTCGGCGAAAGCGGCTCGGGCAAATCGGTCACCTCGCTGACCGTGATGGGGCTGTTGCAGAAGGGCGCGCTAACGCCGACCGGCGGCAGCATCAAACTCGCCGGCGAAGAGCTCCTCACCGCAAGTGACCGCCGCTTGCGGCAATTGCGCGCCACCAGGATGGCGATGATCTTTCAGGAGCCGATGACGGCTTTGAACCCCGTCGTAACCGTCGGCCGGCAGATCGACGAGGTGCTCCGCGCCCACACGCATCTCGACGCACGCGCGCGCCGCAACCGTATTCTCGACATGATGGAGCAGGTACGGCTGCCGCAGGTCGAGCGCATCTTCGCCTCCTACCCGCACAAGCTCTCCGGCGGCCAGCGCCAACGCATCATGATTGCCATGGCATTGGTGCTGGAACCGAAGCTTCTGATCGCCGACGAGCCGACCACCGCGCTCGACGTGACCACGCAGAAGCAGATCCTCACCCTGATCCGCGACCTGCAGCGCGATCACGGCACCGCCGTGCTATTCATCACCCACGACATGGGCGTGGTCGCCGAGATCGCCGACCGCGTGGCGGTAATGCGCCAGGGCCGGCTGGTGGAAACGGGCGCGCTCGATGCCATCTTGCGCGCGCCGGCGATGGAATATACCCGCAACCTGCTCGCCTCCGTGCCGAGCCTGCTGCCGCGTCAGCCGCGCCCCGAGACCCGGGAGCCGGTGGTGCTGGAGGCCAACGGTCTCAGCAAGGTTTATCGCGAGCGCTCCTGGTTCGGCAAAGCGCGCGAGGTCCACGCTGCCGACAACGTCACCCTCACCTTGCGCAAAGGCCGGACACTTGGCATCGTCGGCGAGAGCGGTTCGGGCAAATCGACGGTGGCGCGCTGCATCGTCCGCCTGATCGATCCCACCTCAGGCGGCATACGCCTGGTGGGCCGCGAAATCTCCGAGCTGTCGCGTCAGCTGTTGCAACCGCACCGCCGGCGCATCCAGATCATCTTCCAGGACCCCTACCGCTCGCTCAATCCGCGCATCACCGCCGGGGAAAGCATCGCGGAAGGTCCGATCAATTACGGCACGCCCCATGCGGAAGCCCTGGCGAAAGCCCGTGAGCTGCTCGAACTCGTCGACCTGCCGGCGGATGCCGCTTCTCGCTATCCGCACCAGTTTTCCGGCGGTCAGCGCCAGCGCATCGCGATTGCGCGAGCGCTCGCGCTCGACCCCGACGTGCTGGTCGCCGACGAGGCTGTCTCCGCGCTCGACGTGTCCGTACAGGCACAGGTGCTGGAACTTTTGGATGAGATCCAAAACCGGCTCGGCATCGCGCTGCTCTTCATCACCCACGACCTAAGGGTTGCGGCACAAATCTGCGACGATGTCGTCGTGATGCAGAGTGGCCGCGTGGTCGAGCAAGGACCGGCAGCCGAGGTGCTTACCAACCCGCAACAGGCCTATACCAAGGCCCTGCTCGAGGCCGCCCCCGGGCGCGGCTGGGACTTCGCCAATTTCCGCCCGGTGGCAGAGGGCGCTGTGGCGACAGCGTGATTTATGTGCACCGTCATTCCGGGCGGTGCGTAAGCACCGAACTCTGATGTGCAATTGCACATCCGAGAATTTCGAGATTCCCCAATGCGCAATTGCGCATCTGAGGTTCGCGCTTCGCGCGCCCCGGGAATGACAGTGTGCCATTAGATCCGTCTCGCTCGCAACGAAAGTCTTCATTGCACTGCCCCGCAACCCCTGCGCTCATACGGCATGCAAAAGTGTAATTGCTCGGTGCCTTGCTTCTTGCAATGACGGAGCTAACGTCGCTCGGAGCAACTGACATTGAGACCCTTGGAATGACCCGTATCGCCGTCGGCGGCTTTCTGCACGAGACCAACACCTTTGCGCCCACCAAGGCGACCTATGATGATTTCGTGCATGGCGGCGGTTGGCCCTCGATGACATCAGGGGCAGACGTGCTGAAGGTGATGCGCGGCATCAATGTCGGGCTTGCGGGCTTCATCGACGCCGCCGCAACATACGACTGGGAATTGATCCCCACCATCGCCTGCGGCGCAAGCCCTTCGGCGCATGTCACCAAAGATGCGTTCGAGCGCATCGTCAAGGTGATGGTTGACGGCATTGCCGCCGCAGGCCGGCTCGACGCAGTTTATCTTGACCTTCACGGCGCCATGGTGACCGAACATCTCGACGATGGCGAAGGCGAAATCCTGGCGCGCGTGCGCAAGGTGATCGGCAAGGAGCTGCCGCTCGTCGTAAGCCTCGATCTCCACGCCAATGTCACGCCCGGGATGGTCGAGCATGCCGATGCGCTGATCGCCTATCGCACTTATCCGCACGTCGACATGGCCGAAACCGGACGCGCTTCGGCCAGGCACCTCGCTCTGCTGCTGCAGAGCAAACGACGTCTCGCAAAGGCGTTCCGGCAATTGCCGTTCCTGATCCCGATCAGCTGGCAATGCACCAACGATCAACCGACCAAGGGCATTTACGAAGAGCTCGCGGCGCTTGAGACCGAGGCCGTGCCGACCCTCTCCTTCGCGCCGGGCTTTCCAGCCGCCGATTTCGCCGATTGCGGCCCCAGCGTGTTCGCGTATGGACGGACGCAGGCCGATGCCGACGCAGCGGCGGATGCGGTCGCGCGGCTTGTCGCCAGCCACGAAAGCAACTTCGACGGCCGCATCTACACGCCGGACGAAGGCGTGCGCCATGCCATGGAGCTGGCGAGAGGTGCGAAAAGGCCGATCGTCATCGCTGATACCCAGGACAATCCCGGCGCCGGCGGCGATTCCGACACCACGGGCATGCTGCGCGCGCTGGTGCGCAACCGCGCAAGCCGCGCCGCGATCGGTGTGATCTACGATCCAGTGTCGGCAAAGGCCGCGCATGAGGCAGGCGTCGGCGCGACAGTTACGCTCGCGCTCGGCGGCAAGTCGGGCATTCCGGGCGATGCTCCTTACAAAGAGAGCTTTGTGGTCGAAAACTTGTCCGAGGGCCGGTTCATCGCGCCGGGCCCCTACTTCGGCGGCCGCGAGATGGAGATGGGTCCATCTGCCTGCCTGCGCATCGGCGACGTCCGCGTCGTCGTCGCCTCGCACAAGGCGCAGCTTGCCGATCAGGCCTTGTATCGTTACGTCGGCATCGAGCCGACCGACCAGGCGATCCTCGTCAACAAGAGTTCGGTGCATTTCCGCGCCGATTTCGAACCGATTGCCGAAAAGCTCCTGATCTGTGCCGCACCCGGCGCGATGCCCGCCGATCCCGCAAGCCTGCCCTGGACGCGCCTGCGTTCGGGCATTCGTCTCAGGCCAAACGGCCCCGTGTTCACACCGCAACCAAAACCCCGTTCAACCGGATAAGAGAGAATGCCGACCATCGATCGAATCCAAGGCTATGCCGACGACCTGACCGCCATTCGCCGCGACCTGCACGCCCATCCCGAGATCGGATTCGAGGAAGTGCGCACGTCAGGCATCGTCGCCGAGAAGCTCGCGCAATGGGGCATCGAGGTGCATCGCGGTTTGGGCGGTACCGGCGTGATCGGCGTGCTCAAGGGCAAAGGCCAAGGCGGGAAGCGGATCGGGCTGCGCGCCGACATGGACGCGTTGCCGATGGAGGAAAACACCAACCTGAAATGGCGCTCCACCATTCCCGGTCGCTTCCACGGCTGCGGCCACGACGGCCACACCACCATGCTGCTCGGCACCGCGCGCTATCTCGCCGAGACCCGCAATTTCGACGGCACCGTGCATTTCATCTTCCAGCCGGCCGAGGAAGGCCTCGGTGGCGCACGAGCCATGATCAAGGACGGGCTGTTCGCGAAATTCCCCTGCGACGAGGTGTACGGCCTGCACAACGCGCCCGACCTCAACCACGGCGAGATCGCGATCCTGCCGGGACCGGCGATGGCCGGCGCCGATTTCTTCGACATCACCATCAGCGGCTACGGCGCGCACGGCGCGATGCCCGAGCGCTCGAAGGATGCCGTGGTGATCGCGATGACGCTGGGCCAGGCGCTGCAGACCATCGTCAGCCGCAACGTCGATCCGCTGCAGGCGGCGGTGCTGTCGATCACTCAGATCCACGCCGGCTCCGCCTATAACGTGATCCCGGGCGATGCCAGGCTTTGCGGCACCGTGCGCGCATTCTCGGACGAAGTACGTGCGCTGATCCGCGAGCGCATGCGCGCGCTGTGCGCCGGCATGGCGACCGCCTTTAATTGCGAGATCAAGGCCGACATCCGCGACACTTTCAGCGTCCTGGTCAACCAGGAAGAGCAGTCGAAGGTGGTCGAGGAAGTCGCGCGTACCGTGGTCGATCCGGCCAAGGTCTTTACCCGTTCGCAGCCCAAGATGGGCAGCGAAGATTTTGCCGACATGCTGCACGCCACTCCTGGCGCCTATTTCTGGGTCGGCCACGACGGCTCGGTGCCGGTGCACAATCCCGGCTACGTGCTCGATGACAAGATTTTGCCCATCGGCTCCAGCATGTTCGCGCGCATCATCGAAACAAGACTTCCGGTAGGCGCCCATGCATAACGCAACATCCGATGAAGCCGTCACCTCGCTGCACGACCTCTCCGCCGTCGATCTGATCGCGGGCTATCGGGCGAAGCAGTTTTCGCCGTCGGAGGTGCTCGAAGAGATGCTGGCGCATATCGAGAGCTGGGAGCCTCACCTCAAAGCGCTCTACGCCTTCGATCCGGACGGCGCGCGTGCCGCCGCCAGGGCTTCCACCGAGCGCTGGCAAAAAGACGAAAAGACACATGCGCTAGACGGCGTGCCGGTTACCATCAAGGACAACATCGCGACCAGGGGCGTGCCAATGCCGCTGGGCACGGCCAGCATGAAGCTGGTGCCCGCGGCAGCGGATGCGCCGCCGGCAGCGCGCTTGCGCGAAGCCGGCGCGATCATTTTCGCCAAGACCACCATGCCGGATTACGGCATGCTGTCGTCGGGACTCTCGAGCTTCCATCCGCTCACGCGCAATCCCTGGGATCTCACCAAAAATCCTGGCGGCTCCAGCGCCGGTGCCGGCGCCGCGGGAGCCGCCGGCTACGGCCCATTGCATCTCGGCACCGATATCGGCGGCTCGGTGCGGCTGCCGGCCGGCTGGTGCGGCCTCGTTGGTCTCAAGCCGAGCCTCGGCCGCGTGCCGATCGATCCGCCCTATGTCGGCCGCGTCGCCGGCCCGATGACGAGGATCGTCGACGACGCCGCTTTGATGATGGGCGTTCTGTCGAAGCCCGATCGTCGCGACGGCATGAGCCTGCCGCCAAACGACATCCACTGGAAGACGCTCGAAAAATCACCGCGCAAATTGCGACTCGGCCTGATGCTCGATCTCAATGTCGGGCAGGCGCTGGAGAAGCCGGTGCGCGAGGTCGTGGTGAGGGCGGCGAAGGCGTTCGAATCGGCCGGCAGCGTCGTCACCGAAGTCGGCGGCATTCTCACCCGCGAGATGCTGGGTGGGCTCGACAATTTCTGGCGCGCGCGGATGTGGGACGAGATCGAGAAGCTTGCGCCGGAAGAGCGCCGCAAGATGCTGCCCTACATCTACCAGTGGGGCGAACGCGGCGCGAAGCTGTCGGGCGTCGAGGTCATCAGGGGCTTCAACGCCACCATGGCGATCCGCGCCGCGGCGGCCAAGCTGTTCTGCGAAGTCGACTACGTGATCTCGCCGGTATCGCCGGTGGTCAACTTCCCGGCCGAATATGCCGCGCCGATCAACGATCCCGAAAAGCCATTCGAGCACATCTGCTACACGGTACCGTGGAACATGTCGGAAAATCCGGCCGTCTCCATCAATGGCGGATACGACGACGAAGGCTTTCCGATCGGTGTGCAGATCATCGGCCGCCGCTTCGACGATCTGGGCGTGCTGGCGATGGCGAAGACGTTCGAGAGCCTGCGCGGTCCGCAGCGCCCCTGGCCGAGCCCGCCAAAGAGGTAGCGATCTCTCAACTCCTTCATGCCCGGCCTTGTCCCGCCTGCGGGGCCGAAGCCCCTTCGGCGAGGCGAAGGCCCGGGCATCCACGTCTTTAGGCTCATGCGGAGACCCGTGGATGGCGGAGAGCAAAGAACCACAGGGAAGGAAACGCCATGGCCTACGAGACCATCAAATACGAGGTCGCCGATCAGGTCCTCACCATCACGTTGAACCGGCCGGACAAGCTCAACGCCTTCACCGCCACGATGCAGCGCGAGCTGATCGATGCCTTCGACCACGCCGACAAGGACGACGAAATCCGCGCCATCATCGTGACAGGCGAAGGCCGCGCGTTCTGCGCCGGTGCTGATCTGTCCTCCGGCGCCAACACCTTCGACCGCGACGCACGGCGCGGTCCGGTGAAGCGCCTCGCTGACGGCAAGGTCGACTACAGCGATGCCAATGTCCGCGACGGCGGCGGCCAGGTCACCTTGCGCATCTTCAAATGCTTGAAACCCGTGATCGCGGCAGTGAACGGACCGGCGGTCGGTATCGGCGTCACCATGCAGCTTGCCATGGACATTCGCATCGCTTCTGAGGCCGCACGCTTCGGCTTCGTGTTCTCCCAGCGCGGCATCGTGCCGGAAGCGGCCTCGAGCTGGTTCCTGCCGCGCATCGTCGGCATCGCACAGGCGCTCGAGTGGTGCTACACGGGCCGCGTTTTCCCGGCGCAGGAGGCGCTTGCGGGACGCCTGGTCAGCCAAGTGGTGCCACCGGATCAGCTCTTGCCCACCGCACGCGCGTTGGCGCGCGAGATCGCGGAGAAGACCGCGCCGGTCTCCATCGCGCTGATCCGGCAGATGATGTGGCGCATGCTGGGGGCCGACGATCCGATGGAAGCCCACAAAATCGACAGCCGCGGCATATACACGCGCGGGCGATCGGACGACGTCAAGGAAGGCGTCATGGCGTTTTTGGAGAAACGGCCGGCGGCGTTCAAGAACAAGGTTTCCGGCGACATGCCGGATTACTTTCCGTGGTGGGACGAGCGGGAGTACAAGTGATCGCGAAGCGGTCATTCCGGGATGGTCCGAAGGACCAGACCCGGAATCTCGAGATTCCGGGTTCGATGCTTCGCATCGCCCCGGAATGACAAGGGATCAGTCCATCACCAGCGCCACTCTTCCGATCGCCTTGCGCTCGATCAGAAGCCGCATCGCTTTCGCATAATCTTGCAGCGGCAGGCGATGCGAGATGTTCGGCCGCACGCGCCCTTCCTCTGCCCATTGCAGCAGCGCGCGCATGCGCGCTTGCCCCAGCGCCGGATTTCGCCTCGCCGCCTCGCCGGCGCGCACCCCTAGCACGCTCGCCCCCTTGATCAGCACGAGATTGGTACGCGCAAGCCCGATGCCGCCGGTGAAACCGATGACGAGCACGCGCGCGCCCCAGGCGATGCAGCGCAAGCTGTTCTCGAAGATCTCGCCGCCGACGGGATCGAAGACAACATCCGCGCCGCGGCCGTCAGTGATGCGCTTGACCGCATCGCGGAACGGCTCGCGCGAATAGAGCAGGAGATGATCGGCGCCGCGTGCCTGCGCCACGTCGAGCTTCTCTTCGGAGGAAGCCGCCGCGATGACGGTCGCGCCGATGAGCTTGCCGATCTCGACGGCCGCGAGCCCGACGCCGCCGCCCGCGCCATGCACCAGCAACACCTCGCCCGCCTGAAGCCGGCCGCGATCGACCAGCGCGTGATGGGCCGTACCGTGCGCAGCCAGGAATGTCGCGCCCTCCGCGTAGTCGAAGTTCTTCGGTAAGGGGACGAGCTGCGCGGGCGCGACCACGACCTCATCGCTGTAACCGCCGTACCGCATCCTCACGATCACCTTGTCGCCGACCGCAACGCCGCTCGTCGCGCCGTTGACCTCGACGACATCACCGGCAGCCTCCACGCCCGGCGTGAACGGCAGCTCCGGCTTGAGCTGGTAGCCGCCGGCCGCCATCAGAATGTCGGGAAAATTGATCCCGGCTGCGCGTATGGCGACCCGCACCTGCCGCTCGCGCAGCGGCGGCGATGCAAATTCCTCCAACCGCAATTGCTCGGGCGGGCCGAGTTCGCGGCAGACCACCGCCTTCGGCATCAAGCAGCGCGCTCCTTGCGTCGGATCAAGGCCTCGCGGATCAGGGGCAGGCGATCATTGCCGAAATACATGTCGGTCTTATCGATGAAGATGGTAGGCGAGCCGAAGCCGCCGCGCGCCATCACCTCGTCGGTATTGGCCTTGAGCTGATCCTTGATCGCTTGCTGGCCGATCCCGGCGAAGAATTTCTCCGCATCGACGCCGACACGCTTGCAGGTGTCACCCAGCACCGCGTCCTGCGAGATATCCTTGTCCTCGCCCCAATAAGCCTCGAATACCGCACGCGCGAACGGCACCATGTCTTTACCGAGGAAGATGCAGCCGCGCATCGCCTTCACGCTGTTCACCGGGAATACCGTCGGCCGCATCTTGATGGCGAGGCCCGCAGAGCGCGCCCAGTCCGCCATGTCCTTCTTCTGGTAGGCGAGCTTGGCCGGCACCGGATTTTCCCGCGACGCATAAACGCTCGGGTTGATGGTGTTGAAGATGCCGCCGACCAGGATCGGCCGCCATGAGATCTCTTCGCCGAACTCTTTGGCGAGCGGCTGGATGTTGTGAAAGGCGAGATAGGTCCAGGGACTGGAACAGTCGAAGAAAAACTCGATCATTGGCGTTTCCTTGTTTCGTGAGTGGTTAGCCTCTTGAAGCCGTCATTGCGAGGAACGAAGCGACGAAGCAATCCAGAGTCGCACGCGGGGCTCTGGATTGCTTCGCTGCGCTCGCAATGACGGCGGGCCATCTACTTCCTCTCCGCCATCTCCTTCGCGCGCTGGCCGAACATGTTGCGGCGCGCTTCCTCGTCGAACGGTTCCTTGACGAACTTGCCGATCGCGAGCCCCGCCTGTACCTGCGGGCGGGCGCGGACCTCCGCGTACCAGCGCTTGACGTTCGGATAATCATCGAGCGTAAAGCCCTGCGCCTTGTGCGTCATGGTCCAGGGGAAGCAGGCGATGTCGGCGATCGAATAATCGCCCGCCACATAAGCGCCGGTCTTGCCGAGCTGGATGTTGAGCACGTGATAGAGCCGCGCCGCCTCGTTGCGGTAGCGCTCAATCGCATAGGGGATTTTTTCCGGCGCATAGAGCGCGAAATGGCCATGCTGGCCGAGCATCGGCCCGAGCCCGCCCATCTGCCACATGACCCATTGGATGACCCTCGAGCGGCCGCGCAGATCCGCGGGCAAGAAACGGCCGGTCTTTTCCGCAAGGTAGATCAGGATCGCGCCGGTCTCGAAGGCCGAGAACGGCTCGCCGCCGTCGGCCGGCTGATGGTCGACGATGGCCGGGATGCGGTTGTTCGGGCTGATCGCCAGGAACTCGGGACGAAACTGCTCGCCTGCGCGGATATCGACCGGGATCACCTTGTAGGGAAGCCCGAGCTCTTCCAGCATGATCGCGATTTTCCAGCCGTTCGGCGTCGGCGCGTAATAGAGGTCAATCATGGCTTCCCCGGTCACTCAGTCACCATTAGACTAGAGTAGAGTTTCATCAGATAGAAGCCTCCGCATTGTCATGGCCGGGCTTCGTCCCGGCCATCCACGAGCTATGTACGTGGCAGCACGACATGGCACAGAAGGCTCAATCACAACAAACCGCGAGGCGCCCATGCTGTTTCCGACCACGATCGCCGGATCCCTGCCGAAGCCGGAATGGCTCGCCGAGCCCAACATTCTCTGGGCCCCCTGGAAATCTTCCGGCGAGCAGCTTGCGCGCACCAAGCGCGACGCGACGCTGCTTTGGCTCAAGCTGCAGGAAGATTTCGGCATCGACATCGTCACCGAGGGCGAGCAGTCGCGCCAGCATTTCGTGCACGGCTTTCTGGAGAAGATCGACGGGATCGATTTCGCCCACAGGGTCGAAATGGGCATCCGCGCCGACCGCTACAAGGCGATGGTGCCGCAGGTGGTGGCGCCGTTGAAGCTCAAGGGGCGCGTCCACGCCGATGAGGCCCGCATCGCCCGCACCCACACGATGCGAAAGCTGAAATTCACCCTGCCCGGCCCGATGACCATCATCGATACCGTCGCCGACCGCCACTATGGCGACCGCGTCAAGATGGCGTTCGCTTTTGCCGAGCTCTTGAACGAGGAAGCCAAGGCGCTGCAGGCCGACGGCGTCGACTTGATCCAGTTCGACGAGCCCGCTTTCAACGTCTACATGGCCGAGGTCAACGACTGGGGCATCAAGGCGTTGGAGCGCGCCGCCGAAGGGCTGACCTGCGCGACCGCCGTACACATCTGTTACGGCTACGGCATCAAGGCCAATATTGACTGGAAGCAGACGCTGGGCGGCGAGTGGCGGCAATATGAAGAGATCTTTCCGGCGATCGACAAGAGCAGCATCCAGCAGGTCGCGATCGAATGCCGCAATTCGCATGTGCCGCTGGAGCTCTTGAAACTGCTGCCGAACAAAATGGTGCAGGCCGGCGTGATCGATGTCGCGAGTGACGAGGTCGAGACGGCCGAGGATGTCGTCAGGGTGATCGAGGACGTGCTGAAATTTGTGCCGAAGAGCAACATCATCGCGACCACCAATTGCGGCATGGCGCCCATGCGGCGCGATATTGCGGAGGCGAAGCTGGCGGCGCTCGGCGCGGGCACGAAGCTCGCGCGGGAGAAGCTCGGCTGACGCCGCGTTGATGGGAACGGCCGACCGTTGCGATGAGCGATTGTAGCCCGCGTGAGCGACAGCGATACGCGGGAGTCCCGCATGGCGGGCTTCGCGCTTATACGGGCTACGTTCGCGTGCTCGGATGCAATACGGGTCGATAACCGGCAAAGAGCGCACGCAAGGTCGAAGGCGGCGTCAACAGCATGGCATCTTCAGGCTCGCGCTGCACCTTGCTGTAGCCGGCCGGCGACCATTTTAAGACCCGCGCTTGCGCGATCAAAAAGCCGTCCGCGCCCGCCTGCACCATCGCGCCATCGGGAAGCTCGTGCAGCGGCATCGGCAGCGGATGCAGTCGCTTGTTACGGCCATCGAGCCGCTCGCGGTGCAGCACCGCATCCATTTCCGGTGCCAGCACATGGCCGCAGGCGTTGCCCGCCTCCCACGCCGCGCGAAAGCGCGTTGCATCCTCGCGCCGGCAGAAGAAGCAGGGCCGGTGCCCCGCGGCCAGCGCCGTCGCCTCGTCGAGAAAGAACAGTTCGGTCCAGCTGCGCCCGTCCATCACCCTGCGGCGGCGGCCGCGAAATTCCAGCACGCAGATGAGCCAGGCCAGCGTCGACCAGCGCTTCCGCAGCAGCGTCCTGGTCGCGGGATCGTGGATGATGCCGCGATTGCCGGTGAAGAGACCGCGCTCGGGTGTAGCGATGATGTCGCCGCTCGGGGTGACGCGGTTTTGCAGGGGCATCTTACCAAACACTCCACCGTCATTCCGGGGCGATGCGAAGCATCGAACCCGGAATCTCGAGATTCCGGGTTCGCTCGCTGACGCGAGCGCCCCGGAATGACGGCAAGATCACGCCGCGCCGTCGCGGATCGGGGGCTGGAACGACAGCGCGGTGTCCCAGGGGAAGAATATCCAGGTGTCCTGCGATACCTCGGTGATGAACGTATCCACCAGCGCCCGTCCCTTCGGCTTGGCATAGACGGCGGCGAAATGCGCATCGGGCAGCATCGCGCGTACCAGCCGCCCGGTCTTGCCGGTATCGACGAGATCGTCGACGATGAGAAGCCTCTTGCCGGTGCCGTCGCCGAGCTTCGCGGTCTCCTCCGAAACGCCCTTCAGCACCTTCAGGTCACCCTGCTTGGTGTGGTCGTAGCTTGCGACGCAGATCGTATCGATAATGCGGATACCGAGTTCGCGCGCGACGATCGCCGCCGGCACCAAGCCGCCGCGCGTGATCGCGACCACGGCCTCGAACGGCCCGACTTCGTTGAGCCGCCAGGTCAGCGCCCGGCAATCGCGGTGAAACTGGTCCCAGGAGACCGGAAAGGCCTTGCCTGCCCGCTCCTGCGTGCTGAGTTCAGAGCTTCGTTCAACCATAGGCAATCGTATCCATCAGTTTTGTTTGAGCATGATCTCCGCGCAAACGCTTCGCGTTTGTTAGCTAAGGGAAAACCGCTACACGCTTTGCGAAAGCGCGGCGCGCCGGGTCCGGATCATGCTCTGAGAGTTCAAGACGTCGTGCTGCCATGCATTTGCTTCAGCATCTCCTTCACCGCCTCCATCGCGGCGTTGAGCTTGTCGGGGTCGCGCGAGCGGACCACGAGATTGGTGTTGGGCTTCTTGTCCTCGTCGAGGAAGGGATAGCTGCCGATGATGGTGTCGGGATGAGCCGCGGCGATCACCCGCAAGGGCCCGCCGATGTCGCCTTCGCGCGCATTGGCGCGCACCGAGTCCGACAGCATCTTGACGCCGGATTTCAGCTTGGGCGAAATGATATCCATCATCGCCTGCATGATCGAGGGCACGCCGGCCATCACGATGACATTGCCGAGCTTGAATCCGGGGGCGAGGATGGTTGCGCTCTGGATCAGGTCCGCGCCGTCGGGAATCCGCGCCATCCGCAAACGCGCCTCGTTCAGCTCGCCCGGATTCTTGAACCGCTCCTTGAACCGCGCCACCACGTCGGGGTGGTGATCGATGCCGACCCCGAACGCCTTCGCAACCGAGTCCGCGGTGATGTCGTCATGGGTCGGGCCGATGCCGCCGGTGGTGAACACATAGGTGTAGCGGCCCCGCAGCGCGTCCAGCGCCGCGATGATGTCGGCCTCCTCGTCGGCGACCACCCGCACCTCCTTGAGGTCGATGCCGATATTGGTCAAATATTCCGCGATAAAACCGATGTTCTTGTCCTTGGTCCGCCCGGACAGGATCTCGTCGCCGATCACAAGCAGCCCGGCGGTGACGACCTCAGTCATAATCTCTCCCTGCGCATTGTCTCTTCCGGCATCGCCAACTTGCCGGGCCGACACGCCGAAGTCACGGCATTTTGCCGCCGAAATAAGCACCTGCCAGCCGTTTTTCGGACAGCATCCGCTACTTCCATAGCAAATGCGCCCCCCAATGCATATCGCGCTGGCCCGAGCCTTGCTACCATCCCGGTAGGGTCATGCACTGTTAGGCAAGGCTGACGGAGGACGTCCGGTTCTATGGCAGTCGCGTTCGATGAAATGAACGACCCCGGCGGCGACATCCGCCAGGCCTATTCCGAGCTCTCCCGCTGGCTGAAGGAGACGCCGCCGGACGCGCTACATTATCGCCGCCAGGAGGCGGAGCTCCTGTTCCGCCGGATCGGCATCACGTTTGCAGTCTATGGCGATGCCGAGGCCCAGGAGCGGCTGATCCCCTTCGACGTGATTCCGCGCATCCTGTCGGGCAAGGAATGGGTGATCCTGGAAAAGGGCCTGAAGCAGCGGGTGCGCGCACTCAACCTGTTCCTGCGCGACATCTATCACAACCGCGACATCTTGCGCGCGGGCGTGATCCCCGACGACCTCATCTTCCAGAACCCGGTGTTCCGACCGGAGATGAACGGCCAGGGCGTGCCGCACGATATCTATGTGCACATCGCCGGCATCGACATCGTCCGGGTCGATGCGGAAGACTTCATCGTGCTGGAGGACAATGCCCGCACGCCGTCGGGCGTCTCCTATATGCTGGAAAACCGCGAGATCATGATGCGGCTGTTTCCGGACCTGTTCGCGCGCCACCGCATCGCGCCAGTGGAGCGATACCCGGACGAGCTCTTGGCCGCCCTGTGCTCGGTGGCGCCGAGGAGCGCCTCAGCCGAGCCGACGGTCGCGCTGCTGACACCAGGCGTCTACAATTCCGCCTATTACGAGCATTCCTTCCTCGCCGACAAGCTCGGCATCGAGCTCGTCGAAGGCCGCGACCTCATTGTCAAGAACGAGGAGGTCTTCATGCGGACCACGGAAGGCTTGAAGCGCGTCGATGTGATCTACCGCCGTGTCGACGACGACTTCCTTGATCCCCTCACCTTCCGTCCCGACTCGGTGCTCGGCGTACCCGGCCTGATGTCGGCCTATGCCGCTGGCAACATCACGCTGGCGAATGCGGTCGGCACCGGCATTGCCGACGACAAGGCGATCTATTCCTACATGCCTGAGATCGTGAAATTCTATCTCGCCGAAGAGCCGATCCTGAAGAACGTGCCGACCTGGCGCTGCCGCGAGCCCAGGGAACTCGCTTACGTGCTCGACAATCTCGCCGACCTCGTCGTGAAGGAAGTGCACGGTTCCGGCGGTTACGGCATGCTGATCGGCCCCGCCGCGACCAAGGCAACCATCGAGGCCTTCCGCGACAAGCTCAAGCGCGAACCGGAAGGCTTCATCGCCCAGCCGACGCTGGCGCTCTCAACCTGTCCGACCTGCACCGAGGCGGGCCTCGCCCCGCGCCATGTGGACCTGCGTCCCTTCGTGCTCACGGGGCGCGACCGCACTACCGTCGTGCCGGGCGGGCTCACCCGCGTGGCACTGAAGGAAGGCTCGCTCGTGGTCAATTCGAGCCAGGGCGGCGGCACCAAGGACACCTGGATATTGGACGAGTAGCCCGATGCTGTCGCGCACCGCCGAAAACCTGTTCTGGCTCGCCCGCTATGTCGAACGGGCCGAATATATCGCACGCACTATCGATGCGACCTTGCGCGTCACCGCGCTGCCCGCCGCCTATATCGGCAAGACCAATGAGTGGGAGTCGGCGCTGCTCACCGCCGGCGCCAGCCGGAGTTTTTACGACACCTACGCGGAAGCCAACGAGCACAACGTCGTCGAATATCTCTCCTTCAATCCGGCCAACCCCTCCTCGATCAGGAACTGCATCGAGCAGGCGCGGCTCAATTCGCGCGCAGTGCGCACGGCGCTGACCGTCGAGATGTGGGACACCATCAACGGCGCCTGGATCGAGCTGCAGGAGGTTTGGAGCAAGGGCACCACGAGCCGCGAGGAGCTCGCGCGTTTCCTGCGCTTCGTGCAGGAGACCTCGCTCCGCTTCGACGGCTCCGCGTACCGCACCATGCTGCGCAACGATGCCTATTGGTTCTCCAGATTGGGCGTGCATCTGGAACGCGCGGACAACACCGCGCGCATCCTCGACGTCAAATATCACGTACTGCTGCCCGACGAGGAGCAGGTCGGCGGCCCGCTCGATTTCTATCAGTGGCGCTCCATCCTGCGCGCGGTCTCGGCGCTGACCGCCTATCATTGGGTCTATCGCGAGACCCTAAAGCCTTGGCTGATTGCGGACCTCCTGATCCTCAACGATTCCCTGCCGCGCTCGCTGGCGAGCTGCTACGATAATCTCGCGCGCAATCTCGACCAGATCGGCGTCGCCTACGGCCGCCAGGGGCCCGCCCAGCGCCACGCCCGCGGCGTCCGCAACCGGCTCGAGCACAGCCACATGGATGACATCTTCCAGCGCGGCGTGCATGAATTCATCCAGGAGTTCATTGCCGACAATGCGCGGCTGGGCGAGATCATCACGAAGCAGTATCTGGTTTGATGGAACTTGAAGTGGTCCACCTTGCACCGTCATTCCGGGGCGATGCGAAGCATCGAACCCCGAATCTCGAGATTCCGGGTTCGCCTCTTCGAGGCGCCCCGGAATGACCGGGTGAAACACAACCGGCCAGGTCAAGCTCAGGCATGACGGCAGAGATTGCTTTGGCTATGGTGCCCATCTCTAGCATCGATGCACTCCCATGCGCCTGAAAATCTTTCATGCCACCACCTACCGCTACGATCCGCCCGCCACCGGCGTGATCCAGGTCCTGCGCATGACGCCCGGCAGCCATGACGGCCAATATGTCGCGGACTGGCAGATCGACGCCTCCTGCGACTCCCGCCTCGACGTCCATGAGGACGCGTTCGGCAACGTCACGCACGTGATGACCAACGGCGCGACCTCCGATCTCACCATCACCGTGGAGGGCCTGGTCGAGACCCATGACAATGGCGGCGTGCTGCGCGGCACCGACGAGCGCTTTCCGCCGAGCCTGTTCCTGCGATCGACCGCGCTCACGTCAGCCAATCCGCCGATGGAAAGTTTCGTGCGCCATCTGCGCTCGGAAGCCGAGGACGACATACTCGGCTTCCTGCATACGCTGATGACGCAGATCAACGAGCACATGACCTTCGATGAGGATCCCACCCACAGCGGCACCTCTGCCGCGGAAGCCTTCGCGCTCAAGCGCGGCGTGTGCCAGGACTACGCCCACATCTTCATCGCCTGCGCGCGCATCGGCGCCGTGCCCGCGCGCTTCGTCTCCGGCCATTTTCTGCGCTCGGACGGAATGATCCATCAAGCGGCTGGGCACGCCTGGGCGGAGGCCTATGTGCCCGATCTCGGCTGGGTCGGCTTCGATCCCGCCAACTGCATCTGCGCCACGGACGCCCATGTCCGCGTCGCCATCGGCCTCGACTATCTCG
>Ga0134125_10002706_pt1 | contig 20851 bp, 20 predicted proteins | sample KB31751_FD_96464 | JGI IMG/M metagenome (GOLD analysis project Ga0134125, IMG submission 96464) | Terrestrial soil microbial communities with excess Nitrogen fertilizer from Kellogg Biological Station, Michigan, USA - KB3-175-1 | ecosystem: Environmental > Terrestrial > Soil > Unclassified ... | reverse complement strand
GCCGCCGGGTCGCGGCCGGGCGCGGCCGCGAGCGCGGAGGCGCTCGGGCACAAGGCCAGCAGCATGGAGCCGACGAGAGGGATCATTCGATCCGGGCTCCTACAGCCGCCAGACCCGGAAGCCGTGCTCCTCGAGCTTCACCCGGTCGTACGCGGATTTCACGTCGATGAACGGCGCCCCGCGGCCCGCCAGCTTGGCGAGCTTGGCGGCGCCGAGCGCGAGGATCTCCTTGTGCGAGACCGCGGCCACGATCGCGGACACGCGCTTGACGTCCTCGAGCCGCGTCATCTCGATGCCGTACTCGTGCTTGACGGCCGCGGGCTCGGCCAGCGGGTCCCACACCAGCGGCTGAACGCCGAAGCCCTTGAGCTCCGTATAGATGTCGTAGACCTTGGAGTTGCGTATGTCCGCGACGTTCTCCTTGAAGGTGAGGCCGAGGATCAGCACCCGGGCGTCCTTGACCGGGCGGCCGGCGGCGATGAGCTCCTTGACCGTGTTCTGGGCCACGTAGGCGCCCATGCTGTCGTTGATGCGCCGGCCCGCGAGGATCACCTGCGGATGATAGCCGAGCTTCTCCGCCAGCGACGTGAGGTAATAGGGGTCGACGCCGATGCAGTGGCCGCCGACCAGGCCGGGGCGGAAGGGCAGGAAGTTCCACTTGGTGCCGGCCGCCTCGAGGACCTCGTGCGTGTCGATGCCCATCTTGTGGAAGATGACGGCGAGCTCGTTGATCAGCGCGATGTTGAGGTCGCGCTGGGTGTTCTCGATCGCCTTGGCGCTTTCGGCGACCTTGATGCTCGAGGCCTTGTAGACGCCGGCTTTCACGACGCGCGAGTACAGCCAAGCCGTCTGCTCGAGCGCCTCCGCGTCCATGCCGGAGACGACCTTGACGATGCTCTCGAGCGTGTGCGCCTTGTCGCCGGGATTGATGCGCTCGGGCGAGTAGGCGATCTTGAAGTCTTTTCCGCAGCGCAGGCCGGAGTGCTTCTCCAAGATCGGAGCGCAGAAATCCTCGGTCACGCCGGGATAGACCGTGCTCTCGAAGATGACGATCGCGCCGCGCTTGAGATGACGGCCCACCGCGACGCTGGCCGACTCGAGCGGCGTCAGGTCCGGGCGCTTCGACTCGTCGACGGGCGTGGGCACGGCAACGACGACGAAATCGGCCGAGGCGAGAACTGAGGGATCGGTCGTGTAGACGGCGTGCTTGGCCGCCTTGAACTTCGTCCCGGGGACCTCGCCCGTCGGATCGACGCCCTTGCGGTAGGCGTCGACCTTGTCCCGCGAGAGGTCGAAGCCGATCGTCTTCATCTTCGCGCCGAAGGCCAGCGCCAGCGGCAGGCCCACGTAGCCGAGGCCCACGACAGCGACGATTTTCTCTTTTGCCATCGATCTTTCTCCCGGAATATGAAGGATGAGGGGTTCCCTCGTCCGTGTCAAGGCGTGCCCGAAGCCCCGAGCCGCCCCTCCAGCCACAGCACGCCGCCGGGAGGCAGGCAATGCCCGCCGGGGCAGGAGGGCAGGTCCTGCCGAGCGTCCGAGCGGACCGCGAACAGCGCGCGGCGGCCCGCGAAGGCGCCGTCGTCCAGCGGCAGAAGGCGGCCGGACGGATTGACGAGCAGAACGTAGACCCGCCCCTCGAACATCCAGGCCCTGCCCTCCAAGCCGGCCGGGACGGAGAACGGGAGCGCGGCGGACTCGCCGCCCTCCACGACGGGGCGCATCAAGACGAGCTCGCGGGCGACGCGGGCGACGGCCTGCCATTCCTCCGGAAAATCGAGCAGGTCGCGTCCGTCGGGGACGCTCGGAAGGCGGAAGTAGACCCCGCCCGCGCCGCCGGCCGCCGCGCGGGCGCCCTCGAGGCGGAGTCTCGCCCAATCGAGCGTCGATTCTCCGCCGCCCTCGAGCGGCGACGCGGCCGCGATCGCGGCGGCCCCCGCCGGCGCCGCTTCCGCGGTCGCGAGCCCCAGACGCCGGGCCTCGGCCGCGACGCGCGGGGAGACGGGCCCGACGACCCCGATGGGGAAGGCGCGGCGCGGCTTAGCGGAGCAGGCGGCCGCGCCGACGACGAAGGACAAAAGCAGACCCCTCATCGGCTCGCCTCGCGCATGCCCGCCATGAAGAACGCGGTCAAGAGGAACAGCTTGCAGTTCTCCAAGTACGGCCCGGCGGCCAGCATCATCGCGACGGCGGCGAGGAAGACCGCCGCGCCCGCGAGATGGACGACGTCGGCATGCGCGGCGCTCAAGACGCGGTACCCGGCGACGAGGATTCCGAGCGCGATCACGGCGGTCCCGAGGATCCCCCCCTGCAAGAGCCAAAGCACGAATTGATTTTCCGTCGCGGGGACGCCGTCGAGCTCGGCGGGGCCCCAGCCCAGGACCGGCGAGCGCGAGATCAGCCTGAGAGACCGCGGCGCGGCGACGTCCGCGACGCCCGCGTCGGCGCCGGGCTTCCAGCGCGACCCGGCGGCGGCGCCGCCGAGGAGGAGGACGTAGAGCCCCAGGCTCAACGCGAGCGCGCGCCGGTGACGGCGGCGCGAGAGAAGCCGGTACGCCCCGACCGCCAGCGCCGCGCCGAGGACGAACAGCGCCGCGGACCAGGCCGCGAGGGCGTCGCTGAAGAAAACGACGACCAGCGCCGTCGCGGCGTGCGCGAAGCGCAGGCGCAGACGCGAGAAGAAGAGCAGCCAGCACAATGAAAGCAGGGCGGCATAGCCGTGCGGATCGACGGCGGGGAGGAACAGCGCGGCGTACAGCGCCGCGACCATCGCCCAATCCATCGCGACGCGGACGCGCGAGTCGTAATGGCGGATCAGGTGAACGGCGAAGGTCCCGAGGACGACCCAGCGCGCCAGATCGAACCAGCTCCGCGCCGAGAACTGCGCGCCTTTGAAGGCGGCCGCGTAAAGACTGGAGAACAGGACGAGCAGCTCGAGCAGGAAAAAGAACTTCACGGCGAGCATCGACGGCTTGCGCGCCTCCCATGGCGAGGCCTTCGAGACCAAGACCGAGCAGCCGAGGAGGAAGACGCCGGCGCCGAAAGCCCGGTCGAGCCACCCGGACCACGCCGCCGCGGGCAGGAAGAACGCGAGCCAGACGACCGCGCTCAGAGGATTGGTCAGCCGAACGCTCACGGCTTTTCCCCCGCCAGCGCGCGCAAGCTTTCGAGTCTCTTGCGCCTGGCCAGGTCATACGCCGCCGCGTCGAAGCCGACGGGCTTGAACGATGGGAAGCGTACGGCGGCGGCGTCGTCGAGCAGCGATCGCGCGTCCGGCGCGCGTCCCAGGCGCCAGAGGCTCCGCCCCGCGAGCTCGAGAGCCTCGGAGTCGAACGGCAGGAAAGAAACGGCCGCCGCCGCGTATCCCATCCCGGCGCGGCTCCCTTGGAGGGCGGCCGCGTCTTCGGCGTCCTGCTTGCGCAAGCAAAGAGCCGCGAGGCTCTTCAGATAGGCCGGATCGGCGTTCCATGAGTAGGCTCGGACGAGACCGGCCGCCCGCTCCGCGGCGTCGCCGGGAGCGCCGGCGAGCCAGTCGGCGGCGGCGGGCCGCAGCGCCGCCTGGGCGGCGAAGAGGAAACCGGCCGCGGCGAGGACGACGGCGATCGCCGACGGAGCCCGAGGGCGTTCCGCGGGTGCGGACTTATCCCCCCAGGCGGGCGCCGAGAGCAGGAAGCCGGCGAGTCCCGCGAGCATCACGGCGTTTCCGGGGATTTGGAAGATGAAATCGACCAGGGAGTGCGCCGCGAAGGCCGCGACGGCGGCCAGCGCTCCGGCGATCAGCGCCCGCATCTCCGACGAGCGAGCCTCGCGCCAGGCGCGCGCCGACGCCGCGGCGGACGCGGCCGTCGCGGCGAGCGCGGCGAGGAGGCCGAGAACGCCGGTCTCGAGGAGGATCTCGAGCCAGTCGCAGTGCGCGTGAGAAACGAACGCCCGCAGGGAGAGATCCTGATACGAAGGGTAGACGACCTCGAAGCTCCCCAATCCCGTGCCGAAAAGCGGCGCGTCCCGCCACCAGCGCCACGCGTCGCCGTAGATGGACAGGCGGCCCATCACGGAGCGCTCGACGAGCGCGCCCGCGTCGGCGGTGGAAGACGCGTACTGGATGGCGACGAAGATCACGGCGGCTCCGCCGGCGAGCGCGTACGCCGCCTGGGAGCGCCGGTCGCGCGGGTCCTGCGCGAAGTCCGCGCCGAGGAACGCGAGCGACGCGGCCGAGAGCGCGGCCGCGAGCAGGGCGCCGCGCGAGCCGCACGCGGCGACGCCGATGAGGAGCAGAAGAACGCCGCCCGCGGCGGCGGCGCGCGTCCGCGAGCCCTGGATCTTCCCGGCCTTCGAGAAGAAGAGCCCCAGCCCGAGCGCGGCCGCCATCAGGAGGACGTTCGCCGCGTGGTCGCGGTTGTAGTAGGGCCCGAACGGGATCGCGCCTCCGGTCTCGCGCACTCCATAGAGCGCGTTGCTGCCCGCCGCCATCTGCAGGAGGCCGATCGCGGCGAGAGCGAGGCCGAGGCCGAACACGACGCGGACGAAGCGGCGCGCCGTCTCGTGGGTGCGGATGACGCGGGGCACGCTCCAGACGACCGCCGCGAGGGCGAGCCACAGCACGATCGAGCTCTCCGTGGCCGCCGGCGCCGCGGTGAAGGGAGCCGACGGCCGCGGACCGTCGGCCGGAACGAAGCGCTGGAGCTGGACGAAGCCGAAGGCCGCGAAGGCGGCGGGGAACAGCCAGAACCAGTCCGCCGCGGGCGGGACCTCCGCCGGCCCCCTCAGAGCGCAGGCGAAGGCCAGGGCGAACGCCAGGAGCTCGAGGATCGCGCGCGACCACGGCTCGACGCCGCCGAAGGCGAAGATTCCGAAGGCGAGCAGCGCGTACAGCAGTCCCTCCAGGAAGCGGGAGGAGACGCGCGGTCTCATGCCGGCGCTATTTCGACTTCTCCGCGTCGACGTAGTCGCGGTAGTATTGCTCGTAATAGCGGCCATCGGCGTAGGACATCGTGCCGAGCCGCGCGCCGTTGATGACGCCGCCCAGTATCCTCGCCTCCTTATGGCGCAGGCGCGCGAGCGCGGTGCGGATCAGCGGCACGCGCGTGCGCCCGAAGCGGGAGACGAAGATCACCGGTTTGACGTGGTGAGACCAGATCAGGATGTCGCTGATCGGAAAGACGGGAGGGCAGTCCACGATGACCCGCGTGTAGCGCGCGCGCGCCCAGGCGAGGAAGTCGCCCAAACGCTCCGTGTTCAGCAGCTCCGCGGGATTCGGCGGACGCGGGCCGCAGGTCACGACGTCGAGATGCGGGATAGCGGTCCTCTGGACGAGAGCGGAGGGATCGTGCACGGCGCCCGAGAGGAAGTCGCTGAGACCTTTCTCGTTGGACGCCTGCAAGGTGCGGTGGATGCGCGGCCGGCGCAGGTCGCCGTCGACGATGAGCACCCTCTGCCCGAGCTGGGCCAGCACGACCGCCGTGTTGGTCGCGACGAAGCTCTTGCCTTCCTCCTGGACCGAGCTCGTCACGAGCACCGACGCCTCGCCCTTGCCCGAGGAGGTGAAGCCGACCATGGTGCGCAGGTTGCGGAAGGCCTCGCTGGTCAGCGAGGGATCCGAGGAAAGCAGGGGCGCGTAGACGGGAGCGCCCTTCTTGTGGCGGGACCAGGGGATGAGCCCGAGGAACGGGACGCCCAAGCGCCGCTCCACGTCGTCCTGCGTGCGGACCGTCTGGTCGAGGATCTCGACGAGCAGGGCGATGAACACGCCGAGGACGATGCCGCCGAGCAGGCCGAAGACCAGCGCGAGCGCCTTCTTCGGGCGGATCGGGCGGTCGGGGAGCTGCGGCATGTCGATGATGCGCACGTTGTTGGCGCGCAGCTGGCCCGAGAGCTCGGTCTTGAGGCTCTGGACGATGTTGTTGACCTCGTTGTTGAGGACCTTATGCATCGAGTCGAGGCGGGACTTCAGCGAGATGATGGCCGGGTGGCTGTCCGTGTACTTCATGCGGAGATCGGCGAGCTGAGCCTCGGCCGCGAAGATCTGCGCCTTGATGTCCTGGATCAGGCGGTTGTTCACGACCGCCGGCAGGGACTCGTTGAGCTTCTCCGCGTCCGCGCCTTTCGTCCGGCTCTGCAGGGCGTCGAGGACGTCCTTCGACATGAAGGTCTTGTTGCTGAGATTCTGCTCGACGAAGTACTGCGCGAGCGTGCTGGAGATCTTCATCGCGAGCTGCGGGCTGGTGCAGTCGACGTTGACGTTGGCGAGGCGCGTGTGCGGCACGGGCACGACCGAGATCGCGTCCGCCAGCGACTTGAGGCCTGGAGAGAACTCCTTGGTGTCCGCCAATTGAAGGTCGGCGTAGACGCGGCGGAGCTGGGTATCGCTTGCGATCAGCTTGAACTGGGTCTCGAAGTACTCTTCGTCCTGACCCTCCATGGGCATCTGGGCGACGACCGAGGTCCCGGCCTCCTTCTCGATGCTGAGCACCGTGGTCGCGCGGAACACGGGCTGCGAATAGAAGGCGTAGTAGGCGGCGCCGGCGAATGAAAGCGTGGAAACGAGCAGGACGATCCAGCGGCGCCGAGAGACGATCTCGAGGTACTGGGACAGGCTGAGCTCGACGTCCTGCTCGGAGTCGGGGATGGGTTTCATTTAGAAGAAACTCTGGGGGACGTAGACGATGTCGTTGGGCTCCAGGACCATGTCCTTCTCCTTCTGGCCCTGCTGGGTGATCTCTTTGATGTTGATGTTGTAGGTCACGCTGGCGCCGTTGACGTAGCGCAGCACCCTCGCTCGGTCCTGGGCCGCGACCGGCGTGAAGCCGCCGGCGGTGCTGATCGCCTCGAGGACCGTCATGCGCGACTCGGTCGGGATCGGATAGGAGCCGGGCTTCGTGACTTCCCCCATGACGTAGATCGTCTTGTTGCCGTACTCCTCGATGAAGAGCGAGACCTGCGGGTTGACGAGGAACTTGGCGAGCTTCGCCTCGATGCCGGCCTGCGCCTCGATCAAAGTCATGCCGCCGATCTTGATCGCGCCGATCAGCGGCAGAGCGACGGTCCCGTTCGTGTTCACGCGGACCTTGCGGTTCATGTCCGGGTCCTGATAAACGGTCACGTCGATGAGGTCCGCGGCGGCCAGGTGATAATCGGTCTTCGAGCGCGCGACCTGCTGCATCGCGGAGGCGATCGCCGCGGCTTCCTTGGCGGCCGCGGCCGCCGCGGTCGCGGAATCGATCTGGACGGCGGGAGCGGCGGCCTGCGGCGCTTCGGCGGCGGCGGCGGGCGGGGCCTCGGCCGCGCTGGACTTCTCGTTATCGTGCGGATGCGGCAGGAAGCAGCCGCCGACCAGAAAGGCGAGGGAGAGAGGCAGGAGGCGGCGCCGGAGCATGCGGGTCAGTGTATCCGTTTTTTGACGGTTGAGAAACTCAACGCGGGTCATATGGCTCGTGAAGTATAAGGGCCCCCTCTGAGGCTGTCAAGGACGGCGCGTCGACGACGCTGCGGGGGGCTCGGAAAGCCCTTCGGCCAGCCGGCTCCTCAGTCGAGCGATTTCCTCGTGATCGCGACGAGACACCTCCAAGTAGCCGGCCAGAGCGTCGAGAAGATAGAGCAGGTGGCAGGCTCTTTCCCCCGGCAGCCCCCGGAACGGCACGGCCCCTCCCAACCGGACGTGAAAATGGAAATAATCCCACCAGACCGGCGCTCCTTCCCGCGACTGCTCCCAATCGAGGACGAAGAGCTTTCCGTCCTGCAGGATCGTGTGCTCCGCGGAGAAATCGCCGTGCGTCACCCCGCAAGGGACCTCGATCCCGCTCAGGGCCTCGCCGGCCTGCTTCAACGCCCGGCTCGCGATCGCCGACCACTCGCCGTCGTCCCCGACGGCCTTCCGCCAGCGCTCCGCAACCTCCGCGATGAGCGACGGCCCGTCCCGCCGCGCCGGCCGAATCCCCCCGAGGATCCGAAAGAACTCGTCGTGCATCGGCGTCCAGCGCGCGGGACCGGACCGGCCCACGCCCGGCGAGAGGAACAGAACATGGCTGCCCCGCAGCGAGCCGGCGTGGAGGACACGCGGAACGCGGGTCCGCAGACCGGGGGCCTCTTCGAGGCGCCGGAGAGCCCGCTCCTCGCGGCGCACGCGCTCCTCGGCGGCCGGGGAAAGCGGAATCTTGAGATAGCCGAGCGTCTCACCGCCGGGGCGCATCGCCTGCACGACGACTTTCCGGTAGGGACCCGGCGGGCCCGGGAGCAGGGCGAAGACGGGCCGGGCCTCGCCCGTGACCGTCGAGATCAATCCGCTGACCGGAGGCGGCTCCGCGCACTCGACGAACACCCGGTCGAGCAGGGGACGGCCGATCCCCATTTTCAACGCCGCCGCAAGCAGCTTCTTCATCAGCCGCACGCGCGGAGATCGGTTGGGGAACGACGCGAGGCTGCCGGCCGCGGCGCCGGCGCTCCCCAAGGGGATCAAGAGAGACGGGCGGGAAAGACCGGACAAGACGCCGAAATCGAACGCGGACGCCCGGCGGAACGGCGACGGAGCGGTCCGGACGCCGTATTCGCAGTCGACGAAGACGGCGTCGAGGGCGACGCGAAGATGATCGTCGATGAGACCCTCCGTTGCGGCGCGGCGGGCGGCGGGCGTTAGAACTTCAGCGACCCGTTCCAGGTCACCTGGCTGTCCTGGTAGTTGAACTGGCCCGAGATCGTCGAGTCGCGCTCGCGATAGACGTAGGACAGGCCCGTCGACAGCCACTTCTGGATGTCGTACTCGACCCAGACGCCGCCCTGGTACAGGTCGTCGCGGCGGTTGACGGACGGGCCGCCGGTGACGAAGGTCTGGTCGTTCTGGTACTGGTCGATGCCCATCGCCAGGTTGATGCCGGCCGTGAACTTGTAGGGGAACTTGTGGTCCATGTCCAGCATGATGTTGTTCGAGTAGTAGAACGGGTTGTTCGGGTCGATCGACTCCTGCAGGTAGCGGGCGATCGTCAAGACGATCTTGGAGTACTCGTCGGGCTTGTAGGTCACGCTCGTGGCGGCGGTTCCGGAGCGGTGCACGCGCGGCGCGCCCGTGATCGGCGCGGCGTCGTACTCGCGGTAGGTGTAGCCGCCCTCGACTTGGCCCTCGATCTTCGGCGCGAGCTGGCCGGTGACGCCGAGCGCGACGGTGTGGGACTTGCTGTTCTTGTCCTGCAGGCCCGGCACGGGATCGACGGTGTAGTGGATGATGCCGCGGTGGTAGGAGACGTAGACCTTCGTCTTCGGCTGGATCATGTAGCCGACGTTGCCGCCGAAGTCCTCCTGGTAGCGGTTGAGGCCGGCGCCGAGCGTCGGGTCGAGGTACTTGTCGGTCTCGTGGTCGGCGTCGACGCCCCAGGCCAGACGCCCGTTCTTGGGCGTGTAGTCGGCCTCCGCGTAGACGCGGTTGTTCCAGCGGCGCTTGCGCTGGATGAGCTCGGAGAAGGCCTGGTCCGTCGTGTTGACGTACTGGTCGCCGGCCTTGTAGGTCATGCCCTGCGCGCCCTCGCGGACGAAGTCGATGTGCGCCGCCTGGTTGACGGTGTCGTTGACGTCCGGCTCCGTCGTGTAGTGATCGTACTCGAGGTCGTAGCCGAGGCTCAGGTTGTTGATGTGCTGCCACGGCAGGTTCGTCTCGAGGCCGACGTTGTTTTTGGTGATCCACGAGCTGCGGACGCCGCCGCCGACTTGGCCGCTCGGCTGGTCGTGGGGAACGAGGAAGATGTTGGAGTCGTACATCTCGGAGAGCTTGTAGTACGGGTGGAGCGCGAGCTGGCCGTAATGCAGGTTCGGCTGCTTGTACTGCGTCAGCCAGTCCCAATCCGTCAAGTTGGCGTTGGCTTGGGAAACGAGCAGGCACAGAGCGGCGAGGGCGGTCAGCTTTCGCATAGATTCCTTTATATCGGTGTTTCGGCTTTGAAAACCTTATCTATTTTGGATGAACGAGAAAAGCGAAGCCCAGCCCCTGGCGGGGCTGGGCTCGATTTTTCGGTCTCGGCTACATTCGCGAACGGCTCAACGAGGAGGCTGCTGCGGCTGCTGCTGGTTCGTCGGGCCGGACGGAGAGAGCGGACCGCCGCCGGGAGGGAGCTGGCTGCCCGGGTTCGGGCCGCCCAACGGCCCGATGCCGTTGTGGTCGCCGCCGCGGGGAGGAGGAGGCGTCTGGTCCTCGGTGTTGCCGTGGGGGCCGTTCTGGTGCGTCCCCGGGATGGCGTTGCCCGCGACGGAGTCGTGCAGCTGGTCGTCGCCGGTGTTGGAGAGGTGCAGAGACGCGTTCGTCGGATGATTGATCGGATCTCCCGCGACGGCGTCGTGGATGGAGTCGCCGGGCGGCAGGGCGAGCGTGGGCGTCTGAGCGGGCTTGTACATCTTGTACGCGCCGATCAGGCAAAGAACGATGATGATGACGGCATTCCTGACTTTATTCTGCATCCTGCCTCCAGCCCGGTCGCCGTCTTACGACAGTGACAGGCTATTGAAAATAATATCACAGACGAAGATTTGATAAAAGGGTCTTAAGGCCTAGACGGGCCGTCCTCGGAATAACTATAGTCTCGGCCCCTCAGGAGGAATCCCCCTGGACAAGCTCATCGAAGTCTTCCGCCACCCCAATACCTGGACGATCAGCGTCCAGCTCTTGATCCTTTACTGCGTGTCGGTCGGGATATTCTACCTGGTCGACGCGGGCAACCGGTCGGCGTCGGTGCCGCTGACGCCCGGAGTCAAGGCGGGCAAAAGCCTGAATCAGGCGGTCGTCTTCGCCGTGGCCGCCGCCTCCAACGCGCTGGCGGTGCTGACCTTCGTGTTCATCTGCCGCAAGCTCAATACCGCGCCCCGCCTGGCGATGGTGGGCCTGCCGCTCCTTCTTCTCCTCGAGCAGCACGTGCGCGCCGCTCGCCGCGATCGCGAGAGCCGCCGCCTCGAGACTTTGCTCGCCGTCGGCATGGCCCTGGGAATCATCGGCGCCGTCGTGGCGCTGATGCCCGGGGCCCCGCTGAAGTAAGCCTTCCCCCTCCTAAGTCCGCACCCACCCCGAGCAAGCGTCCCCGAGCCGGCGGTATTCGTCGGGATTGTCCAAGGACTCCTGCTTTTTCTCGATGTCCTTCAAGAAATCCTCGTAGATGGGGCGGACGACCGCGTCCACCATCTTCCGGAGCCGGGCATAGGCCTCCTCGGGCGAGGACGCGTTGATGGGAGTCAGCGGGCCGGGAAGATTCTTCGCCTGCGCGAGCGCGGCGCGCATGCGCTCGACCGCCTTGAGCAGCTCGGAGCGGTGCAGGCGCTCGTGCTGCATCTCGTGCTTGAGCAGCTGCTTGGCCTCGCAGCTCGACGCCTTGTATTCCTTCGGGATATAGATGCGGATGTCGGCCGGAGTGAGGTCGACGACGACGCTGCCCAGCCACGCGCACGCGTGGCCGCCCGGCTTCCAGCAGGTGGCCTCGCTCTTGACCGTGTAGTTGAGGCGGTAGTCGGCCACGGACACGCCGTGGGCGATGGTCTTGGGCGGCGGGTTCTTCGGCCGCAGGCGGTTGACCTCCACGATGTTCAGCCGGCGCTCGATGAGCGTCGGATACGAGGAGACCACGACGTCGAAGACGGTGCGCGGCTGGAGCGCCGCGGACTCGAGGCAGGCCTCGACGCTCCCCGGAGGCGCGCCGGCGGCCGCGGGAGCCAGGAGCGCGGCGAGAAGGACCGGACGGAGCATCGGCGCTACTTGACGACCTCGATCTGGCCGAACGACGGCTGGGGCGTGAGCGCCTTCATCAGCGAGGTCACGCCGTCCTTGATGTAGATCGACGACACGAGCACGACGCTCGACAGCAGGATGCCCACGGCGAGGTTGCCCTTCTGCAGCTCCTTGCCGGCGTGCATGCGGCGCGACAGCCGCCCGAACATGCGCAAAGTCAGCGAGATCGTGACGACCGCCAGGCCCATCGAGATCGCCAGGTGGGCCGCCATGCGGCCGAGGAGGCCGAGCAGGCTCGCGTTGGCCTCCGACGGGACGAGGATGTGCATGCGGATCATCTGGAAAGACGAGTCCGTGCCCGCCATCAGGATCTGCGAGGCGCTGTAGACGATGGTGCCCACGAGCAGGCCGACGGCGACGTTGCCCTTCGTGATCTCCTCCTCCATGTCGAAGTCAGGGTTGGCCCGGATGAAGGTCCGGTACGTCCAATAGATCACGAACCCGGACATCACGACCATGAGCAGGAAGTGGAACAGGCTGACGGCGAAGCGGGCTGCGGGCATTTGGTCTCCTTTAGAAGAACGGATCGATCTTGTAGCCGTCCCGGCCGGCGAGCAACGCGGACGTCTCCTCGCCGACGTGGCCGGGCGGCAGCCACGCGGGTCCGGCGGGCTCGAGCAGCGTGTACTGAAGGCCTCCGTACTCGATGAACGTGTCGCCCTTGTCGGGCACTTGGACGATTCCCATCAGATAGTGGCCGGGCACCGACACGCCGAGGGTCTTCATCCGCGGCCAGTTGGCGAGGATCGAGGCGAGCACGCCCGTCTTCGTGTCGCAATCGCCCCAGCCGAGAGAGACCGAGGTCAGCGGCGGCAGGAGGCCGCCGATATGCTTGCCGGTCGAATCGACCGTGTCGGGCTCCTTGTAGAACATGGCCGTCTGCACGAAGGAAAGGACCGAGCCGACGACGTCCATCGCCCCGTACTTATGAGCCGAGGCGATGCTCCCGAACTCGTCCGCGAGCGGCTTGATCAGCGGGCCGTTCTTGCGCACCAAGGCCGGCATGTCCACCACGACGACGCCGCCGGGCTCCAGAGCGAAGCCGCGGCTCTCGAGATATTCCTTCTGCTTGGCCTTGTATTCCTTCTCGATGCCCGCGATGGCGGCGTCGAGCTGGGCCTGGCCTTGGCGCTTCGCGACGGCCGTCTTCAGCGCGTCCTGGCGCGCGCCGTCGCGCCATTTTTTCACCGAGTCGAGCCCCGCCTGCGTGTAGCCCCAGGCGTCGTTGTAGGCGGCGAAGTCCTTTTCCGGGATCGAGAAGTCGACCTCGAGCTTGTCGCCGGTGAAGTTCTGGAAGCCGTAGCGCGCTGTCCGCGCGCCTTTGCCCGATTCGATCTTCTGGGTGGTGTGAGGGCCGTCCCCGTCGCCTTGAATGCCGTGGATGGTCTGCTGTCCGGCCAGACGCTGGCCCGCGACGGGAAGGACGGTCATGCGCTCTTCGACGGGAATCCCGAGGAGGATGGACGAGGCGGCGCCCGCCAGGATCAGCGCGTACCACGCGCGCGAGGGTGAGCGCCAGGACATCCGTCATTTTAGCAATTGCGGCCGCGGCTACAGCAGGCGCAATTGCCCGCTCGCGAGCGGACGGCGGAAATGCTCGCCGCTCATCGCGTGGGCGAAGCGGTCGCGGTTGAGGCCGACGCGGCGGCAGGTCAGCGCGAACAGCTGGGCCAGGTGGTCGGCGAAGATCCCCGAGCCGCGCATGCGCGAGCCGAAGCGCGGATCGTTCAGCGCGCCGCCGCGCAGGGCGCGGATCTGGTTGAGCACCTTCTCCTTGCGGTCGGGATAATGACGCGCGAGCCAGTCCTCGAACAGCGGGCCGAGCTGGTGCGGCAGGCGCAGCGGGACGTAGCCCGCGGAGACGGCGCCCGCTCCGGCGGCGGCCTCGAGCAAGGAGGGGACCTCGTGGTCGTTGAGGCCGAGGATCAGCGGCGCGGTCATCACGCCCACGTGTATGCTCGCTTTCGCGAGCATATTAATAGCTTCGAGCCGTTTCTGGGGAGAAGAGGCGCGCGGCTCCATGCGGCGCGCGAGCTCGGGATCGAGCGTGGTCAGCGAGACGAACACGCGGGCGAGCTTGAGCTTGGCGAGCTCTTGGAACACGTCGACGTCGCGCGTGACGAGGTGGTTCTTCGTGACCAGGCCGCAGGGATGGCGCGCGTCGGCGAAGACTTGCAGACATCGACGCGTGAGTTCCAGCTTTCGTTCGATGGGCTGATAGACATCGGTGACTCCGCCGAGCGCCACCGTTTCCGGCTCCCACGAGGGTTTGGCCAGCTCGGCTCTCAGGAGTTCGGGAGCGTCTTCCTTGACTAATATCATCGACTCGAAGTCGATGCCCGAGGACAAGCCGAGGTACTCATGATAGGGACGGGCATAACAATAAACACAGCCGTGCTCGCAGCCGCGGTACGGGTTCAGGCTCCAGCTGAAGGGGATGTCGGGGCTGTCGTTGCGGACGAGGATCGACTTCGTCGTGTCGCGGAAGAAGCGCGTCTTCGGCGCGGGCTTCTCCGCGGGGTCCGCGGACTCCTCCCACTCATAGGCGAGCGCGTCGAAGCGGTTCGTCGGGTTGAGACCGGTTCCCCGGCCGCGCGGAGCGTCCATCCCGACAGAATAATCGAACGGACGTTCGATGTCAAGACTCGAACCGGCTATGGCCGGCCATAGTCGGTCAGCGTCGACTCGCTCCGGAGCGAGTCGCTATTTCGCGACGGTGAGCTTCGCGGTCAGCCCGCCGACGGAGCTCGTGCCGACGGTGATCTCGTAGTCGCCGGGCTCGACGCCGAACTTCATGTCGAGGCCGTAGAAGCCCAGCTTGTTGGGGCCGAGGTTGAAGTCGAGCCGGCGCTTCTCGCCGGGCTTGAGCGAGACCCGCTGAAAGCCCTTGAGCTCGGCGACGGGCCGCGTGACGCTCGCGGCGCGGCGGCGGATATAGAGCTCCACGACCTCGTCGCCCGCGCGCTTGCCCTGGTTCTCGACGAAGACGGTCACGTCGGCTTTCTCGCCGGGCTCGATGCGCGCGGGAAAGACGGCGAGCTTGGTCAGGCGCACGTCGGCGTAGCTCAGGCCCCAGCCGAACGGGAACAGCGGGGTCGCCGGCTCGTCGATGTATTGGCCTTCCTTTCTATGGTCGTAGAACAGCGGGATTTGGCCGACGGAACGCGGGAACGTCATCGGCAGCTTGCCGCCCGGGCCCGCGTCGCCGAACAAGACGTCGGCGATCGCGTCGCCCGCCTCGGTGCCCGGTTGCCACGCCTCGAGGATCGCGGGCGCGCGCTCCGCGAGCTCGGGGATCGCGAGCGGCCGGCCGTTGAGCAGGACCACGGCCGTGGGCTTGCCCGCGGCCAGCACGGCCTTCGCCAGCTCGAGCTGGCGGCCCGGCAGGCCCAGGAAGGCGCGCGAGGCGTTCTCCCCCGACATGTCGCCGCTCTCGCCGAGCGCGAGCACGACGGCGTCGGCGCGGCTGGCCGCGTCGACGGCGTCGGCGATCGCCGCGACCGTGTCGACGGAGACGGAACAGCCCTTCGCGTAAGAGATCTCGGCGTCCGGCAGGGCGGCGCGCAGCCCGGCGAGCACGGTCACGGCTTCCGCCGGGCGCCCGTCGCCCGTCCAGGAGCCGAGCACGGCCAGCGCGTCGTCGGCGACCGGGCCGATCACCGCGAGCTTCTTCACGTCCTTGGAGAGCGGAAGCAGGCCCCCCTCGTTCTTGAGCAGGACGAGCGAGCGGACGGCCGCGGCGCGAGCGGCGGCGCGAGCGGCGGCGTCGGGCGCCGCGGCGGCCTTCGCCTCGTCGGCATAGGGATGCTCGAAAAGTCCGAGGGCGATCTTGACGCGCAGGACCCGGCGCACGGCCTCGTCGACGGCGGATTGCGGGACCTTGCCGCTCTCGATCAGCTTGGGCAGTTGCGCGCCATAGACGCCGCTGTGCATCTCCATGTCCACGCCGGCCGTGAGCCCCTTGCGGGCGGCTTCGGCGTCGTCGGCGGCGACGCCGTCCGGGATCAACTGGGCGACGGAGTCCAAGTCGCTGACGACGAAGCCGTTGAAGCCCCACTCGCCGCGCAGGACGTCGGTCAACGTGAAGCGGTTCCCCGACGCGGGGACGCCGTCGAGATCGTTGAACGCGCTCATGAAGGTCAGAACGCCCGCGTCGACGGCGGCCTTGAAAGGCGGGAAGTAGATCTCGCGCAAAGCGCGCTCGGAGATGTCGGTGGCCGCGTAGTCGCGGCCGCCCTGCACGGCGCCGTAGCCGACCCAGTGCTTGGCCGTGGCGGCCAGACTGTCGGGCGCGCTCGGGTCCATTCCTTGATATCCGCGCACGTAGGCGCGCGCCATCGCCGCGCCGAGGAACGGATCCTCGCCGGAGCCCTCCGCGACGCGGCCCCAACGGGGATCGCGGGCGATGTCGACCATCGGCGAGAAGGTCCAGCGCACGCCGTCGAGGGCGGCCTCCCGGGCCGCGAAGCGCGAGGCCTTCTCGACGACGTCCGGGTCCCAGCTCGAGGCCATCGCGAGCGGGATCGGGAACACGGTGCGGTAGCCGTGGATCATGTCGAAGCCGAACAGCACGGGGATCTTGAGACGCGACTTCTCCACCGCCGCGCGCTGCAGGGCGTTGACGTTCTTGGCTCCGCGGACGAACAAAGTAGACCCGAGCCGTCCCTTGGCCGCGAGCTCGCTCCAGCCCGGCCCGGCGTCGGAGGTGGCCGGGAGCTGTCCGGGGGGCTGGTCCTGGCCGAGCTGCTGGAGCTGGCCGAGCTTCTCCTCGAGCGTCATCGAGTCGAGGAGCTTCTGGATCCGCGCCTCGACGCCGGCGTTCAGTTCGGCCGCGCGAGCGGCGGTCGCGGCGGCAGCGACGACCAGGGAAAGGAGCAGGGGCCTGAGCATGGGCGAAATCCTAGCAATTGACTCCGGAGAAGTTCCGCGGCCGCCTTCAGAACCGGACGGAAAGGCCCGCTTCCGGTCCGCTCAGGTCCTCGAGCGGTCCGACGAGCCAGCGGTAGCCGATCCACGGCTGCAGCTTCCAGACGCAGACGCCGGCGGCGACGCGGAGGTCGCCGAGCGCGCCGCCTTCCATGACGGTGACCGCCGCCGAGGCCTCGAGGAAGAGCGGCTTCACGGGACGCCAATCGCCGCCGAGACCCAAGCGCGGGCCCGCGCGAGTGCGGCGCCCCGAAAGGCCGCCGAAGCCGAGCTGGTAGCGTCCGGTCGCCGCGTCGCCGCGGAAGACGTCGGCCACGGCGGAGGCCTCGAAATGGTGGAGGTCCTCGCCGGCCCCGCGCTCGCGGTAGCTGGTCCACGAGCCGGCGACGCCCAGACCGCTCGCCCTCTCCATGGCGTACCGCAGCCCGTAGCCCTTCACGTCGTTCGAGACGCGCTGGAAGACGGCGTCGACGCGCTGGACGGTTCCGGCCTTCTCCCCGGCGTAAGGGGCCGCTTCAAGGCTTTCGCCGCCCTCGTCCGCCGCGTAGTTGAAAGGCAGGAACGGGATGAGCAGGACCGCGGCGAAAAAAATGTCTCTCGCGTCGTCGGAATCCGCCGAAGCGCCGGAGAGGGAGTCCTTCGAGTTCACCGGGGGAGCCTGGGGCGTCCTCGCGGAGCCCTCGAACTGCTTCTCGAAGTTCTGCAGCTTTTGCGCGGACGCGGGAGAGGCGGCGACCGCCGCCGCGAGCGCGGAGGCGATCAGCGCGCGAGTCATGCGCTGAGCCGCTGGACTTCTTCTTCCTTCTGCTGCAGCGCGGCCTGGACGCGCTCCATGTCCTCGCCGACCTTGGTCACGCGCTCGAAGTCCTCGTAGAGCTTCGGATCGGACATGTCGTGCGCGAGCTTCTCGAGCTCCGCGTGCAGGCGCTCGAGCTCGGCCTTGGCCTTCTCCAGGGACTTGGCCTTGCGCCGCGCCTCCTTGCCGGCCTCGTAAAGGTTCTCGGCCTCGGCGGCGGCCTTCTGCTCGGCCGTCGGCGCCGGCCGGTTCTTCTCGGCCTCGGCGTCGAGCTGGGCCTGGCGGTGCTGGAAGTACTCGAAGTTGCCCGGGAAGACGGTGATCTTGCCCTGGACCACGTGCACGACGTGGTCGGCGACGCCGTTGAGGAAGTACACGTCGTGGCTGATCGCGCAGATGGTGCCGTCGAACTTCTTGAGCGCCTCGACCAAGGCCTCGACGCTCGTCAGGTCGAGGTGGGTCGTGGGCTCGTCGAGCAGGAGGACGTTCGGCGGGTCGAGCAGGAGCTTGGCGAGCTGCAGGCGGCTCTTCTCGCCGCCCGACAGGACGTCGACTTTCTTGTGCACCATGTCCCCGGGGAACAGGAACGTGCCGAGGACGGTGCGCGTGAACAGGTCGCCGTTGCTGCGGCCGACGTTCATCGCCTCCTGCAGGACGGTGCGGCCCGGCGTGAGCTGGCCTTCGCGGTGCTGGGAGAAATAGCCGACCTTCACGTTGTGGCCTAGCACGCGCTCGCCGCTGTCGATGGGGATGATGTCGCCCAAAACCTTGAGCAAAGTGGACTTGCCGGCGCCGTTGGGGCCGACGAACGCCATCTTCTGCCCGCGCTCGAGCTCGAAGTTCAGGCCTTCGTAAACCTTCGTCGCGCCGTAAGACTTGAAGACATTTTTCAGCTTGAGGACCGTCGTTCCGGTACGCCCGGGTTGCGGGAAAGTGATGCTGACGGCCTTCGTCGAGGGCGGCAGGACGATCTCTTCGATCTTCTCGAGCTTCTTCATGACGCTCTGCACGCGCGACGCGGTGGAGACGCGCGCGCGGTTGCGCATGATGAACTCCTTCATGGCCTCGATCTCGTCCTGCTGCTGCTTCCAGGCCGACTCCAGGCGCGCGCGGGCGGCCTCGCGCTCGGCGAGAAAGCCCTCGTAGTTCGTGTTGTACTTCTTGAGCTTCTTCTCCTCGACGGCGATGATCGCGGAGCAGACGTTGTCGATGAAGGAGCGGTCGTGCGAGATCATCAAGATCGCGCCCGGATAGCTCTTGAGGTACTCCTGGAACCAGACGAGCGTGAGCAAATCGAGGTGGTTGGTGGGCTCGTCGAGCAGGAGCAGCTCCGGCTCCTCGACGAGCAGGCGCGCGAGCGCGGCGCGCATGGCCCAGCCGCCCGAGAGCTCGGACAGGTGACGGTCGAAGTCGGTGACCTTGAAGCCCAGGCCCATCAGGATCTTCTTGGCGTTGGCCGTCTCGCGGCCGTCGGGGTCGGCGCGGTGCGCGAGCGCGGTCTCGAGCACGGTCTCGGGACCGATCGGCGGGTTCTCCTGCGGCAGGTAGCCGGCCTTGGCGCCGCGCTTCCACTCGATGGAGCCGCCGTCGGGCTCTTCTTCGCCGAGCAGCATCTTGAAGAGCGTGGACTTGCCCGCGCCGTTGGGGCCCACCAGGGCGTAGCGGTCCCCCGCGTTGAGCTGGAGGTCGGCCCCGGTGTAGAGGATTTGGTCGCCGAAGGATTTTTGGACGCCGCGGACGGAGATCACGGAGCCATTCTACCTTTCGCGAGGGCGGGGCCGCGCGGGTCCTTCGGCCTACGCGGCGCCGTCGGGAACTTTTTTAGGGGCCTCTCCGTAAGATAGGCATGGAACAAGCGGCCCCTGGACAATTTCACCACTTCTGGTACACTAGAGGCATGGCCACCAAGAACCCTCGGCTCCAGATCCTTCTCGAGAAGCCGCTCTATGCCGCCGTCGCCGCGTTGGCGGGCGAGGAAGGCGTTTCGATGTCGACGAAGGCGCGAGATCTCATTCGCGAAGCGCTGGAGCATCTCGAGGACGTCGCCCTGAGCGAAGTCGTCGAAATCCGGGCCCGAAAGCCGGCCAAGCTGGTCGGGATGACCCAGATGCGCAGGCGTCTCGGTGCCTGACGCCCACGGAATCTTCTTTCGACCCGAGGTCGAGGAAGACCTCCGTCCCATCGGCCGCCTTCACCAGAAGCGGGTTCTCTCAGCCATCGAATCCCGGCTCACGGCCCAGCCCGCCCGGTATGGAAAGCCTCTCGGAGGAGTCTTGGCCGGGCTTCGCCGAATCCGCGTCGGAGACTTCAGGATCGCCTATCAGGTGAAGGGCGCGAAAGTGATCGTCTGGGCGGTCATGCACCGCAAAGACATCTACGCCGAGCTCGCGCGGCGCTTCTCGCGAAGCTAGCGGCCCTTGGACTGCAGGACCGCCGCGCGCTGCGCGGCGAACGCCTTCGTCGCGGCGGGGCTGGCGTCGCTCTTCACGTCGAAGCCGCCCGTCTCCGCCGGCTCGGCCGTCAGCGTCAGCACGGGCTGCTGAGGAAAGTCCTCGAGCGAGATCTGGACGCCCGTGCCGTGCTCGACGTTCGTGGTCACGGCCTTGCCGCGCGCTTCCTGGAGCTTGAGCCAGGGCCGGGCGAGGGCCACGAACGCGTCGTCGATCTTCTCCGGCTCGTCGACGTGCAGGGACGACGGCGCGCTGGGGCACAGGTCGAGGTCCATGCACACTTCGAAAGGGTTGGGAGCCATGCCCGGCAGGCGGTTGGCGAGCTCCTCCTTGGCGGGGCCGGCGCTGGAGGTCACGGCGTCGCGCAGCTCGTCGCCGCCCTCGAACATGGTCTGGCGCACCGCCATGTCGTGATCGTGGCGTACCGCCGCCAGCTTGCCCCGGAGAATCTCCTCGGGCGTCTGGACGACGGGCTTGGCCGCGGGGGCGCCCGCGAAGGCCGTTCCGGCGGCGAGGAGCAGGATGCTGAGAACCATGCCCCCACTGTAGGCCCGGGATGTTACGGATTCACGTCGGGAAACGCCCCTCATACCCAAAGGATAGAGGGGTCGAAGGGGAGCGTCAAGGGCCCCTCGGGGAAACTTTTCTCCAACGCGACTGGAACTTTTTCGCCCCCCGTTCCGTATACCTAAGGGAGAAATTATGAGAACAAGCGCGAATGTTGACTCGACCGGGGAGGCCTGTTACACTCCTCGGATGAGGTATACGGTCGTCATCAACAAGACCGCGCATGGTTTTGACGTCCATTGTCCGGCGCTGCCCGGCTGCCACAGCCAGGGCGAGACGGAGAAGGAAGCGCTGTCGAACATCAAGGACGCCATAAAGACCTACCTCGCCATGGTCCGCAAGGAGACGAAAGGCCTGCGGACG
>Ga0134125_10002705_pt1 | contig 20854 bp, 20 predicted proteins | sample KB31751_FD_96464 | JGI IMG/M metagenome (GOLD analysis project Ga0134125, IMG submission 96464) | Terrestrial soil microbial communities with excess Nitrogen fertilizer from Kellogg Biological Station, Michigan, USA - KB3-175-1 | ecosystem: Environmental > Terrestrial > Soil > Unclassified ... | reverse complement strand
CCCGCCGCTCACCCCCGCCGCCAGGCACACCAGCAGAAATTTTCCCGGACGCCCACCCCATCCCGCCTGCAGCAGCCACAGCTTCAGCCGCGTCCCCCGGCCCACCCGGCCCAACCAGCGGTGCAACACCGGGATCTCGCTCAGCAGATCGTCGCGCAGCAGCGCCAAGCGCAACCGCGGCTCCCGCCGCTGCGCCTCCTCCACCAGCTCCAGCCGCCGCCGGAGCTGGCGCAGCCGCTCCCCGCCCGCGTCCCACGTCAGCCACACCCCCAAGCCCAGCGCCGTCAGCAGCAGAACCGCATCCAGTGCGTACAAGCTCATGCCCCCCTCCCCTCAGCCGATCTCCACCACTTCGTCCAGCCACTCCGGCTTCAGCCGCTGCCCCGCCGCCAACAGGCGCTCATAGAACTGCGGCTGCAATCCCGCTCCGCGAAATCGCCCCGTCACCCCGCCGCCGGCGCCCAGGCCCAGGCGCTCGAAGCGGAACAGCTCCTGCATGCAAATCGTCTCGCCCTCCATGCCCGTGATCTCGGAAATGCTCAGCACCTTGCGCGTCCCGTCCGACAGACGCGAGATCTGCACCACCAGGTGCAGGGCGGCGGCGATCTGGCGCCGCACCACCCGCTCCGGCAGGTGCACGCTGCCCAGGCTTACCATGGTCTCCAGCCGCCCCAGCGCATCCCGCGCCGAGTTGGCGTGGAGGGTGGTCAGCGAGCCGTCGTGGCCGGTATTCATCGCCTGCAGCATGTCGATCGCCTCCTCGCCGCGGCACTCCCCCATCACAATGCGGTCGGGCCGCATGCGCAGACTGTTGATCACCAACTGCCGCTGCCGCACCGCGCCCTGGCCCTCGAGGTTGGGCGGCCGGGTCTCCAGCCGCACCACATGCTCCTGCTTGAGCTGCAGCTCGGCCGCGTCCTCGATGGTGATCACCCGCTCGTTTTCGGGGATGAAACTGGAGAGCAGGTTCAGCAGCGTGGTCTTGCCCGCCCCGGTGCCGCCCGAGATCAGGATGTTGGTGCGCGCGGCCACGCACGCCCGCAAGACCTCCAGCATGGCCGGCGTCAGCGTGCGGCGCTCGAGCAGCATGGCGGCGCTGAGCGGCGCCGAGCCGAAGCGCCGGATGGAGAGGCAGGGCCCATCCAGCGCCAAGGGCGGAATGATGGCGTTGACGCGCGAGCCGTCGGGCAGCCGCGCATCCACCATGGGCGAGCTCTCGTCGATGCGCCGCCCCACCCGCGACACGATCCGGTCAATGATGCGCAGCAGATGCGCGTCGTCCTGAAACACCACCTCGGATTTGCTGAGCTTGCCCCGCCGCTCCACGTAAATCTGCCCGGCGCGGTTGACCAGGATGTCGCTCACCGTGGGGTCGCGCAAAAACACCTCCAGCGGCCCGAACCCGAAGATCTCGTCCAGCAGATCGCGCGACAGCCCCTCCCGCTCCGCCAGGCTGAGCGGCACCGCCTCCTGCGCCAGCAGCGAGCGCACCAGCGCCTCCACCTCCTGCCGCGCCGCCGCGCGCGGCATCCGGTCCAGGTACTCCAGGTTCAAGCGCTCCACCACCCGGCGGTGATAGTCGCTCTTGATCTGCTGATAGCTCAGTAACGCTTGCGTCGCCATGTCGGTGTCCTTTAACTATTGGCTTCCGCGGGCAGGGGCGGCTCCGCCGCGCCGCCCGCCGCCGCCGCCCAGGGACGCCACCGCGCCAGCTCGCGCCAGCCGCGCCCCCGCCGCGCCCCCGGCTGCCCCAGCAGCAGCGCTCCCAGGCCCTGCAGGCTGCGCGCCAGCTCGCTTCCCGGATGCAGCACCACCGGCTCCCCGCGCTCGATGGCCTCCGCCGCCGCCACCGGAGCGGCCGGCAGCTTCCAAAGCACCGCCATCCCGGTCAGCCGCTCCAACCCCGCCATATCCAGCCCGGGCACCGCCCCCTGCCGGTTCAACACCAACTCGCACCGGCGCCGCCCCCGGGCATCCAGCAGCGCCCGCGTCTTGGCCGCGCTCCACAGCGACACCACGTCGGCCGGGGCGACCAACAACACCCGCTCGGCGGCCTCCAGCAGGGCCTGGGTCAGCCCATCCCGCCGCGTTGAAACGTCGGCCACCACCCGCGGAAAGTTGTGGCCCACCAACGCAATCCAGCCGGCATGCGCCTCCGCGCTCCGCTCGGGAAACGGCTCGACCGGACCCGCCAGCAGTTCCAGCCCGGTGCGGTGACGCACCGTCAGGCTGCGCAGCAAGGCCGCATCCAGCCGATTTCCCTGGGCGGGCACCTCGTTGAGCGTAAAGGCCGGCTTCAGGTTCAGGTGCAGCGCGGCATGGCCCAGCGGCGCCGCATCCAGCAGCAGCACGGCGGGCGCGCCCGGTTCGGTCTGCGCTTGCAGGCTCAACGCCAGATTCACCGCCACCGTGGTGGCGCCGCTGCCGCCCCGCGCCCCGGCCACCACCCACATGCGCGGCCGCTCGCTCCCGCGCGCCGCCGCCCAGCGCGTCACCGCCTCCCCCAGCGCCGCCGCCCGCAGCGGTTTTTCCAGATACTCCCCCGCCCCGGCGCGCAACGCCCGCACGATCAGCTGCGGGTCTTCCATCCCGCCCACCGCCATCACCGTTAGTCCGGGCTGGTGCTGCCGCAACCAGGCGATGACCTCCATGGCCGCCGCCACCGCCGCCGCCGCCGCCGGCAGTTCCAGCAACACCGCGGCCGGCGCCTGCGCCAGCAGCGGTTGCAGAGCTTCCTCGTTCGCCGCCGCTGGCAGCAACCACCCCGGACCCGCCAGCGCCGCCCCCGCGCACAGCTCCACCACGCTGTGCAGCTGCTGCCGTCCGTTTTCATCCGCCGCCAGTATGCCGATTGCCAAGGCCATGCCGTCCTCCGACTTAGGGATTCACCAGCCGCACCGGAATCCCGAGCGGCGCGTTGCTCACACTTCCACCCCCGCTGGCGTTCGGGCACCCGCAGCCCCCCACAAAGTTCGCCACCACCCCCGGGCTGCCACCGCCCGACGAAATCCCATCCACGAACCATGTGGTGAAGCCGATGATCGGTACCGTACCCCCGCCCGGACCGAGCGACGAGTTGCAGTTATCCCAAATCGGCACCGCCACCAGCGCGGCGCTGGTATCGGTGATCGAACCGTCCGGGTGCAGGTAGGCGCCGGGCGCCTCCCAGACGTCCGGGTTGGCGCCCACCAGAGCGCTGATGCCCTGCTTGGTCGGACCCACCATGTTGCCGTTTTCGGTGGCGTAGGCGCTCCCGCAGGCGGCCACCGCCGGCGACACGCCGCAAGACAGCAGCGAGCTGCCCAACGCGCAGCGATAGGTGCTGGCCCCGCTGCCGAAATCAAGCGAGTAAAACTGGCTGGGCGCCAGCGAGCCGCCCGGGCTGGTTGGCCGGATGGTGACCTGCGTCCCCAGTTGGCCCAGGGCGTAGCTGGTCAGTTTGCCGCTGGCATCCACCACGAGCTGCCCGGCACTGCAGGCTGGCTGGGCGAGAGCGGGCTGAGGATGGTGTTGGGCGCGAAAATGGGCTTCAGGTCGGCGGAACCCGAGGGCGAGGTGGAGGCCTCGGCGGTGGCGGTCGCCAGCACGTCGAAGCGTACGATGCCGAACAGGGCGGAAAAGAACGCCGGTATCCCGTTGGCTCCGGTGCGCGGCACCGTGACCGTCACCCGCTGGTTGGCCGTGTCCACGCTGATGTTGGCGGCGGTCAGGCTGACCGCCTGCCCCAGCACGGTGTTGCTGGCCGCCACCGCCTCCGCGTCGCGTTGCGCCGCCGCCGGCTGCGCCGCCGCGGGATTCAGGAAGGTATACGCGCCGGCCAGCGCGGCCGCGTCGGCGGCATTCTGGGCGCTGTTTTTGGCCGTCAACAAAATGCCGTAATCGAGCGCCAGCGCCGCCGCTCCAGTCAGCACGCTCAGCATCAGCGCAAACGCCACCGCGGTGACGCCGCGCGCGCGGCGCCGGCGCGCGGCGTGATTCGCGGAGGGCTTCATTGCGGGTTCCCCTTGCCGTGATCGAACTGGGCCGGCGTGAGGAAGGGCTGCGGCATGCGCGGCCCCGCCGCCGCCGTCGCGCTGGGACGCACCAAGTGGGCGGTGACCACCACCAACAGTTCGTTGCGGCTGCGATTCACCGACTTGCTCTCGAACAGCTTGCCCAAGACCGGGATGTTGGCCAGCCCGGGGACTTTCGCGAGATTGTTGGTGAGCCGGTTGTCGAGCAGCCCGGCGATCACAAAGCTCTGCCCGTCGGCCAGCTCCAGCTCGGTTTCCGCCCGCCGCGTGCTCAGCGCCGGGATCAGAAAGCCCGACACGGTGAGCGCGTTGGTGAAATCCAGCGCGCTCACCTCCGGCGCCACTTCCAGATCAATGGTCCCGTCCGCCATGACCGTGGGCTTGAAATGAAGGTTCACGCCGAAAGGCTTGAACTGAATGGTGACGTTGTTGACGCTGCCTTGCCCCTGCACCACGGGAAAGGGAAACTCGCCCCCCGCCAAAAAGCTCGCCTCCTTGCCGTCCATGGCCAGCAGGTTGGGCTCGGCCAGGATCTGCAGCAGGTTGCGTTGCTCCAGCGCCTTCAACGTCAGCCCCAGGTTGGAACCCCGGTTGAACAAGAAGATGTTCATCAGGTCGTTGAGGCCCAGGTTGCCGCCGCTGCCGGCGATGTTGGAGGCCCCCGGCGCCACTTGATTGGCGTTGGGCGCCACGGCCGTGATGGGCGCGCCGAACTGCTGGGTCGAAACCGCGCCCACCATGCCTTTCCCGTTCGACAGCAGGTTGACCCCGAGGTCGGTCACCACGCTGCGGTCCACCTCGGCAAAACGCACCTGCAACAACACCTGGGCGGGGTCGCCCGCCGGTTCCAGGCTCAAATCGTTGACCACCTTGGGGGCGTAGCCCGCCGCCACCGCCAAGGCCTGCGTGGCCAGCGCGGCGCTGGGCATCACGCCCGACAGCACCAGCGCGTTGCCGCTGGCGCTCACGCTGGGCGGCTGGTGCGGAAACAAGCGGCTCAGCTCGCGCTGCAGCGGCTCGGGATCCAGATCCACCTCGACCGTATAGGCGCTCACTTGGGCGGTGCTATCCCAGAGCAGCAGCGAGACCTCGCCCGGCGCCCGGCCTTCAACCAGCACCTGTTGCGGCGCCACCACCACGGCGTCGGCGATCGTGTTATCGGCGATGGCCACGCGGGCCAGGGTGTGCGGCGTCTCGAGCAGCAGGCTGTGATGGGTGACGATCCGCAGCCGTTCGGCCGCCGGGTTCGCCACACGCGGCCGCGCCTCCGGCGCCGCGGGCGCCGCCGCGGCCAGCGCCGCCACCGGATTGCACGCGCGCACGGCCGGCGGCCGCGCCAGCAGCGCCGCCAGGCACCCGGGCGTGTCCCTCCCCGGCTGGGCTCGCGGCACCTCCGCGCCCAGAACCGGGCGCAACCACATCGCTCCCAGACTCGCAACCAGGACCTGAATCACGGCCCGCAAAAAATATTGGCGCTGCTTCATAGCTTGGGCTCCTTTGCCGGTCCATCGCTCGGCAGAATGACGCGTTGATGCTGGTTGCCGACGATCAGCTCCACTCCCCAGGCGGGGGCCGGACGCGGGCGCGCCGCCGCCGCCGGCGCCCGCGAAGAGGCATGCGGCGCCGGCCCCGCCCCGCGGTAGAGCGCCGCGTTGTGCACCGGCGCGGGCTGCTGCGCGCCCCGGTCCAGCGGGTTGCGCAGCGCCAGTTGCAGGCGGCCGTAGCCGTCGGCCAAGGCCAGCTTCTCCGCCCCCGCCGGATCCACCAGCAGCGTGATCACCGTCACCGTCTCCGGCTTGCCCCCGGGAGGCCGCTCCATCTGCTGGCCCGCGGTCAGCACCTGCACGTTCTGCAGCAACGTAATGGTGGTGACCGCGCCCGGATCGCTGGTCGCGCTGGGATTGCCGGTCAACAGCACATCCACTCGCGTCCCGGGGATGGCGAAGCCCGCCACCGAAACCACGTCGTTGACCTTCACCGAGACCGCCCGCATCCCGGGCGGAATCAGCGGCGGCAGTCCCACCCCCGCCCCCGGCGCCGCCACCATCTCCCCCACAATCACCTGGTTGGCCGCCGCCGCCGTCACCAGAGCGTGCCCGGCGAGTTGGCTCGGGCTATGGAAGACATGCGCGGGCAGCGCGGCGGCGGGCAACCGCAGCAGCTTCAGGTCGCTGGCTTGCAAGGGCTCGCCGGGCTGCAACCCGCGCGCCGCGCCCACCACCGCCACCAGCGCCGGCGGCGCCTCCGCCGCCCGCGGCGCCCGCAACAGCGCCAGGCTCAGCAATCCGGCCAGCGCCAGCGCGATCAGGGCCACGGCCCACAATTGTTTGCGTTGCATCAGTAAAAGTTCCTCATCTCGACGCTCGCCCCCAGGGGCACGGTCGTGGCAATGCCAAACGGCAGTCGGGGGAGATACACCAGCGCGTAGCTGTAGCTGATGCTGACTTGTGAAGCGCTCAGGCACGGATTGGCGGCGCTGCAGGCGCCCCCGCCCGGGGAGATCAGCCGGTTCTGGTTGACGCTGATGTTGCCGCCGCTCAGCGTCACCCCGTTGGCCTGGGCATAGGCGATCACCCGGTTCACCACATCCGCGCTCTGGCTTTGTTCCCCGGGCACCACCGCCAGCCGCGCCCCCTCGCGCGCCGCGTTGTTCAGCACCTCGTAGGTCCACACCATCGCCCCGCCCTCGCCCACCAGCAGCAGCAGCAACAGCAATGCCGGCAACAGCAGCGCGAACTCCACCAGGTCCTGGCCGCGCTGCGAACGTCGAAGCTTCACGCTCGCCTCCTTATTTCGCCCTGTCAGTTGGTCTCGTTGCGCATCAGCGCGTGACCGCGTAGCGTCAGCGTGGGCAACAGCGCCGCCACCAGCGGCGTGGACACACTGTAGGTGTAGGTCACATCCACCTGGCTGAAGCTGGTCGCCAGCCCGCCTTCGCTGAGGCTCACCGCCTGGTTGACCGTGACCGCGCTCGGGTCCAGGGTCAAGTTGGCGCCCGCCGCGAAGGCCACCACCCGCGCCTGCACCGCGGTTGCCGCCGGCAGGTTGGCGGTCCCGGCGGCCGGCATCGCCGACCAGCGCGCCCCTTCGCGCGCCGCATTGGTCAACGTCTCATCCAGGTTCACCACCCGCCCCACCTCGAACCCGCCCAGCAGGATCAACACCACCAGCGGCAGCACCAGCGCCGCTTCCACCAAACTCGCCCCGCGCGCGCGCTTCACCCGAGCCAGAGCGCGCACAGCAGACCCAGCGCCAGCGCCGGCGCCAGCGGCGCCGTCAGCCCTCCCGGAGTCGCCAGGTTGTGCTCCGGATGCGGCGCCAACCCGTAGCTTCGCCAGCCCCGGATAATCGCCCCCAGATCGGCCGCCAGAAATCCCAGCCGCCCCTGCCAGCTGCATTGCGCCAGCGCCCCCAACCCCGCCGCGATCGCTCCCCACTCCACGCATCGGCTCCATAAGTGCAACCCCGCCATCGCCCCCAGCGCCGCCAGCAGCTTCGCGTCCCCGCCGCCCGCGGCCCCCAAACGCCATAACACCCCGCCCAGCACCAACCCCAGCGCGGCCGCCGCCCCCGCTCCCCCCAGCCCTCCCCTCACGCCGTGATAGAGCAGGCCGCCCACCAGTCCGGAGCTCGTCAACCAGACCGGGATGGTGCGCCAGCGGAGATCCGCATAGGCGGCCGCCACGCCCATCCCGGCCACGGTTAGGGTCCATGCCCCCATCGCCGTCCTAGCTGGCCTTGATCAGCGCGTCGGCCTTCTGCAACAGCGCCGTGATGTCGCCGCTCAGCAACAGCACCGTCGCCGCCACCGCCACCCCGATAATGCCCAGCATGAGGGCGTATTCGGCCATGTCTTGGCCATTGTTGTCATTCCAAAAACGAGTCAGTAAAGCGGTCATGGAAATCTGTGTTCCTCCTTCCGGGCCCTACGATGCGTTTAGCCCCCCCCCGGAGTTGTGAGTTGCTCACCACAAACCCCAACCCTGGCCCAACGGCCCGGGGCAAAAGGCGGGGCCGGCGGCGCCGCGCGGCCGCCGCCATCGCCGTCCCCTCCCGCACGCCCCGAGCCTCGCCCCGCCACCTAAGGCGGAAACGTGTGCAGCCGCACGCGGCGCCCGCGCGCCACTGGCGGCAAACCTCGTGGCCCGTGACGCAAACACGGCGCGTTGACCCCCATCGCGGGCGGCTGTGGCATACTAGCCCCGCTACCAGGCTGCGATGAACGGCGGTGCGGCTTCCCCCATGGACCCGGCCCTGGCCCGGTCATAGCCGATGAAGCACGATCTCTCCACCTCCTCGCCCGCATGGCGCGATCTCGGCATCGCGGGCGCGGTGTTCCTGGTCATCTGGGCCGCGGCCGCCTCGTTGCATCTCTTCGGCCGCATCTACCCGGACACGCGCGGCTTGACCCTGTGGAACAACCTCCCGCTGGCGGGCAGCCTGACCGCGGTCTTCCTGCTGATCTTCACCTTCCGCGGCCTGGGGCGGATGCGCGCCGCCGAAGAGCGGTATCGCCAGCTCTTCGAGTCCAACCCCTATCCCATGTGGATTTACGATGCGGACTCCCTCCGCATCCTGGCCGTCAACGACGCCGCTTGCCTGAAATATGGCTACAACCGCGAGGAGTTCCTCGCGATGACCATCCTCGAATTCCGCCCCGCCGAGGACCGGGAGGCGGTGAAGCGCGCCATCGTCGAGGATGGACCCATCCACGGCCCCATCTGGCGCCACCTGACCAAGGACGGACACCTGCTGGAGGTGGAGATCACCTCGCACCGGCTTACCTGGGAAGGGCGGCGGGCGCGCATGACCCTGGCGCGCGACCTCACCGAACAGCGCCAGGTCCAGGCGCAACTGCAGCGCAGCGAAGCCCGGCTGCGCGCCCTTAACGACGCCAACGTCTTCGGCTTGTCCATCGGCCGCAACGACGGGCGCATTGTCGAGGCCAACGACGCCTACCTGCGCTTGATCGGCTACAGCCGCGCCGCGCTGGAGGCCGGCCGCGTGCGCTGGGATACCACCACCGCTCCCGAGTACCGCCACGTGCAAGAGGGCGTAGGCAAACTCATCCGCTCGGGCAAGCCCGTCCCGCCCTGGCGCACCGAACTGATCCGCCAGGATGGCAGCCGGGTGCCGGTGCTGGTGGCCCTGGTGCCGCAACCCGACGGCGCCATCAACATCACCCTCGACCTCACCGAACTGCGCGAAACCGAGCGCTCCCGCGAGGCCACCGAGCGGCGCTGCCAGGAGTTGTTCGAACGCAACCTCGCCGGGGTGGTGAGCTTCGACGCCCAGGGACAGGTGCTGGAGGCCAACCCCGCCTTTGTCCGGATCGTGGGGCTGGCCGACCGTGCGGCCTTGGTGGGCGTCAACGCCGCCACCTTCATGGCGGAATTCGCCTCCCTGGCGGCCGAGGTCCGCGCCGGCGGAGTGCTCGCCAACCGCGAGCTCACCCTCCTGCGTCCCGACGGCCAAACCGTCCAGGTGCTGGCCAACTTCAGCTTTCTCCCCGGGCATGGCGCCGCCCCCGACCGCATCGAGGGCACGGTGCTCGACTTCACCGAGTACAAGAGCCTCGAGGCCCAGCTCCTGCAGGCGCAAAAGATGGAGGGCATCGGCCAGCTCGCCGGCGGCATCGCCCACGACTTCAACAACCTGCTGACCGTCATCAACGGCTACAGCGACATGCTCAAGCGCAGCGCGCCCGAGAACCTGCGCAAGCGCCTGGACATGATCGGCCAGGCCGGGGCGCGCGCCGCCGCCCTCACCCGGCAGCTCCTCGCCTTCAGCCGCAAGCAGGTCTTCGAGCTGCGCGTGCTCGACCTCAACGCCGTGGTGGGCAACTACGCCGCCATGCTGCGGCGGCTGGTGGGCGAGCAGTACGAGGTGACCCTCGCGCTGGCCCCGGATCTGCCCCCGGTGCAGGCCGACGCCAACCAGATCGAACAGGTGCTGATGAACCTTGTGGTCAACGCCCGCGACGCCATGCCCGCCGGCGGCTGCATCGCCATCGAAACCCACGCCGTCGAACTCGACCGCGCCTACGCGCTGGCGCACCCCGGGGTCGTCAGCGGGCGCTACGCCATGATGGCGGTCACCGATACCGGCCACGGCATGGACGAGGCCACCCAAGCCCGCGTGTTCGAACCCTTTTTCACCACCAAACCGCGCGGCCAGGGCACCGGCCTGGGTCTGGCCACCGTCTTCGGCATCGTCAAGCAGAGCGGCGGCACGGTGGCGGTCTACAGCGAGGTCGGCAAAGGTACCGCCTTAAAGGTCTACCTGCCCGCCTTCACCGGCGCCGCGCAAGGCACCGGCGGCGGCGATGCGGTGACCGCCAGCGCCGGGCACGAAACCATCCTGCTGGTGGAGGACGAAGACGGCGTGCGCGACTTCGCCGCCGAGGTTTTGCAGCAAGCCGGCTACCAGGTCATCGTCGCCGCCGACGTGGACGACGCCATCGCCCGCTGCACCGCCGACGGCGGCGGCTTGGCGGTGGACCTGCTGGTCACCGACGTGGTCATGCCCAAAATGGACGGCCCCACCCTCGCCACCCGCCTGCGCCGCGACCGCCCCGGCCTGCGCGCCCTGTTCGTCTCCGGCTACCCCAGCCACGCCATCGTCGCCAGCGGCGCCCTCTCCACCGGCGTCTGCTTCCTGCAAAAGCCCTACACCCCCGCCGATCTCACCGCCAAGGTCCGCGCCGCCCTGGAAACCCCGGCCGCCGCCGCCCCCGCCCCGGGTTGAGCCCGCCGTCTCATAACTCTGCTATAGTCTCCCCGAGGTGAGTTATGGCTCAGGTTCTGGTCATTGTCGGGTTGATCGTCCTGGTGCTGCTGCTCGCGGCGCTCAACGGCTCGTTCTTTACCGTGCACACCGCCCAGGCGGCCATCGTTCAACGCTTTGGACGTTTCCTCCGCGTCGCCACCCCCGGTCTCAACTTCAAGCTGCCCTTCTTCGACCGCATCGCCACGCGCATGAACATGCGCGTGCAGCAGCTCGACGTGGTCATCGAGTCCAAGACCAAGGACAACGTCTTCGTCCAGATCCCGGTCTCGATCCAGTACCAGGTCAAGCCCGACAAGGTCTACGAGGCCTACTATAAGCTGAACGACCCGTCCGCCCAGATCCAGTCCTACGTCTTCAACGTCATCCTGGGCCACGTCCCCAAGCTCAACCTGGACGAGGCCTTCCTCCAGCAGAGCGACATCGCCATGGCGGTCAAGAGCGAGCTCGACGCCATCATGTCCGACTTCGGCTACGACATCACCAAGGCCCTGGTCACCGACATCAAGCCCGACGAGAAGGTCAAGTCGGCGATGAACGACATCAACGCCGCCCAGCGCGAGCAGGTCGCCGCCAACGCCCGCGGCGAGGCCGACAAGATCCTCAAGGTCAAACAGGCCGAAGCCGAGGCGGCGAGCAAGGCCCTCCAGGGCGAGGGCATCGCCAATCAGCGCAAGGCCATCATCGCCGGCTTGCAGGAATCGGTCGAGATGTTCCAGAAAAGCGTGCCCGGCGCCACCGCCCAGGACGTGCTGCTTTTGGTGATGATGACCCAGTACCTGGACACGCTCAAAGACCTGGGCAGCAACTCGCGCAGCAACACCATCCTCATGCCCCACTCCCCCGGCGGCATGACCGACTTCCTGGGCGAGCTCCGCACCGCCATCACCGTGGGCATGGAATCGGCCCAGCTGAGCGCCGCCGCCGCCGCCACCGCGCCCGCATCCCGCGCGGCCGCCCCGGGACTATAGCTCACACCCCAAACTGCCGCAGATGGTGATCGAGGTGTTTGTACATTAAGATCGCCCACTGCCCCGGCGTCATCTGGCCGAAAAAACTGTGCGGGTTGCTGGTACACCCCGCCGCTCCTCCCGCCGCGAATTTGGCGATCAACCCCGACAGCCGTTCCCGTTCGGCGCCGAATTCCCGCTCGCCCGCAACCAGGAGGCTTTTGGCCGTCGGCGAGTTCTTTTTCATCGGATCGTCGTTGCGAAACACCAGCGGCTTCACCAACCGCCCGATCAGGCGTATGGGGAGCGGCGCCTTCTCGGGTACCACCTCGCCGGTCGCCCACTGCAGGCTGATCGCGCAGTGCGACAGCATCTGCGCCACCGACATCTTGCCCCAGCGCCGCTCGCTGTGCGGCGTAAGACCCGCCAGCCGGGTCTGTACCTGATCCACCACCGTCGCATCGAACAAAGACTTCATTCTCGCAGCTCCCCCTTCGCTCGCCGTTCCCATCTGGCCGGCGAGACGGCCGAACCAACCCGCTACTCCGCCCCACCCGCGCAACTCGGCCCCGCCGGCGGCGCCGGCGCGTTCAGCGGCGCCGCCCCCGCCTGCCGCAGCGCCGTATTGAGCGCCGGCACGTCGCCCGCGGCGATCTTCCGCATCGTCGCCAGATCGCGGTCGAGCGCCGCGCAGCCGTCCTGCCAGGCCTTCACCTTGGCGGCGGTGGGCGCCGCGTCGGTGCTCCCCGCCACCACGAAGATCAGCCCGGCCAAGGTACCGTTGAGCGTGGCCAGCGGCGGCGTGGCCGGCCCCGCCGCCGCGCCCCGTCCCGCGGTGTTGATGGTGAACCCGCGTCCGCCCCGGCCCCCGGCGGTTCCCGCCACCGCCGTCAGCGCGGCATCGAGCGCCTTGACCCGCCCCGCAACACTCGGCGGCAGGTTCCCCAGCGCCGCGATCTGCTTCCGTACCCCCGCCGCCTGCTGGTAGGCCTCGTACGCCGTGTCGGCCCCGTTGCGCAGCGCCAGCTCCAGCCGGAACTGCGACCGCAGCGCCGCCGCGTCCGGCGGCGTCGCCGCAATCCGCGGATCGTTCTTCACCACCAGCGGCTGCGTGGATGCCTTGCCGTCCACCGTCAGCCGCACCGTGTAGGTCCCGGGCACCGCCATCGGCCCCTGCGGATACCCCGGCGTGTCGTGGTCGATCGCCGCGAACACATTGTTGTAGTTGTGGCTGAAGGTCTTGGGCTCCTCCCAGCGCAGGTCCCAGTTCACCCGGTTGGTCCCGGTCGCCACCGGCAGCGGCTGCGGATGCCGGATCCAGTAATCCGGTACGTGCGGCAGCGGCTCGTCGGCCACCGGCAGCGGCGCGCTCGAGTACGTCCGCACCGTGCGGCCCTGACTGTCCAGTATCTCCAGCTTTACCTCGCCGCTCGGCGGCTGCCCCAGGTAGTAGTACAGCACCGCGCCCTCGGGCGGGTTCTGCCCGTGCGGCACCTCCGGCGGCAGCGGCGTGTCCTCGTTGATGTCGCGCCACGTCCGGATGGCGTCCCCCGGCCGGAACAAGTGCGCCGCCTCCGCCGCCAGCGTCGCGGCGTTCTGCACGCTGATCTGCCGCAGCGGCGATACATCGTCGAGCACCCACATCGAGCGCCCGTATGTGCCCGCGACCAGGTCCTGACCATGCACCACCAGGTCCCGGTACGACGTGTTGGGCAGGTTCAGCCCCAACGATTGCCAATGATCCCCGCCATCGAACGACACGTACACCGAGGTCTCGGTGGCGAGGTAGAGCAGCCCGGGACGCACCGTGTCCTCCCGGATGCGCCGCGCGAAGCTGCCCGAAGGCTCATCCGTCGGCAGGCCCGAAGTAATCGGCTGCCAGCTCGCGCCGAAGTCGCGCGTGCGGTACACGTGCGGGGTGTAATCGCCCGCGTTGTGATCGTCCACCACCAGGTACGCCGCCCCGGCCTCGAAATGCGAAGCCTCGACCTCGCACAAACTCGAAACCTGCAGCCCCTTCGGCGACACATCCCGCCAGTTCGCGCCCCCGTCCCGCGTCACATGAACCAGCCCGTTGCTCGTCCCCACCCAAAGCACGCCCGCCTGCTTGGGCGACGGCGCCAGGCTCTGGATGGCCGCGCCCCCGCGCCCGCCCCGCACCGGCGCGGCGCCCGCCCGTGCCGACAAGTCGGGACTGATCTTCGTCCAGTGCCCGCCCTCGTCCGTCGTCTTCAGCACGTACTGCGTCGCGAAGTACAGCGTGTGCGGATCCTGCGGCGAAAAAACGACGGGCTGGTTCGCCGTCCGCCGGTAGTCGGTGTTCCCAATCGTCGGTCCCACGTACTGCCAGTGCCAGGAGGGCCGCGTGATCTTCACCAACCCGCTGGTGCGCGAGCCCCCAAAGATCACGTGGGGATGCAGCGGATCGGGCGCGATCGAGCCCGTCTCCCACGCCGGCAGCGGCCACCAGTCCATGGGCGTGATCTCGCCCAGGTCGCCGCGGCTGCTGGTCGCCACCGCGTCGGTATCCTGCTGGGTGGCGTACACCCAGTAGGGATAGTTGTTGTCCACCGCGATGTTGTACACCTGCGCCGTGGGCTGGTTGTACCAGCCGGTCCATGTGGCGCCGCGGTTGTAGGTAACGGCCGCGCCCTGGTCGGCGCCCAGCAAAATGCGGCTGCCGTTGGTCGGGTCGATCCACAACACATGGTTGTCGTCCCCGCCCGGCGCGCCCTTGAAGGCGATGAAGTTGCGCCCGCCATCCACCGACTGGTACATCGACGTGTTCATGGTGTAGACCACGTCGGGGTTGGTGGGGTCCACGTAGACGCCGCAGATGTAGCCGCTGCCCACGATGCGGTTGTCGGTGGTCGTCCGCGCCCAGGAAGCCCCGCCGTCATCCGACCGGTACAGCCCGAACGTGCCCACCAGGAACATGCGCCGCCCCTCGGTCTTCGCCGCCACCGCCACCGCGGTGCGCCCGGTGAGCCGCGGCAGCCCGCTCCCCGCGGCCTCGCTCCAGGTCGCCCCCTCGTCGGTGGACTTGTACAGCGCGGTATCGGCGTCCCCCGCCGCCGCGCCCCGCCCCGCTTCCCCCGGCGCCGCGCTCAAATGCCGCACCGTCACCGCCAGCATCACCTGGGGATCGTCGTACGCCCAGGCGATATCCTGCGCCCCCGAGGTGTCGTTGCGGAACAATACTTGGTGCCAGTTCGCCCCGCCGTCGGTGGAGCGGTACACGCCCCGGTCCTGGCTTGCGGCATGGATGTTGCCCTGCGCCGCCACCAGCACCAGGTCGGGGTTCTTGGGATCCACCAGGATGGTCGTGATCTGATGCGTCTGGTCCAGCCCGATGTGCCGCCAGGTCTTGCCGGCGTCGGTGGACTTGTACATCCCGTTGCCCTCGTTCACCGCCCCGCCGGTGACCAGGTCCCCGGTCCCGACATAAATGACGTTGGGGTCGGAGGGCGCCACCGCGATGGCCCCGATCGAGCTGACCTCCTTGACCGCGTCGAAGATCGGCCGCCAGGTATTGCCCGCGTCATCGGTCTTCCACACCCCGCCCGCCGGCAGCCCCGCATAGAAGACCGCCGCCTGCCCCACCACCCCGCTCACCGCCGACACCCGCCCCCCGCGCAGCGGCCCAATCATCCGCCACCGCATCCCGCTATACAGGGCCGGATTCACCTGCGCCAAAGCCGCCGCGCACAGGCCAAGAAACACGAACAGTCGCATCCACAAGCGCATGGCCAGCAGCATACCGCCTTTTGCGGCATTCGCACCAATCGCGGGGGTCGCGCCGTTTGCACCGTGGGCAAAGCCGGCGCGAAAGGCTGCGGAATTCCGAAGGCGCGCGTCGCCGCGGGCAGCCGAGCCGAAGAGATAGATGCGCTCCGGCTGACAGGCCAACTCAAGCCGCCGCACGATCTCCGGCAACTGCGCGCTGCCTCGCATATACCCATTCTCGCCCACAGGGCCGCCGGAGCCGATTGATAGAAATATGAATGTTGGCTGGGTGAGAGCGGTCATCAGGTCAAGGGCTGAACACAATGCGAGCGCCACATCCTCGACCAAATCTCCTCGCAATGATGCTGCTTCTGCTGCTGCCCGCGCTCTCCCTTGGCCAGGCGGCGGGGCAAGCGGCATCGCCTCCCAGATTCGCGGTTGTATCCGTCGTCCCGGTGGACCCCAATCAATCCGCCCCCCCAAACCCCGGAGGGCCATTTAAGCCGGGTGGCCGCTTCTCCCAGCCTGCCGCGACCATCTATTCGCTCTTGTTTGAGGCCTACGGATTACCGGCCTACCGCTTCGACTTTCGCGCCTTGCCCGCCTGGGCCAAGACCGCCCGGTACGCGGTCGGCGCCAAGCCGTCGCCCAATTTCCCGAACCTGCCCCCGGCCGAGAATATCCGCCAGATCCGGTCAATGTTGCAAACCATGCTGGCCGACCGCTTTCATGTGCGGCTGCATCACCTGACCAAGCCATCGCGCGTGTACGTGATGACGCTGGCCGGCGCCGCTTTGAAGAATGCAACCCGCGGCGACCCGAGCCAAGCCGGCGGCATCGGCTCCGCCACCGGCCCCGGTCTGGTATTCCTCCGCGGTAAGAACGCCGCCATCGCCGCCCTCGCGAGCCGCATCGGTATGATCCTGGGCCAGCCCGTGCTCGACCACACCGGCCTCAGCGGCGTCTACAACTTCACCGTTCGATGGCAAAGTCCGGCCACGAATGCGACTCGGCCAGACGATGGAACCTGCGGTCCCGATTGCCAGAGTTTGCTTATGGCGGTAGCTCGCAGATGCCTGAGCAGGACGGGCATCCCCTGCCGGCAATCGAAGCCCGGCCTCCGAGCGACCATCGGGAGCGACCCAGGCAAAAGTGGCCGTGCCACTTGGCGCGCTAGCGGGCGATCTCGGCCTCAAATTGCGCGCCAGCACCGCGCCGGTCGCCTTTCTCGTGCTCGATCACATCGAGCGGCCCGGCGCCAACTGACGCACTACACTAGCCGCCGCCTGTTTTCGCCCGCACCATGTGGATGATGTCCGCCGCCGAGGGCGGCTGCCCCTGTTCCTTGCGGGAGAAAATCCGCTCGCCGTTGAGAAAAACGTTGAGCGAACCGGGCGCGCCGGCCCGCACGGGAACCGAAACGCCGAACTCCTTCTCCAGACTCTCTTGGAGGCTCACGGCCTCAGCCTTGATGCCGGCTCAAAAAAAGCAGCGCTTGATCTCGAGGTGTACCGCGTTGGTGCTCATGCACTGAGTATAGGGCAGCGTCGCGGCCTACAGCCTTTTGCCTACTTTGCCCCTACGCCTGATCGCCCTCGCCGTCCGCCAACGTCCCCCGGGCGGTAGACTAGCGGTAACGAGGTCCCATGTCCAAAGAAATGAAGCTGCAAGTCCCTGAATTGGCCTTTATCATCGGCACCCGCGTCGCCATGGGCGTCGGCATCGGCCTGCTGGCCGCCGACCGCATGAAGCGCGCCCGCCGCCGCCGCACCGCCTGGACCCTGCTCGCCATCGGCGCCGCCACCACCGTCCCCATCGTCATGGGCGCGGTCAAGCACCGCGGCCCCTTCCGCCTGGCCGCCTGAACCCTTGAACACTCGCCCCCGCCGCCTGCCCCGCCTGCGCTCAGTTTGGCGTACTTGGTGTACGATGATGTCAAATCCGTCCCGGAAGATGCGGGGCCTTGGTCAAGCGCAACGATGACGAACCCGGTAAAAGCCGGGGGCAAAGGACGCAACCCGATGAAAAAGCTCATCTGTGTGGTGGGAATGACGGCAATGTTGGGCATGGCGGCGCTGGCTGCGGCGCCGATGACCATGAGCGGCTACATCATGGATTCGAAGTGCACCAATGAAGGCGTGCAGAACGGCAAATACGCCGGCCCGGACCTGGGCACAATGAAGGGCAACGTGGAGTGCGTGCGGAAATGCCTGCAACAAGGCAGCGACGCGGTCCTGGTCGCGGACCCCTCCGGCGAGGTCTTCAAGATCGCCAACATGAAAAAGGTCGTGGCGCTTTCCGGGGAGCACGTCGTCCTGACCGGCACGCTGGAGAACGGCACGCTCACCGTGCTCACCATCAAGAAGTCGAAAACCAAGCTGGCGGCGGCCGGCCAGTAAATCAATCGCTGCGGTCGAGTTCACGATTCAGCCGACCGACTCGGCCTCCCACGCCGTATGCTGTCTCAATTCCGACGCACCCATCCAGAAGCATAGGAGCGGCGCCGGAACCCGCATCAGCTTCTCCGCCCCGCTGGACCGGGGCGCACCGGACAGAGGCCCAAAATCGTCGAGCGACTTGGTGACAACGTAACCGCGCGAGATCTTTTTTTCCTCGCACAGCTCCAGCAGGCCCTTGAGCTCCCGGGCACCCGTGTGTTGGGCGCGGTACTTCACCTCAAAGGGAATGATCTCGCCCCCCAACTCGGCAACCAGATCGACTTCCCGGTCCTTTTTGCCGCGCCAGTACGTGAAGCGCACGTTCTGCTCGTAATAGCGGGCGAATAAGTGCTTGAAAACGGCGGTCTCGGTGCAAACGCCCAACGCCGCCGCGTCTTCCAGAATTGCTTTTCCCTTGAGCATCACCGCGGGCGCGATCGCGGCGTCGGCCAGGTAAATCTTGAAGCGCGCCCGCAAGACGTCCTTGCCGTACCCAAACGGCGGCAAACGGTAGATCAGGTGCGTGGCCTCCAGCAGCTCGATGAAGTGCTGCGCCGTGGGACGCTTGACCGCCAGATTCGCGCAAAGGTCGGTCATGTCGAGCAGACCGCCATCGTGCATGCACAGGTACAGGAAGGTGTGCTCCAGGTCGAGCACCCGCCGCACGCCAAAGAGCGCGGTCATGTCCCGCTTCAGGACTTTGTCGATGATGTCTTCCCGCATCAGCCGCTGGGCTTGGGTGATGCTCTCGACCTGCGCGGTCTGCGGGAACCCGCCGCGCACCAAATACTCATGGAAATGGCCGGCGTAGGGCGCCGCCGCCTCGCTGACGCGGTGGAAGTCGGCCGCCGGCCACCCGAACAGGTCGCGCAGCGACTCGATCCTCGCCAGCTCCGGCAGCGACAGGTTCTTGATCCGCAGGTACTCGTAGAACGAGAGCGTGGTAAGCCGAATCGTATGCCAGCGTCCCACCCCCGACTCCTGGCCGGTCTCGGCCAACGGCGTGGCTGAGCCGGTAAAGGCGATGCGCCTGTTGCTCTGGAAGTCCACCCCGTGCTTGATCCACGTGCCCCAGTCCCGGATGAACTGTGCTTCGTCGAGAAACAGGTACTCCAGACCTTCCGCCTTGGGCTCGCGCTGGCGCCAGGCATCCAGCACGGCATCGATGCCTGCCAACTTCAGAATCGGGTGGTCGAAAGTTGCATAGAGGATATTGGCGCTCGGCACTCCGGCGCCCAGTAGCGCCTCAACCGTCTGAAGCATCAGCGTCGTCTTGCCGATCTGTCGTGCGCCCGACAGCATGACCGCGCGCCGCGCCGGCGGCCGCGTCATCCACCCGTGCAAATCCGCAAATGCGGCCCGGCGCCACCGCGGCAAATCGGCAATGGCTCCGCCCCGCCACCACGGGTTGAACTGGGACAGCACCGCGACCAGCTCTTCTGGGGAGACCGTCATCCACCGCTATTTTAACTAAACAACACAAATAATGAAAGTATACTTTCATTAAACGACAAAATGCCGCTTCCAGGCTCCTCTGCGCCGGCCGAAGCCTGCCGAGCCCCACGACCCCCGCTAGTGGATATCGATCACCGGCTTGCCCAGCGCCTTCAAATTCGGCCGCACCCCCAGGCCCGGCTCCCGCGAGGCCGCCAGCCGCCCCTTCTGGCGGCGCGGGGCCCCGTCGGCGAAGGCCACGGTGACGTAGGAGTTGAAGTCGGTGGCCGAGAACAGGTAGCGCTCGGGCGTGCTGTGGGCCAGGTGCGCGATGGCGGCGGTGATGATGTCGCCGCCCCATGTGTCCTCGATGGTCATGGCGATGCCCAGCGACACGCACAGGTCGCGGATCTGGCGCGCGCGGGTGAGGCCGCCGACCTTGGAGATTTTGAGGTTAATCACGTCCATGGCCTGGTCGGCGGCGCCGCGCACCACCATCCCAATGCCGTCCACCACCTCGTCCAGAATGAACGGCCGCTGCGTATGGCGCCGCACCGCCAGGCACTGCTCGTAGCTCATGCAGGGCTGCTCGATATAGACGTCCACGTCGCGCACGGCGTCGGCCACGCGAAGCGCGGCATGCTGGGTCCAGCCCGTGTTGGCGTCGGCGATCAGCACGTCGCCGCGCGAGAGTTCCGCCGCCGCCGCCCGGATGCGGTCAATATCGGTATCGGGATCGCCGCCCACCTTGAGCTGGAACTTGTGGTAGCCCTGCTTGCGGTAGCCGCCGATCTTCTTGGCCATCTGCGCCGGCGACTCCTGGGAGATGGCGCGGTAGAGGGCGAAGTCGTCGCCCACGTGGCCCCCCATCAGCGTCGCCACCGGCAGCCCGCTGGCCTTGCCCAGCAGGTCCCAGCACGCCATGTCGAGCGCGGACTTTACGTAGGGGTGCCCGCGCATGCCGCGGTCCATCCGCTCGTTCAACTCTCCCAGCGCCAGCGGATCGGCCCCCAGCAGTTGCGGCCCCAACTCGACGATCCCCGCCCGGGCGCCGCGCGCATACGCCGGCAGGTAGGCCGGACCCAGCGGACATACCTCGCCCCATCCCACCAGCCCGGCATCGGTGGCGACCGCCACCACGGTGGAGTCGAACACGGTCACGGCGTTACCGCCGGACCACTTGTAGCTGCCCTCGTGCAGCGGCAGGTCAATCTGGTAGGCGCGGATGGCGGTAATTTTCATGCGGCGGCACTCCGGGTCTCGCGTCGCGAGGATATCCACAAGGTGGCCGCGGTATAGAGCAGCACACCCACCACCACCCATTTGACCACGCCCAGGGGCAGCGCCTTCACCATAAATGCCGCCACCAGCACCCCCGGCACCCCGCCCACGGCGAGCCCCAGGGCGGTGCGCCGGTCGAACCGCCCCGACCGGTAGAACCGGATGGCCGCCGCCGGCAGGATGACCGCCGCCGACGCCGCCATGATGGGAAACACCGCCTTGGCGT
>Ga0134125_10002704_pt1 | contig 20858 bp, 16 predicted proteins | sample KB31751_FD_96464 | JGI IMG/M metagenome (GOLD analysis project Ga0134125, IMG submission 96464) | Terrestrial soil microbial communities with excess Nitrogen fertilizer from Kellogg Biological Station, Michigan, USA - KB3-175-1 | ecosystem: Environmental > Terrestrial > Soil > Unclassified ... | reverse complement strand
TCGCCACCGACGCGCAGATCGAGCTCCTGGCGACCTGGATCCACGACCGCGCCGTTCACCGCGTTCGTCTCGGGTGAGCGTAACCGCGGCGCGCGGGGGGCGTAGCAGTGGGTGCAACCGAGGGCCGCAAGCGCCACTCGACTTCACCGACGACCAGGAGAGACCACATGAGCATCAAGGGAGCAATGATCGCCGCTTCAGTGGCCGGGCTATTCGCGACGGGCGCGGCCAGCGTGGCCGCCGCGGCCGACAAGAAGGGGGAAGAGGTGATGTGCGCCGGAATCAATTCCTGCAAGGGGCAGGGGTCCTGTCACAGCGCCAGCAACGCCTGCGCTGGCAAGAATGGGTGCAAGGGGCAGGGGAACATGAAGACGACGAAGGAGCAGTGCCTGGCCAAAGGCGGGAAGATCGCCAAGTAGGCCCGGTGAGGCAGCCGCGGCGCCCAGAGTGGGGTGGCGACACTTCGGGCGCCGCTGCGTAACCTCGGCCTTCGAGCGGCGTACGACCGTCATGGTCCCCGGAAGTTTTCCTCACCTCGGACGCGGCCTCGGCCTGCGGCGCGAGCACTACCGCGAGGTGATCGAGACGGGTCCCGACGTCGGTTGGTTCGAGGTGATCTCGGAGAACTTCCTGGGCCCGGGCGGCAACCCGCGGCGCGTCCTCGAGGCCGTGCGGCGCGACTATCCGGTCGTTCTCCACGGGGTCTCACTCTCCATCGCTTCGACCGATCCGCTCGACGGGCGCTATCTCGCCGAGCTGGCGGCCCTGGCGCGCGACGTCGAGCCGGCCTGGATCTCGGACCACCTGTCGTGGGGGACGGCCCACGGAATCAACGCGCACGAGCTGCTGCCCGTTCCCTACACCGAAGCGGCGCTGGCGCACGTGGTGCGGCGCGTGCAGGCGGTTCAAGAGCGCCTCGGCCGGCGCATCCTGCTGGAGAATCCGTCGAGCTACCTCACGTTCCGGGACGCGGACATGGCCGAGCACGATTTTCTCGCCGAGCTCGCGCGGCGCGCCGATTGCGGCCTCCTGCTCGACATCAACAACGTGTTCGTGAGCGCCCACAACCAGGGGTTCGATCCCCACGTCTACCTGGCCGCGCTCCCCGGCGAGCGGATCGGGCAGATCCACCTGGCCGGTCACAGCGAAGAGGGGGGGCTGCTGATCGACACGCACGACCGCCACGTCCGCCTCGAGGTGTGGCGGCTTTACGCCGAAGCGATCGCGCGCTTCGGGCCCCGCTCGACGATGATCGAGTGGGACGAGGCGGTCCCCGCCTTCGCGGAGCTGGAACGCGAGCTCGAGCGGGTCGCGCACTGGGAGCGAGTCGGCCTGGAGGCGCAGCGGCGTCGTCATGCGGCCTGAGCCGTCGCCGTCCGTGCCGCCGTCGCTCGCCGGCCTGCAACGCGCGCTGCTGGCGCTCGTCACCGGCCGCGAAGCGCCCGGGCCGGAGCTGCGGGCGGACGCCCTGGTGGCCGGCGATTCCCGGGCCAGCGCGGACGAGCGGATCGCCGTCTACGCGCACATGGTCCGCACCCGGTTGGCCGAGGCGCTCGCGTCGCAGTTCCCGCGGCTGGCGCAGCGGCTCGGGGCGGAAGCGTTCGGCGAGCTCGCGCGCGCTTACTTCGCCGACGAGCCGTCCCGACACCCCTCGCTGCGGTTCGTCGGCGCGCGATTACCCGGCTGGCTGGCGGAGCGCTGGCCGGACGCCCCCGTGGTCGCCGGGCTGGCGGCGCTCGAATGGGCGCGCGCCGATGTGTTCGATCTGGTCGACGAACCGACCCTGACCCTCGACGACGTTCGCGCCCAGCCCCCCGAGCGGCTCGGTGACTTGCCACTCCGCCTCGTCACCGCGCATCGCCTGGTGACGGTGGCGCGGGGGACCGCGACCTGGTGGAGCTCGCCCGACGCCGAGCCCGCGCCCGACAAACGCGCGGCGCTGGAGGCTCGAGCGACCGAGATGCTGGTGGTGTGGCGCGAAGGGACCTCGGTCTTTCACCGCTCCGTCGACGACCCGGAGCGCGCCGCCCTGGCGCTGGCCGCGCAGGGAACCTCCCTCGGTCTTCTCTGCGACACGCTCTCGGCCGAGCAGGCGGAGGCGGACGCGATCGCCGAGGTCCATGGTTGGTTGTCGACCTGGCTCGCAGCCGGCCTCCTCGTCGCTGCGACGGCGTAGCCTCTACCGTAACCGGCGGGCGCGCCGCGACGTAGGGAGAGACCAAGGAGACCACCATGCTCAATACCGTGGAGAAAGCTCTGGACCGCCTGCGCGCGGTCGGCGACAAGCTTGCGTTTTTAGGACCGACGCTGGCACGGCTCACCGTCGGTCTCGTCTTCATCGGCACCGGATGGGGGAAGCTGCACTCGCTCGGCGACGTCACCGACTTCTTCGCCAGCCTCCACATCCCGGCGCCGGGGTTCAACGCGCGGCTGGCCGCCTCGACCGAGTTTTTCGGCGGCCTCCTGGTGCTGGTCGGCCTCGGCACACGCCTGGCGGCGCTCCCCTTGGCGTTCACCATGGTCGTCGCCATCCTCACCGCCAAGCGGGCCGATATCAGCGGCCTGACGGCGCTGGTCGGTTTCGAGGAGTGGAGCTACCTCGTCTTCTTCATCTGGCTGGCCGTCGCCGGAGCGGGTCCGCTGTCGCTGGATGCGATGGCCATTCGGCTCCGTGGCCGCCGCCGCTCCCTCTGAGCGGCAAGTCCGACGGCAAGCCGGTGGCAAGCCTGTGGGAAGAAGTCTCGCTTTCGTCGTTCCCCGGGATGGTGCTGCATTCTCCGCGGGGCCGCCGCGGAGCGCGCGACGGCCAACGGCCAAACATGAGATAGTAGACCGGTCGTTCAGCGATGATTGGCGAGACACTCGGGGCCTACAAAGTCGTCAGCCGGTTGGGCGCGGGCGGGATGGGGGAGGTCTACCTCGCGCAGCACACGCGGATCGATCGGCGCGCCGCGATCAAGGTGCTGCTCCCGGAGCTGTCGAGCAACCAGGAGGTCGTCGATCGGTTCTTCTCCGAGGCGCGCGCGACCTCCTCGATCCACCACCGCGGCATCGTCGAAGTTCTCGACTGCGACGTCCACCCGAGCGGGCGCGCCTACATCGTCATGGAGCTGCTCGAGGGGGAGAGCCTCGGCGGGCGGCTGGCGCGCGACCGGACGTTCGGGCGCGACCTCAACCGGGTGCTGGCGGTGACGGGGGCGATCGCCGACGCGCTGGGCGCCGCGCACGCCAAGGGGATCGTCCACCGTGACCTCAAGCCCGACAACGTCTTCCTGGCCAACGAACCAGGTACGCCGTTCGGGTTCATGGTGAAGATCCTCGACTTCGGGATCGCCAAGCTGATGAGCGGCGAGATCGACGGGAAGGTGTCGGCCCGGACCCGGACCGGCAGCTTGATGGGGACGCCGGCCTACATGTCGCCCGAGCAGTGCCGGGGCGCCAGCCGCGTCGACCACCGCACAGACATCTACTCGCTCGGCTGCATCGTCTACGAGATGCTGGCCGGGCGGCTCCCCTTCGTCTACGAAGGGTTCGGGGAGATCATCTCGGCCCACATGAGCGAGCCGCCGCCCGCGTTCGCCGCCGTCGGGGCCGACGCGCCGCCGGTCGTCGAGCAGTGGACCCGGCGCCTGCTGGCCAAGTCACCGGCCGAGCGTCCGGCCACCATGGCCGACGTGGTCGGCTCGCTACGCGAGATGCAGGGCGGCGCCGGGCTCAAGCTGACGACCTGGCCGAGCGGCCTGGCGCCGCCGCCCGGACCGGCCTCGGCGATGGCCAAGACGACGCTCTCCGAGCACGCGGCCGAGAGCGTCCCCCACCCGGTTCGCCGCAACCGGCTGGTCCCGATCGGGATCGGCGCGCTCGTGCTGGCCGGCGCCGTGGCCGGGGTCATGAAGCTGCGCGCGCCGGCCGCCGCGCCCGCCGCACCGCCGGTCGCCGCCGCCCCGCCGCCGGTTGCTCCCGCCGCGCCGCCCCCGATCTCGATCGCGGTCAGCGACGCGCCCGACGGGCTGACCGTGCTGGTCGACGGGAAACCGGCCCCGCTCCCGATTCGGCTGCCGGCCGGCAACGAGGTGCACGAACTCCTGTTTCGGGCGCCCGGCCTCAAGGAGCGGACGATCCGCCTCGACGGGTCGGTGAGCCGGATGCTGACGCTGGCGATGCAGCCGGTTCCGGCGCCGCCCGCCGCCCCGCCCGCGGTCACCGCCCCGCCGGCACCGCCGGCCGAGCACAAGCATCACGCCGCGCATGCGCCGCGCGCGCCGTCGGGCGAGCTCTCCGACGACGCGCGCAAGCTCTGACTCAGATCGTCTTCTTCCTGAGCCTCAAGAAGATGAAGAGGAGGACCAGGAGCAAGAAGAGCAGCACCAGCCAGCGCGGCAGGTGCGGGCCGGCCGGGCCCGCGCCGCCGAGCTCGACGGGTTCGATGGTGGCGGTGACGCCGAAGGTGCTCTCGTTGGGCGCGCTGATCTTGAAGTAGTTCGGGCCGAGCGGGATGGCGCCCGCCGCGGTCAGCTGGTGCTTCCAGCCGTCGAGCGTCCCGTCGTGCGCCAGGAAGAGGCCGAACGACGGTTGCGGCTGCAGGACCTTCTTCGGGCCGCCCCCTGTCTTCACCGTCTTCCCGCTGTCGGTCCAGACGTACACGATGTACGTCGGCATCAACTGGGCGACCTGCGCGAAGTTGAGCTTGCCGGCCTGCACCGCCGCCTGGATGCGCGCCGACTCCTTGGTCCCGATGGGGCCTTGGGCCGGCAGCTCGAGGAACCGGAAGCGCTCGCGCGCCGGCGCGATCACGATCGGTTTGCCCTTCCCTTGACCGTTCTCGTTGCTCGCGGGCGGCGGCGGCTCGGGCGCGATCCGCTCCGGCATGTTCCGCGTCTGGACGTAGAGGTAGACGTCGCGGTTCGGGCCGCCCGCCGGCGCCGCCCCCAACCCGCGGATGTCGACGGTGGCGTTGCGCACGAGCTTCGAGTTCACGTCGAAGTTCATGTTCTGGTAGAGGCTCTGCGGCGAGAAGACGAGGTGGTCGGTGGCCCCCGCCGCCTGGCCCAGATCGACCAGCACGCACTGGTGGGGATCCTTGCTCCCGGCTTCGCTGCCGCAGCCGTTGCCCGCCGGCTCGTAGGGGCACGAATCGAACCCCGACCAGAGACACGACAGATCGAACGTGCTGCCGCTGGCGATGGAGGTGGCGCTGGTCGGCGTCGCCACGCAGGTCTGGGTCCAGGCCGGCGAGTTGAACCCGGCGGAGCCCCAGTTGGCGATGCGGAAGCGGGCGGTGAGCCCCGACTCGACGATGCCGTGGCCCGAGCTGTTGGTGGGCGTGGCGTGGAACGTGTTGGAGGTGAGACTGAGCGTCGTCGATCCGACGCTGTTCACCCAGATCTGGCTGGTGTCGAACACGACGTCGCCCGGGCAGGTGGAGCCCGAGCCGAGCTTGGCCTGCTGCCAGCCCGCGGGATCGGGGAACACGATCATCGGGGCGCCGCCGGTCTCCGTCGCGGCCGCAAGGCCGCCGGGCATCCCGTACTCTCCGACCGTTCCGATCGCCGAGTTGTCCTGAATCTGGTACCAGAAGTGGAACGTCGAGCCGGTGAGCTTGAGGCCGCTCGGCGTCGCGTCGGTGGTGTTGGCCGTCGGAGCGATGGGGGCGCGGAGGCGGAACGCCCATTGATCGCAGCCCCCGGACGGGGGCGAGCTGCAGGTGACGTCGACCCGCGCGTCGTTGGTCAGCCAGGCCGGCAGCGGATAAGGGGCGGTGGGGCTGGTGCTCTGCCAGGCGACCGAGCCGAGCGCGCCCGCGCCGGCGAAGACGCGACCGACGAAGCCGCCCGTGGCGAAGGTGTCGCCGTCGACGGTCGTCTGGTTGGCCGACCCGCGCGTCAGTCGATAGACGTTGCCCGTATTCGAGGCGTCGTCCCAGAGGCCGAAGTAGAGGTAGTCACCGGCTCCGCTCGGATCGACGTTGACCTCCCAGGACATGACGAGGTAGGTCGTCGTCCCTTCTGTCTCGGTGAGCACGCGGAACCGCTCGTACGACAGATCGAGGTCGGCGGCGGCGCCGACCCAGCGCGGATCGTCGAGCCAGGAGCTGGTCTCGCTTCCCGTCAGCGTGGCGCCCGAAACCCACCAGGCCGGCGGTCCACCACCGCCGCCGCCCGGGACGCCGCTTGCCGGCGGGAAACAGATCTGCGCCGAAACGCTGCTCCCGGCGAGGCACAACGTGCCCGCGACCGTCGCGGCCAGCATGTTCTTCCACCCGTTCCTCATGAGGTCCTCTCTTTGTTTTTCCGGCGTTCGCGCCGGACGCGACAGTGGTTAAGGCAGGACCACGACGTAGTAATTCGGCGTGTAGGTCGTGTCGTGGAACGGCATCGCGGGCCACGATTGGGGGAGCGGAGCGTTGAACGTGTACGCCTGGTAGTCGAAGGGTTGCGCGAGCGTCGCGTTGGAAGCCACCGGGATGGTCCCGTTCGTCGCCACGGCGAGCCAGTACGTGGCGCCGCCGGTGAGGGTCACGCCGTTGGGTGTGGCGCTGAACTCGTTCATCCCCGTCGCGAGCGGCATGTTGACCGCCGAGGCCACCGGCGCGCCAGTCGGGTTGCCGGTCGTGGAATCGCTGGCGTAGAGCACCATCGTGACGGCCGGGCTCGTGACGGTGGTCGCGCGGGCGATGATCCCGAAGCGCCTCAGCACCGGATTGTTCCCCGTGGGCACCGAGATGGGATAGGCCGAAAGATAGCTCGTCTGAGAGGTGGTCATCGATCCGAAGTCGGTCGGCCAGCCGAGGTCTTCTTCGGAGACACAGGCTGCGCTCGGGTACGTCCCCTGGCAGGCACCGTTCGTGGGGCACGTCGTCTTCGATACGGTCGTGCAACTGTCGCTGTTGGTGGTGCACTTGATGAGCGTGGTTCCCGAGCAGCGGGCGCCGTTGTCGGTGTTGCTCGGGCAGTCGCTGGAGGTGGCCGGGTTCTGGCACGTGCAGGCGGCGCTCGGCGTCCCGGCGCAAGGCTTGCCGCTGTCGCAGCTCGCCACCAGGGTCGCGCTCACGCAGCCGCCGGCGTCGGTCGTGCAGTCGTAGACGGCGTTGCCGCTGCAGATCGCGCCGCTGCCGAATCCCTGGCAAACCGCCGGCGGCGCCGAGGGGCAGGTGCACTGCGCGGCGCCGGGACTGCCCGTGCATTTCTGCGCCCCGAGGCAAGCGGTCGTCTGGCCCGCCACCAGGCACTGGCTGGTCGAATCGCGGCTGCAGGTCACGTACGCGGCGCTGCCGTCCGACGCGCAGGTCGGACCGGTCACCCCCATGCAAGCGGCGGGCGGTGCCGGGCAGGAGCAGCTCGCCTGGCCGCCGGCGACCGTGCAGGGCTTGCCGCTCGGGCAGGTGGTGGGCGGGCTTTGCAGGTAGAGGCATCCGGTGTCGGACGCGCAGGTCTCGAGCGTCACGCCGTCGGTGGCGCAGTACGAACCGATCTGGCCGTTGCAGCCGGCCGGCGCGGCGTCGCAGACGCAGGAGGCGTCGGTTCCCGCGCCGTTCTCCGTGCAGGTCCCGTGGCTGCCGCAGCTCATGCCGCTCGACCAGGTGGGGCAGCCGTTCATGAGCGCGCAGGCCTCGAGCAGGCCGCCGGCGCAGCGGTGCGCGGTGAGCGTGCAGACCGTCGGGCACGTTCCGGCGTCGGACGCTCCGCCCGCGCCGGTGCCGCCGGCTCCGCCCGTTCCGGCGTGGCCGCCAGCTCCCGCCCCGCCCCCGCCGGTTCCGCTGGCGCCGCTCCCTGCTGCGCCGGCGTGGCCGCCCGCGGCCCCGCCTCGGCCCCCTTTGCCGCCGGCTCCGCCCGTTGCGAGCGCGCCGCCGCCCAGGCCCGAAGGCCCACCGTCGGTGGTGAGGACGCACACGCCGCGATCGCCGCCGTCGGTGACCTGGCAGACGAAGCCGCTCGGGCAGCCGAGCTCGAGCGAGCATTCGGTCGTGCCGCTGATGAAGTCGGGAGCGTACTGGCACGCGGCGAGCGTGCCCGCGGCGACCAGCGCGGCCGCGGCGACGCCGGGTCTCAAAACCGTCCTCCGACCAGCAGCCCGCCGGCGCCGTTTCCGAGCGCGGCGCTGACGTGAACCGGCGCGCTGTCGCCGGCGCTCGCCCCGTAGACGTAGAGGATCGCGCCGGTGGCGATGGCGGCGGCGCCGAGCCCGTAGCCCACCCACTGCAGCGTCTGGTCGCGCTTTCCGGTGTCGGCCGTGCCCGGGTCATAGAAATGACTCACGGAGCTGCCGTCGGAGCGGGCGGCCAGCCCGAACCCGATGCCGACGCCGACCAGCGCGACGCCCGCGCCGGCCGTCACGTAGGCCGCCGTCCGGAACCGCGGGCCGGCGACGCCCACCTCGGCCGGCGGCGAAGGCGTGGTGGCCACGGTGGCCGCGGCCGCCGGTGTCGGCGCCGGCGTCACCGTGGGGCCCGGCTCCGCCGGCGCGGGGACGGTCGCGACGGGAGTCGCCGGCGCGGAGGGCGTTTGGGACGCCAGCAGGTCTTGCATCTCCTTGATGAACCCCGCGATCTGATCGCGCTCGGCCGCCGAGAGGTTCGGCGCCTTACTGAGGTACTCCTGAAAGTTGTTGATCGCCTCCTGGGGTCGCTTCAGCTTCTGGAAGCAGCGCCCGAGGTTGCGCAGGTAGATCGGGTCGCCGTTCTGCGCGAACAACTCGGCGAACAGATCGGCCGCCTGCTCGTAGCGACCGGCGGCGAAGTCCTTACGCGCCTCGACCTCGCGCTTGTCCAGCGCCGCGAGCGCCGGCGCGCGAAGACAGACGGTAGCCGCAAGGACAACCGTGAGCGCGACAATCCAGGCCGAGCGCAATGGTGGTCTTCGAGACGCGGACATCCCCCTCCCAGAACGCGGCACCCGGCCCAAATTCCGCGACGGGGGTCGATCCGTCAAGAAAATTTGAGTCGCGGCAACGTGCCGCGAAGTGCGACTTGCTCTGTGCCGTTTGACTTTCACCCCACCGTCACGCGAACCTCGCGACCGCTTCTCCTCATGTCCGGGCTCTACTCAGCGCTCTTCTCCATGGCGTTCACACGGGTAGCCTGGTTCGCCAAGGGCGGCGCGATCGTGGGCGCGCTCGTCGGGGGCCTGCTCGCCTACCTGCCGATCTCGCGCCTCCTCCGGGCGCAGGGGGCGACGCCGCAGCGGGTCGCCGTGCGACGGACGGCGGGCGTCTGCTGTCTGGTTTGGGGCCTCGTGCTGCCGCCGGCGTTCGCGACGGCCGGGTTCCTCTGGGGGTTGGCGCACGGGCTCGGGAACGTGGTCGAGGGTCCGGTCTCGACGACGGTGCGGGCGACGGTCGAGACCTGGATGGGCCGCGCCAACGGCCTGCGCGCCAGCGTGCTCGGACGGTACCCGCTGGCCAAGCGCCTCTCGGAGAGCGAGCTTTCGACGGTGGTGCGCGCTACGCCCGAGTGGATCTCGGAGGTGCTGGGCCACACCGAGGTCGAGGCGCTGCAGCAGAAGGCCGAGGCGGCCTTGGTCCCACCGCAGGTGATCCTCTACCTGCGTGAGGAGTTCGAGACGCTCTCCGCCGGCCGCCGCCACCGCGCCTGGCTGGCGCCCGTCGTCGACAAGCTGCGCGCGCGCGCCCGCGGCGCAGCCGGAGAGTGGCCGACGATGCAGGAGACGATCGAGGCGATGGTGGCGCCCTCGGTGTTCCAGGGGGCGGCGACCTCCATCCGCGCGCGCGCCTGGCGGTACGTGTGGCGGATGGTGCTGGGCGCGCTGCTGCTCTCCGGCGTCCTGGCCGGCGCGCTCAGGCTGCTCTGGCGGCTCCCCCCGGCCGCGGGCGCAGAGGCCCCGGCCGAGCCGGCGCCGGTCGGCGAGGCCAGCGGTGGCTGACGCCGAGCCGGCGTCGTCGGCGACGGCGTCACCGTCGGGGATGTTCTCCGTCGACGGCGCGGGCGCCCGCCTCTCGAAGCCGGTGACCTTCCTGCGCGCGTTCGCGGCCAAGTACGCCCCCTGGATCTCGCTCGGGCTGGGGGTCCTGGCGCGCCTGCTCAACAAGCACGACATCCAGTTCGCGCCCAAGGCGGTCGCGCTGCTGGTCATCGCCTGGACGCTGCCGGCGATCATGGCGCGGGTGATGCCCGCGCCGCGGCCCGAGGTGCCCGAGCCGGGGTGGCGGCGGGCCGTCCGCACCGTGGGCGCTCCGTTCGCGGTGGTGGTCCTCTACAAGAACATCCTCTTCTTCCTGGTCCCCATCTGGTTCGGCGCGGCGCACTTCCCGTCGCTGAACATGGGCCTGCCGCTCGTGTTCGCCGCGATGGCGCTCGCCACCTGCTTCGCCCACTGGTACCAGCAGGCGATCATCGAGCACCCGGTCCGCCGCGTGCTCTGGTCGGCGGTCGTGCTGTTCGCGGCGCTGGTCCCCGCGCTGGAGGTGATGGCCTTCTCCTCGCCGCGGGTGTCGCTGTTTCTGGCGGCGCTCCTCTCGGCGGCGGTGGCGACGGCGGCGCTGCGCAGCGACGGCGCCAGCATCCTCAGCCGGCGCGCGCTGGGCGGCATCCTGGCGGGCGCCATCCCCGTCGCCGCGCTGGTCGTGCTGGCGGCACCGCTCCTGCCGCCGGTGCCGGCCGACTGCCTCGACCAGGGGGCCGGCACGGCGATCGTGAGCCGCAACCTGGAGGGCCGCGCCGAGAGCTTCCCGCGCGGCACCCATCGCGTCTACGCCTGGTTCGCCGTCTCGCTCCCCGCGCGCTACCGGCAGCGGGTCGTCTACAAGTGGTTCCACGACGGGCGCGCGGTGGGCGAGCCGGTCGCCACCAACATCGAAGGCGGGCGCGCCGGCGGCTACCGGACGGCCACCTCGAGGATCGCGCCCGCCCCCGGTCGCTGGCGCGCGGATCTGCTCAACGAGGCGGGACAGCTCGTCAGCCGGGTCAGCTTCGACGTCCTCCCCTGAGGTCAGTGCGACTCGTAGGCGCCGATGTCGGGCGCGCCCGCGATCGCGTCGCCCCAAAAATCGACGCCGCCGTTGCCGCTGATCGCGACGCCGGCGTTGATGGCGGGCGAGCCGGCGCCGAGCTGGTAGCCGCCGAGCGAGCCGAATGCCGGCCCGCCGGCGCCGCCGCTCTGGCCGGTGCCGGGCGCGGCCAGCTTGGGGTCGGCCTTGACGGCCGCCGTGTCGCCCGCCGGCACCTGGATGGCCGACCCGGCATAGAGGTTGTTCTGGTAGACGATGGTGCTGCTGGTGGTCAGCACGCCGTTGCCGGCGGCCGCGAAGAAGATGTTGTTGCGCAGCGTGTAGGAGGCCGAGAGCGACATGCCGTAGCCGTAGGCGACGCCGGAGTTGGTCTTGTTGTTGTAGACGGTGTTGTTGTAGACGGCGCTCGACGCCGCCGGGTCGGAGTGCAGGTAGATCTGATAGCGGCTGTTGTTCTGCAGGATGTTGTAGCGGATCACCGAATCACCGAACGAGAGCTGGCAGATGAGGATGCCGTCGCCGTTGTCGTGGAAGTAGTTGTACTGGATGATGGTCTTGGTGGTGGCCTTGTCGGTGTCCATGCCGTTCGAGTCGGCGCCGCCCGCCTTGACCTTGGTGCCGAAGGTCTCGTTCTTCTGCACGGTGACGCTGTCGGTGTAGTAGAGCTCGATGGCGCTGGTGCCGGCGCCGTTGCTGACGTTTTCCTCGACGAGGCCGTTCTGCACGTCGGTCAGGTAGATGGCGTTGCACCCCAGGCTGGCGTTGAGCTGCGAGATGTAGTTGCCGCGCACGGTGACGTTGGTGTGCGGCAGCCAGGTCGAGCTCCCCGCCGAGCTGCGCGTTCCCCAGTGCACCGTGCCGTCGAGTTGCTTGAAGATGATGCCGCCGAACGAGCAGTCGGCGACGGTGTTCGACTCGACGAGCACGTCGTTGAACTTGGTCTTCACGTTGGCGCTGCCCGCTTGCACGTCGAACACGATGCCGCCCGTGTGCTTGGAGGCGTCCCAGCCGGTCTGGAAGGTGACGCCCGGCGCGTTGTCCGCGGTGTCGCCCCCGATCCAGTTCACCTGGCCGGTCACGTCGTGGACGTAGCAGTTGCGGATGGTGATGTGGTTCAGCGTGCCGCCGTCCTGCCCGTTGATCGAGATCCCGCGCAGATCTCCCACGGTGCTCTTGGTGTTGGTGACCTCGAGGTCGTTGATCTCCCAGTACTGCTGGTTGAGGAGGTAGACCGTGTCGGTCACGCTGGCGCCGGCCGCGATGATCGGCTTCGGGCCCGTGCCGTACTGGTCAATCACAATGGGCGCCGCGCTCGAGCCCGAGCCCTTGGGCGCGAGCTGCCCCGTCCAGCTCCCCCCGGCCTTGAGGCAGATCTTGTTGCCGGGCTGGAACGTCGTGGCGTTGATCTTGGCCAGCGTCTTCCAGGCGGTCGCCGGCGTCATCCCGTCGCTGGCGTCGTTCCCCGCGGCGGCGTCGAGATAGGTGGCGCCGGTCGCGCCCGCGGCACAGGCGTTCGCGGCCGCGCCGCCCGCGCCGCCGCCTCCACCTGCGGCGCCGCCACTTCCGCCGCCGACGCCGCCGTGTCCGCCACCGCCGCCGCCCGCACCCCCTTTGCCGGCGACGCCTGCCGTGCCGCCCATGCCGCCCGGCCCCCCGGCGGTGCCGGCTGCACCCGCGCCACCGCTGACACCCGCCGCACCAGCGGTGGCGCCGCCCGTGCCCGCCCCCCCCGCTGCCGCAGCGCCCCCGGTGGCTCGGCCCCCCGAGCCACCGCCGGTGCCGGTCCCCCCGCCCTGGCCGGTGGCGCCGCCGCTCGCGCTGCCGCCGGTCCCCGCGTCCGACGCGACGGGCATCGAGCTACCGCCTCCGCAGGCCGTCAGCGCCAGCGTGGCGGCGAGGAGGGCGCGAGGCAGCGGGCTCCGTTTCTCCATGTTGGGTATAGGGGCGCGCCTCCGCGAATCGATGACCCAAAACAATCGCCGACCAAAAGCGCGGAGGCCGGACAAGCAGTGTCAATCGGGGACGTTCGAGTCGCTACTCCTGACGGGCGTACCTCAGCTGGTGCTTTTCGTTGTCGTAGTAGCTGATCTGCGCGGCGCCCGTCGCGTCGAGCCGCAGCGAGCTGCTCCCGCCGGTGACGAGGTCGGTGTCGACCGGCGTGTAGACCCAGGACCCGCCCTGCAGCACCGCATGCTCCAGCGCGTCCCCGCCGTTCGCGTCGACCTTGTAGCTGATGTGCGGCTGGTTCTGGGCGTCGATCGCGATCGAGCAGCTGTACCCATAGTCCCGGTTGGCGATCGTCGGCCCGTCGACGGTCCACCCCCCCGCGGCCCCGCGCACGGCGTGGCCCAGGCTGCTGAAACCCGCCCCCGAAGGCTGCGCGAAGCAGAGGTGCGGGATGCCGTTGCCGTCGAGGCTGAGGCCGGTCGCGGCGGCGGTCGCCGGCGCGACGGGCTCGACCGTCCAGGTCCCTCCCTGCTTGTACGCGTAGTCGATCTTCCCACTGCCGTCGAGGAGGCTGAGGCGCGGCGAACCGGTCGCGTCGAGGATCAAAAACGGATACGTCCCGCCGCCCGGGACGGCGTCGGTGGTGTACGTGCCGCCTGCGCCGCGAGTGGCGACCACCAACCCCGTTGCCCCGAGGTACGCGATGTGCGGCTGGCCGCCGCTGTCGAGGGCGATCGACGGTGACGGCAACTGTTTGGGCGCCGGGTCGACGGTGTCGATCGCCCAGCTCCCCGCCGACGCATTGTACGATCCGTGCTGGAGGTAACCCGTGCTGGCGTCGAACCAGACGACGTGGGGGACGCCCGCCGCGGTCAGCGCGATGCTGGTGTAGCCGCCGGTGGCGTTGGTCGCGGGGGCGGGTCCGGAGGTCGCGATCCGGAGGCGCGTCCAGACGCCGCTGGCGTCGCGCGTCGCGTACCAGACGTCGTTGGTCGTCCTGTTGACGTAGCTGATGTGCGGGCGGCCGCTGCCGTCGAGCGCCATCTGGCTCTCGTCCCCCACGTCCCCGTAGGGGTCGATCACCTCGTCGACCCAGCTCGTGCCGCTCGACTGCGCCATCCAGAGGTTGTCCTCGTTGGTCGCCGTGTAGATCACCGCGACGTTTCCGTTCGGATCGCGCGCGACGGCGGAGTCGTAGCCGTCGGGCTGGTCGGGCGCGACGAGCTGCTTGGTCCAGGTCGTGCCGGCGCGCGTGTAGATCTCCGTGCGGTTGTAGTACCCGCTGTAGAACGAGATCCAGGGCGCGCCGGTGGCGTCGAGCGCCAGGTGGGGAAACTCGCCGGTTTGCGACCCGAACTCGGTGAGCACCGTGGAGAGCGTCCACGACGTCCCCGTCCATTCGGCGAATCTGACGGCGGTGGTCGTGGGGTTCGCGTAGGCGATGCGCGGGCGCCCCGCCGCGTCCAGAGCCAGCCCCGTCGACTGGGCCAGGTAGTCGCCGGCGCTGTCGACGGTCTCGAGCTGCCAGGCCGTGCCGTTCCAGACGGCGTGCTTGAGGACGCCGTTGCCGAAATCGAGGTAGGCCACGTGCAGGTGGCCGGCGTCGTCGATGGCGAGCGAGATGGAATTCCCGACGCTGGTGGCGGCGTCGATCGTCTCGAAGCTCCAGGTGGTGGCTGCCGGCGCCCGCCAGGCGTGCATGAGGCTGTACGGCGAGCCCGTCATGTACGCGATGTGGACGACGCCGTTCGGATCGACCGCCACCGCGGCGGAGATGCGGGCCTGGGTGGTCGTCGGGACATTCTCGAGCGACCACACCCCGGCGGTGCGGCGTGCGTAGTGGAGGATGTCATCGTCGGAGAGGTAGACGAGGTGGACGTCGCCGGCGGCGTCGACGGCCAGCGAGACCGCCGAGCCGCTGCCGTAATAGATGGGATGCGCGACCTGCTCCAGCGTCCAGACGCTGCCCACGCGCTCGGCGTGGATGACGGCCTCGTTGGTCGGGTCGACGTAGCCGACGTGGGCGTTGCCGGCGGCGTCGAAGACGAACGACGGCTGGTGCGCGCCGCCGCCCCCGACGGGCGGGTCGACGCGCTCGACCTCGAAGCCGCGGCAACAGCCGGCGCTGCAGGCTTCGAAGCCGGTGTGGCAGGCGACGCCGCAGGCGCCGGCGCTGCAGGTCGCGTCGCCGTTGGCCGTTGCCGGGCAGACCTGACAGCCGGTGCCACAGCGCGCCGGGCTGTCCGCGGCGCAGACGTTCGCGCAGACGTGCGACCCCGAGGCGCAGGTGCAGCTGTGCCCGGGCAGCGAGCAGGTCTCGCCGGTGATGCACGCGCTGTTACCCTCGCAGCCGGGCGCGCACTTCCCCGTGGTGAGGTTGCAGTACATCTGCGCCGCGCAGCCGCCCGTGGTGCACGCCGGGCCGGCATCGGCAGGCGTCGCCATGTCGCGGGGCGCGTCCAGCGATCCCGCGTCGCGGACGGTGACGCCGCCTGCGCCGCCTCCGCTCGGCCCCCCCTGACCGCCCGTGCCGCTCTTCCCGGCTGTGCCACCGGCGCCCACCGCGCCGCCGCCTCCCGCCGCGCCACCGGCGCCAGCCGCTCCACCCGCGCCCCCGCGACCAGCCGCGGCGCCTCCACCGACGCCACCGAGTGAACCGCCACCTCCAGACGCTCCACCCGTACTGCCGGTGACGCCGGCCGTCCCGCCACCGCTCGAGCCACCGGTGCCTTTGGAGCCGCCGGCGCCTTTGGAGCCACCGGTGCTTGTCGAGCCGCCGGCGGCGCCGCTGCCCTGCGACCCAGATCCACCGCACCCGACAACCAGCGCGGCGAACGCCACCAGCACCCTCCCGATCGCCTTCATCGAGCCGTGATTCTAGTCCACAAAATGGCCATCGCGCTCGGCCAAATCGGGTGCGAATCGGGCGAGGTGGCGAACGGAGCGCCGGTGAGCGCCAGTCCTCGGTAATCGTGGCGGATTTTTCGTGATCGATTGGCCCGTGGGGGAACATCAACAGCGATGCGCTCACAGCTTTTGAATGGCTTCCGGGCCGGCCTCGCGGCGACGGCCATTCTCTTGGGCGCAGGCTGCGCCAACAGCGGCAGCGGCGGGGAGTCCGGCAGTGGCGGGGCCAGCGGTGGCGCGCCCGGAACCGGCGGCGCCGCGAGCGGCGGCTCCGGCACGGGCGGCAGCTCGTCCTCGGGCGGCAGTGTCGGCACGGGCGGCAGCGTGGCGACGGGCGGCAGCAGCGCGACCGGCGGCAGCCCCGGAAGCGGCGGGAGCGCGGCGACGGGCGGAGCCGCGGGATCCGGCGCGGCCGGACACGCGGGCTCGGGCGGCACCACCGGCAGCGGCGGCGCCGCGGCGACCGGAGGGACCGGCGGCGCGAAGGCGACGGGCGGAGCCACGGGCACGGGGGGTACGACCGGAACCGGCGGGGCCCCCGGCACGGGCGGCGTCACCGGAACCGGTGGCGTCACCGGTACCGGCGGCACGCCGGGTCCGGCGCTGGCGTTCCCCGGCGCGCAGGGCTTCGCGAAGAACGAGACCGGCGGCCGGAACGGCGTCGTCTATCACGTGACCAACCTCAACGACTCGGGCACGGGGTCGTTCCGCGACGCCGTCAGCAGCTCGGGGCGGATCATCGTGTTCGACGTGGGCGGCTACGTCCAGCTCAAGACCGCCGTCTCGGGCAAGAGCAACCTCACCATCGCCGGTCAGACCGCGCCGGGCGACGGCATCGGGTTCATGGGCGGCGAGATATCGTTCGCCAGCCAGTCGAACATCATCATTCGCCACATCCGGATCCGGCCGGGCAGCCTGACCGCCAGCTCGACGGACGACGCGCTCAGCCTCTACCGGGCGCACGACGTGATCATCGACCACACCTCGCTCGAGTTCGCCCCCTGGGACGTCATCGACGGGGTCAGCGACGACTGGCAGAACTACCCGGTCACCAACATCACCTTCCAGGACTCGATGGTCGCCGATCCGACCGGGCAGCAGTTCGGCGCCCACACCGAGTCGGTGCAGAGCAACTGGTCCTGGTACCGGAACATCTTCGCCAACTCGCACAACCGGAACCCGCTGGCCAAGGTGAACACGGTCTTCGTCAACAACTTGCTCTACAACTACTCGGCCGGCTACACGACCCACACCAGCACGAACTTCATGCACGACATCGTGAACAACTACTTCGTGATGGGCCCCGCCTCGACGGGGACCGACAACACCTGGTACCAGATCGACAAGAACCAATCGATCTACTACACGGGCAACCTCAAGGACACGAACCTCAACGGCACGCTCGACGGCGCGACGACGACGCCGTCCTGGTACCAGGGGACGGGGACGGTGCTCACCAGCCCCTGGTCGACCGAGACGACGGCGCAGAAGCCGCTCGACGCCGCTTCGGGGGCGCGGGTGGCGATCTCGGAGGCGGGGGCGCTGCCGCGCGACCAGATGGACGCGCTGATCGTCAGCCAGCTCGAGACGCTGGGGAAGGGGACCACCGGGACCGGGGCCGGCACCGTCGGCCCGGACGGCAGCCTCTACGGCAGCCAGAGCGACACCGGCCTGCCCAACAGCGGCTACGGGACGATCGCCGCCGGCACGCGCCTGGCCGACACCGACGACGACGGGATGCCGGACCTGTGGGAGAACGCCACCGGTTCGAATCCCAACGCCAACGACGCCATGACCAAGGCGTCCGACGGCTACGCGCTCGTCGAGCACTACATCAATTGGCTGGCGGAGCCGCACGCCTCGACGACAGCGGGGACGGCGGTCAGCGTCGACCTCTCGGCCTACGCGGCGGGTTTCAGCGGCGTCTCGCCGACGTACACGGTCTCGGGCGCGCAGAATGGCGCGGTCGCGCTGGCGTCGGACAAGCACACCGCGCAGCTCACGCCGGCTGCCGGCTTCCACGGGCTGGCGTCGTTCTCCTTCACCGTGACCGGCTCGGACGGCAGCGCGTACACCGCCTCGGTGGTGGTGCTCGTCTCGCCCTGACGTTTCTACCCATCCGAAGCGGCGCGGGGACCGTAGATCGGTCGATGGCTCGCACCGATCTCGCCCGCATTCAGCCGCCGCACGTCGGATCGAAGAAGAGGCGCTCCCGGGGGCGCAAACGCAACAACGGCGCCGGCCCGCCGGCGCGCACGGTCGAGCGCGCGTTCAGCGAGCTCGAGCAGGCCTTCTTCGCCGCGGCGCCGCCCGACGCTCCGGGACCGGCGCTGGAGCCCGAGCGCCTCGAGGACGACGGCGTCGCCGGCGCGCCGCCGCTCGGTCGCGCGGCCTGGTTCGAGGCCCTGCGCTGGGCGGCCGCCAGCTTCCGGGCGGCGCTCGGGCGTCTCGCCGCGGGCGCGCGCGATCAGCGCAGCGCCGTCCGGTAGGAGGCCCGGTACTCGCCGGGCGTCGAGCCCATGACGGCCCGGAACGAACGGCCGAGGTGCGACTGGTCGGCGAAGCCGGCGTTGGCCGCCGCGTCGGCCAGGGAGACGCCGGCCCGCAGGACGGCCCGCGCCCGTTCGATGCGCAGATTCCGCTGGTAGGCGAAGGGCGTCAGCCCGTACCGGCGCTGGAAGGCGCGGATGAGGTGAAAACGGCTGAGCCCGGCGGCGGCGGCCAGCTCGGCGAGGCCGACCGCCTCCGCCAGGCGGTCGCCGAGCAGCTCGCGCACCAGCGCCAGGCTGGCGTCCGTGGCGGTGGCCCGCCGCGCCGCCCCGGTCGGCTGTGCGTGGCGGTGTAGCAGCCGCTCCAGCGCGAAGAACGTCTTCTCCTCCGCGGCGCGCTCGCCGCGATCGAGCGCCCGATGCGCGGCCACCAGCCCGGCCACCGTTTCGGCGTCTTCGAGGCGCGGGTCGCGAAAGGCGACCGTCCCCGTCCCGTGCCAGAGCGCGGCCGCCACCTCGGCCACGAGCGGCTCCTCGAGATAGAACGTCCGCAGCGTCAGCAACGGATCGGCGACCGGGACGCTCGAATGCGGCTCGCCCGCTTGAATGACGATCGAGGTTCGTGGTCCCCCCGCGAAGTCGTGCTGCCCGACGCGGAAACGGCGCGGGCCACCGTCGTAGAGCGTCAGCTGAAACTGCGCGTGCGCGTGGGTCGGCATCCGTTCGAGCGGCCCCCGGTAGGCGACCGTCTCGATCGCCAGCTCCGCGTGCCGGCGGTAACGCGGCTTCGCCGGGACGTCGTCGGCCACGCCCGAACTATTCCACCGTTCGCGCAGCCGGCAAAGGTCAGCCGTGACATCGCCGCGCGATCCGCGGCGCGGCGCGGCGCGCGAGCGCAATCTCGTTCTATACGCTGAAGTCCCCCCGGACTAGTTCCCATTGCATCCCCGGAGGCTCCCCCATGCGGAAACAGCGACAACGATCGTTTCGTCTCGCCGGACTGGTCCTGACGTCCGTCCTCGTCGCTGCCTGCGCTTCATCGGGGACGACAGATGACACCGGAACCGGCGGCGCGTCGGCCAGCGGCGGAGCGACCGGCAGCGGGACCGGCGGCGAGACCGCCAGGGGCGGGACGACCGGCACGGGGGGAGCGGCCACCGGGACGGGCGGCGTTCACGGCAGCGGCGGCGCGGCCGGCAGCGGCGGCGGCACCGGCACCGGCGGGGTCGGCAGCGGCGGCAACGGCACCGGCGGGGTCGGTAGCGGCGGGGCCGGCGGCAAGGCGGGCAACACGGGCAGCGGCGGGACGCCCGGAACGGGTGGCGCGGTCGGCACGGGTGGTAAAGGGGGACAGGGCGGCCACGGGACCGGCGGCGGCTCGGGCGGCACCGTCGGGACGGGCGGCAGCGGCGGGACGGCGGCCTACACCCCCTGTCCGACGAACGGCGATCCCTGCAAGGTGCTGCCGCTCGGCGACTCGATCACCTACGGGCTCATCACCGTGGCGGCCGACCAGGCGTCCTCCGATCCGAGCATCAACGGCAAGGACTCGCACGGCGGCTACCGCACCGAGCTGTTCAAGAAGGCGGTGACGGCCAACCAGAACATGACCTTCGTCGGCTCGCAGACGAACGGCCCCACCATGGTGGCCGGGACGACCGTCCCCTTCCCCAAGAGCCACGAGGGGTGGAGCGGCTACACGATCAGCATGATCCTGGCCAAGGCCATGGCCAACGACGCGAGCTACAAGCCGAACATCGTCCTTCTCCACGCGGGGACCAACGACACGTACATGAGCGATCCCTCGGGCGCCCCGTCGCGCTTGTCGTCCGCGGTCGACTCGCTGACCACCGAGTTCCCCGACGCGCTGATCGTGGTCGCCAAGATCGTTCCCTACCCGTCGCAGATGGCGAACGTGAACCTGATCAACAACTCGATCCCCAGCATGGTCCAGTCGAAGGTGGCGGCCGGCAAGCACGTGGTGATGGCCGACCTCAACACGGGATTTCAGACCTCGACGATGCTGAGCGGCGACAGCATCCACCCCAACCAGATCGGCTACGACTGGATGGGCGACGCCTGGTACGCGGTGATCAGCGGCCTGCTCCCCGGGAGCTGACCGCCGAGCGCGCTCACCCGGCGGCGATCTTGACCGCCAGATCGAGCAGCTTGCTCGAGTAGCCCCACTCGTTGTCGTACCAGGCGACCAGCTTCACGAACGTCGGATCGAGCGCCAGGCCCGCCTTGGCGTCGAACACCGAGGTGCAGGCCTCGCCGCGGAGGTCGCTGGAGACGACCTCCTCGTTGGTGTAGCCGAGCACGCCGGCGAGCGGTCCGGCGGCGGCGGCCTTCATCGCCGCGCAGATGTCGGCGTAGCTGGCCGCGCGCGCAAGCTCGCAGGTCAGATCGACGACCGAGACGTCGGAGACAGGGACGCGAAACGACATCCCGGTCAACTTCCCACGCAGCGACGGCAGGACCTTGGTCACCGCCTCGGCGGCGCCGGTCGAGGCGGGGATGATGTTCTCCAGGATCCCGCGCCCGAACCGCCAG
>Ga0134125_10002702_pt1 | contig 20860 bp, 17 predicted proteins | sample KB31751_FD_96464 | JGI IMG/M metagenome (GOLD analysis project Ga0134125, IMG submission 96464) | Terrestrial soil microbial communities with excess Nitrogen fertilizer from Kellogg Biological Station, Michigan, USA - KB3-175-1 | ecosystem: Environmental > Terrestrial > Soil > Unclassified ... | reverse complement strand
CGATACGAAGACATCTTCGAGCGTGGCCGAGTGCGTGCGCAGCTCGGTCATCTCGATGCCGCGGGCGCCGAGCTCGTTGAGCAACGCCGGGACGGCGCGGTGGAGCTCGGTGACGTCGAGTTGGTAGCCGCCATCTTCCGGGCGTGCATCCAGCACGCCGTCGACGGCGCGCAGCGCGGGCAGGTCGATGCGGCCTGCGTTAGGCGCGGAGAACGTCACGACGTGCTCGGCGCAGCGCGCGCGGATGAGCTCGCGCGGCGTGCCCAAGGCGATGACTTTGCCGTGGTCCATGATCGCGACGCGGTCACACAGGCGCTCGGCCTCATCCATGTAATGCGTGGTGAGCACGATCGTGCGGCCGGCGGCTCGGAATTGCTCGATCAGCTCCCAGAGCTGGCGGCGGGCTTGTGGGTCGAGTCCCGTGGTGGGCTCGTCGAGGAAGAGCAGGTCGGGGTCGCCGACCAACGCACACGCGAGCGCCAAGCGCTGCTTCTGTCCACCGGAGAGTCCGCCAACGCGAGCATGCCGTTTCTCCTCGAGTTGCACGAGCGCGATCACATCTGCGATCTCGCGGCCCTCGCGGAAAAATGACCGAAACAAGCGGACCGTCTCCTCGACGGTGAGTTTTTCGGAGAGTTGCGTCTCCTGGAGCTGGATGCCGAGCCGTTCGCGAAGCTCTCGCGGATGGTCGGTCCAGCGACGGCCGAGGACGACGACGTCGCCGCTATCGGGGGAGGTCAGGCCTTCGCAGATCTCGATGGTGGTGGTTTTGCCGGCGCCGTTGGGCCCGAGGAGTCCGAAGCACTCGCCGGTGCGGACATCGAGGTCGAGCCCATCGACCGCGACGACATCGGGGTATGACTTACGGAGTGCGCGGATGGTGAGCGACATAGATCCTGTGGCGACCGGGAGGGGAAATATAGTGAAGCGGGGAACGGGTCGTCGTGACGGCGTGTGTGGTGCGGCGGTCGCCGGACGCGTGCAGATTCGACGAGCATTAAGAGACGTTCCCGGGGGTTGTAACCGGGCGCACATCGGATACTTTATCCGATGTGGCCACGCGGACCGTTCGCGGCACCCGTGGTTCGTTCGTTAGGCACTCGAGCCCACACACTCCATGAGACAGGCTTCAACGCGGACGGCGGGACGTGCCGGCGCGCCCGCACCACGGCCGGCGCAGGGCGGTCCCATCGAGCGGTTCACGCTGGCGGGCGCGACGTTGCAGGCGATTCGCGAGCGGATTCTGTCGGGCGCGTACGCGGAGGGCGATCCGCTGCGGCAGGACGCCATCGCGGCGGAGTTAGGCGTGAGCCGGATCCCGGTGCGCGAGGCGCTGCGGCAGCTCGAGGTCGAAGGGTTGGTGACCTTCAGTCCGCATCGCGGCGCGGTGGTGTCGACGTTCTCGATCGCGGAAATCGAAGAGCTGTTCGAGCTGCGAGCGCAGATCGAGGCGGATCTGGTCCGGCGCGCGGTGCCGAGCATGACCGCGGGCGATTTTGCGCGGGCCGAGGAGATTCTGGACGCGTTCGACGCGGCCTTTCGCAAACGCGACGTCGCGGCCTGGGGCGAGCTCAATTGGCAGCTGCACTCCACGCTCCTGGCGCCGGCGCAGCGCCCACTGACGTTAGGCATCGCGGAGCGGTTGCATCGGCACGCCGAGCGGTACGCGCGGATGCAGCTGGCGCTGACGCACGGCGAGTCGCGGGCGAGCGAGGAGCATCGCGCGATCGTGACGGCGGCGCGGCGTCACAACGCGGATCGCGCGGCGCAGCTCATGGGCGGCCACATCACGGGCGCGGGGCGTTCGCTCGTGCGCTTTCTGCGCGCGCAGCGGGGCGAGGCATGACGGCGGTGGTGCTCACCGACCTGGTGGCGGGGGCGTTCCAGCCGTCGCGCGGCGGCGCCACGGTGCCGTCGCTCAATCCTTCGGATGCATCGGACGTGGTGGCGTTGGTGCCCGAAGGGACGGCGGAGGCGGCGCACGACGCGGCCGCGGCGGCGGCGGCTGCGTTAGGCAACTGGCGGGCGATGTCCGGTCCGGCCCGGGCGGAGATGCTGTACACGTGGGCGGGGGTGGTGGCGCAGCGGGCGGACGAGTTGGCGCGGGCGATGACGCGCGAGGTCGGCAAGCCGATCGGCGAATCGCGCGGCGAGGTGGCGCGCGCGGTCGTGATCCTGCGCTACTACGCGGGCGAGGCGGTGCGGGCGAGCGGCGAGGTGATCCCGGCGCAGGCGCCGGGGGCGCTCCAGTTCACGCTGCGCGAGCCGTTAGGCGTAGTGGCGCTCATCACGCCCTGGAACTTTCCGCTGGCCATTCCGCTGTGGAAGGCCGCGCCGGCGCTGGCGTTCGGCAACACGGTGGTGCTCAAGCCGTCCGAGATGTCGGCGCACGTGGCGTCGCTGCTGGCGGAAACGGCGATGGCGGCCAAGCTGCCGCCGGGCGTGTTCAACGTGGTGCACGGCACCGGGCCTAACGTCGGGACGCCGCTGCTGCGGCACCCGGCGGTGCGAGGGATCTCCTTCACCGGATCGGGCGCGGTGGGGGCACAGGTGGCGGCGCTGGCGGCGGGCCGCAACGTGCGCTTCCAGACGGAAATGGGCGGGAAGAACGTGTTGATCGTGGCGCGCGACGCCGATCTCGATGCCGCGGCGGTGCTGGCGGCGGCCGGCGCCATGCGGTACGCGGGGCAGAAGTGCACGGCCACGAGTCGCGTGGTGGTGGTGAAGGACGTGGCGGACGCGTTCCTCGAGCGCTTGCGCGCGCAGGTGAACCGGCTCCCGTTAGGCCCGGTGGACGACCCGGCGTCGGCGGTGGGCCCGGTGATCAGCGCGCGGTCGCGCGACGCGATCGCGCAGGCGTTGCGCGATGGCAAGGCCGAGAAATTGTTCGGCGGCGAGCTGCCCGACGATCCGCGCTTCGCGCGCGGGTTCTACGTGGCGCCGCTCGTCATCCGGCTCACCGATCCCGACGAGCCCCTGGCCAAGCGCGAGCTCTTCGGACCGGTGTTAGGCGTGTTCGTGGCCGACGATCTCGACCATGCGATCGCGCTGGCCAATCAGACGCCGTACGGACTGAGCGCGTCGCTGTTCACACGCGACATCAAGACGGCGCTCACCTACGTGCGGCGCATAGAAGTCGGGCTGGTCCGGGTGAACGGCGACACGACGGGTGTCGATCCGCACGCGCCGTTCGGCGGCATGAAAGGATCGAGCTCGGGCAGCCGCGAACAGGGTCCGGCGGCGCGCGAGTTCTACACCGAGACCAAGACGGTCCAGATCAACCCGTGACGACATCCATGCGCATTCAGGATTGGCGCGGTGTGTTTCCCGCGATCACCACGCCGTTTCGCGACGACCTGACGATCGACCACGAATTTCTGTGCGATCACGCGGCGTGGATGGTGGCGAACGGCGCGCGCGGCATCGTCCCGCTCGGATCGTTAGGCGAGGCGCCGGTGCTGTCATTCGAGGAAAAGGTTTCGATTCTTCAAACCTGCCGCACGGCGCTGCGCGCGGGATCGCCGCTCATCGCGGGGATCTCGGCGACAAGCACGGCCGAGGCCGTGGCGCTGGCCAAGGAAGCGCATCGCGCCGGATGCGATGGGCTGATGGTGCTGCCGCCCTACGTGTACGGCGGTGATTGGCGCGAGACGAAGGCGCACGTGACCGCGATCATCCGCGCGACGCCCCTGTCGTGCATGCTGTACAACAATCCGATCTCGTACGGGACCGACTTTCTGCCCGAGCAGATCCGCGAGCTCACGCAGCACGAGAATCTGCACGCGGTGAAAGAGTCGAGCGGCGACGTCCGGCGCATCACGGAGATCAAGCAAACGTTAGGCGACCGCCTCACGGTGCTGGTCGGACTGGACGACCTGGTGGTGGAGGGCGTGGCGGCGGGTGCCGAAGGATGGATCGCGGGTCTCGTGAACGCGCTGCCCGCGCAAACGATGCGCCTGTTCGAACTCGCCACGGCCGGTCGCCGCGATGACGCGCGGAAGCTCTACGACTGGTTCCTGCCGCTGTTGCGGTTGGACACCGTGCCCAAATTCGTGCAGCTGATCAAGCTGGTGCAGCACGAGGTGGCCAAGGGCAGCGCGCGTGTGCGTCCGCCGCGGTTGGAGCTGGACGGCGACGAGCTCGAGTCGTCGCTGTCGCGCATCCGTGCCGCGCTCGCGGCGCCGGAAGCACGCGTGTGAGCGGCGGGTCGCGCACGGTCGACGCGATCGAGGTGGTCGACTCGCACACCGAAGGCGAGCCGACGCGCGTGGTGATCGCCGGCTGGCCGCAGCCGTCCGGCGACACGATGGCCGAACGGCGCGAATCGCTGCGCCGCGACTACGATGATCTGCGGCAAGCGGTAATTCTCGAGCCGCGCGGACACGATGCCGTGGTTGGCGCACTGCTCACCCCGGCGGTGAGTCCGGGGGCGATCACGGGTGTGATCTTCTTCAACGACGTCGGGTATCTCGGCATGTGCGGTCACGGCCTGATCGGCGTGGTGCGCACGCTCGAGCACCTCGGCCGCTTGGGGCCGGGCGTGGTGTGCGTGGACACGCCCGTTGGGCCGGTGAGGGCGGAGCTCGCGTCGGACGGATCGGTGGCGATCGAGAACGTCCCGGCGTTCGTGCACCGCTCTGGAGTGACGGTCGACGTGCCGGCCGTGGGCGCGGTGCACGGCGACGTGGCCTGGGGCGGCAACTGGTTCTTCCTAACTGAGTTAGACGTCGACCTCGCGCTGGCGAACGTGCGGGAGCTGACGCGGTCGGCGATGGCGATTCGCGAGGCCCTGATCCGCGACGGCATTACGGGAGCCGGGGGCGCCGTGGTCGATCACATCGAGGTGTTCGGCGCGCCGGTACGGCCGGATGCGGACAGCCGGAATTTCGTGCTGTGTCCCGGCGTCGCGTACGACCGGTCGCCGTGCGGTACGGGGACCTCGGCGAAGATGGCGGTGTTGCACGCGCGCGGGAAACTGCGCGCGGGAGAACGGTGGCGGCAGGAGAGCATCACGGGGAGCCTGTTCACCGGCTGGGTGGACGAGCGCGCCGGCACGCGCGGAGTCATTCCGCACATCGAGGGCCGGGCGTTCGTGACCTCGCGCGCGACGCTGCTGTTCGATCCGCGCGACCCGTTCCGGTTAGGCATAGCGGGCGCGTGACGCGGCCGGTCGGGGTCGGCGTGGGACCGGAGCGGCCCGACGTCGTGGTCGTCGGCGCGGGCATCGTGGGCGCGGCGTGCGCGCTAGCGCTGGTACGCGAGTCGCTCGACGTCCTCATCATCGATGCGGCGTTCGCCGGCGGCGGGACGACGGCCGCGGCGATGGGTCACCTGGTGGTGATGGATGATTCGCCGGCGCAGCTCGCGCTCACCGCGTACTCGCGCGCCGTATGGGAGCGCATGGCCGACGAGCTGCCGGCCGGATGCGAGTACGAGATGCGCGGCACGCTCTGGGTGGCCGAAGCCGAGGCGGAGCTCGACGCCGCGCGCACCAAGCAGGCCGTATACGCCGCGCATGGCGTGGAGTCCTCGATCGTCAACGCCGACGAGCTGGCGCGAATGGAACCGGCGCTCAGGCGCGGGCTGGCGGGTGCGCTCTTCGTGCCGGGGGACGGCGTTCTGTATCCGCCTAACGCAGCGCGGTGGTGCGTGGAGCGGGCGGTAGCGTTGGGCGCGCGGCTGCGCGAGCATTGCGCGGCCATCGCGATCGGCGCCGGCGCGGTGCGCGTGCGCGGCGCCAGCGGCGCCGAAGAGACCATCTCGGCGGGCGCGATCGTGAATGCGGCCGGCGTGGATGCGCCGCATCTCACGAGCGGCTTGCCGATCATTCCGCGCAAGGGCCACCTGGTGATCACGGACCGGTACCCGGGTCTTTGCCACTCGCAGCTGGTGGAGCTCGGCTATCTGCGCAGCGCGCACGGGTTGGGCGGCGAGTCGGTGGCGTTCAACGTGCAGCCGAGGGCGACGGGGCAGCTGCTCATCGGGTCGTCGCGCGAGCTGGTGGGGCGCGATGCGTCGGTGAACGGCGCCGTGTTAGGCGCCATGGTGCGGCGGGCTATCTCGTTCGTCCCGGCGCTCGCGGGCTGCGATGCGATCCGGGTGTGGACCGGATTCCGTCCGGCGACGCCGGACGGCGTGCCGCTCATCGGCCGATGGGAACGCGAGCCGGGTGTGTGGATCGCCGCGGGCCACGAGGGGTTAGGCATCACGACCGCGCCCGGTACGGCGGCGCTGATCGCGGCGGACATTGCGGGGCGAGCGGCGCCGTTCGATGCGGCGCCGTACCGGCCCGTGCGCGCGATGCCGCGGATGCACGGCGCCGATGCGCCGGAGGCAGCGTGTCCCGCGACGTGACGATCACGGTGGACGGCCGGCCGCTGGCGGCCCCGGCGGGTGCGACGCTGGCGTCGGCATTGTTAGGCGCGGGCGTGACGCACTTTCGCACGTCGGTGAGCGGGGAGCCGCGGGCGCCGGTGTGCGGGATGGGTGTGTGCTTCGAGTGCCGGGTGACGGTGGATGGCCGGCCGCATCAGCGGTCGTGCCTGGTGCCGTGCGCCGACGGCATGCGTGTGGAGACTGCGCCTAACGCCATGGCACCGGCCGCGTCGCCCGCATCGGCCGGCGACGGGACCGTAGTCTGCGACGTCGCGGTCGTGGGCGGCGGGCCGGCGGGCATCGCGGCCGCGGCGTCGGCGGCCGAAGGCGGGGCGCGCGTGGTGGTGATCGACCAGGGCATGCGCCCGGGCGGACAGATCTGGCGGCACCGGACCGCGGCCAGCTTGCCGCGCGCGGCCCGTGCATGGATCGAGCGCGCCGAGCGCGCGCTCGACGGCGCCGGGTCGACGTGGCTGGCGCGCACCTCGGTATTCGACGCGTCGGCAGGCGATGGCATCGTACTTCGCCTAACGGGTGACGGCGCGGCGTCGCCGGCGGTCGTGCGCGCCCGCCGCCTGGTGGTCGCGATGGGCGCGCGGGAGCTCTTTCTTCCATTCCCGGGCTGGACGCTGCCGGGCGTGATGGGATTGGGCGGGGCGCAGGCCCTGCTCAAAGGCGGCATGACGGTGCGCGGGCGGCGCGCGGCGGTGGCGGGGTCCGGGCCATTGCTGTTGCCGGTGGCGGCGGCGCTGGCGCGCGCGGGGGCGCGCGTCGTATCGGTGACCGAGCAAGCTCCGTTAGGCCAGGCGGCTGCGTTCGGGGCCGGCCTGTGGTCGCATCCGTCCAAGCTGTGGCAGGCGCTCGGTTACGGCAGGTCGCTGCTCGGCACGCGCATGCGATTCGGCACGTGGGTCGCGGCGGCCGAGGGAGCCGTGGACCGGGTGGAGCGCGTTCGACTCACGAACGGCCGCCGCACGTGGACGGTGTCGTGCGACCTGGTCTGCTGCAGCTACGGGTTCGTCCCCAATCTCGAGCTCGCGCGGCTGCTCGGGTGCGATGTCCAGCGCGGACGCGTGGTGGTGGATGGCCGCCAGCGCACGAGCCTGCCTAACGTGTGGTGCGCGGGCGAGCCGACGGGCGTGGCCGGTGAAGCATCGGCGATCATCGAGGGGCGCATCGCCGGTCTCGACGCCGCCGGTGCGGACGATGCGGCGGTGCCCGCTGGGCTCCGGCGCGCGCGCGACGCGTGGCAGCGGTTCGGCGACCGCCTAACGGAAGCGTTCCGCCCGCGCGATGAGGTGCGGCGGCTGGCCGCCGAGTCCACGATCGTGTGCCGATGCGAGGACGTGCGGCGCGGCGCGCTGGATCCGTCGTGGACGATGCGCCAGGCCAAGCTCTACACCCGCGTCACGATGGGGCCGTGCCAAGGCATGATGTGCGGTGCCGCCTGCACGAGCCTCTTCGGTTGGTCGCCGGGCACCGTGCGACCGCCGGTCACGGGAGCGGAAGTCGCCCGGCTGGCGTAGAAGGGCGGGCGGATGCGAACCCGACCTTTGCGCCCGCGCGTCGATGCGCCACGATCCGGGCGACGCTGGACACGAAACCCGCTCGTGAACGGACACGTACGGCGCACACGAGACTCATTGCGCAGGGTGCATGCTGGTCTGGCTCGGAGTTCTGGTGGCGCTTCAAGGAACGGCTGCGCCCACGCGGACGGCGCAGGACACCGCGCTCTCGCAGCACGACACGATGCTGGTCGCGACGCCGGAGCAGATCGCCAATGCGTATCACGACGCCGCGGTGCGCGCGCTCGTCGCGCGGGCGCGAGCGGCGCGCACGAGCCAGGACTCGTCGCTGATCGCGTACGACGCGACCACGAAGCGACGTCTCACGGTGAGCTTCGGACTGGGCGCGAGCGGGCCCGAGCGGCTGCTCATTCGGAGCGAGGGCGCATCGCGCGTGCGGTGGCGTCGCGGCATCGGCGCGCACATTGACGTGCTCGCCGCACGCACGGCGATTCCGCTGGCGTACCCGGGCGCCCGGGTGCTCGACGACATGTTGGACGACAATCCGGTTCCGTACTTCCCCGGCCGCGAAGGGCTGGTTGGATTCTCGGACGTCGTGCGGTCGCGCGAACGGCACCAGTCGCCCATGATCCATCCCCTCGAGAACGGCGCCGAGTCGGTGTACCGGTATGCGTTAGGCGACTCGGTGTCGTTGGCGTTTCCGGACGGGCGGCACATCCGGCTGCGTGAGATCCGCGTGACGCCGCGCGCGCCGCGCTACGAGCTCATCGTCGGATCGCTGTGGGTGGACGATGCAACGGGCCAGATCGTGCGCGCCGTGTACCGGCCGGCGGCGCCGATGGACATCGCGGCGATGGCGCGCGCGGACGATCCGCACACGTTCGACGATGTGCCGACGCTCGTCAAACCGCTGATCTTTCCGATGACGGCGACGATCTCGGCGTTCATCGTCGAGTACGGTTTGGTGGACGAGCGCTGGTGGATGCCGCGCGTGCAGACAGTGGAAGGCCGCGCGCGGATCGGGCCGATGCGCTCATCGTTCACGGTGGAACAGGCCTTCCGGTACGCGAGCGTGAACGTGGCCGACTCGCTGCCGCCGATCGCGATCGCATCGCTCAGCGACTCGGCGCGCCGGGCGAGGCGCGATTCGATCCGGGCAGTGCGTCGCGCACGGCAGCGCGGCGACTCGACCGACGACATGGCGACGCTCCATTGCGCGCGCGGCGACACGATCGTTCGGCAGCAGCTGCGGCACGACGGCGCGCTGCCGATCGAGATCCGGATTCCGTGCGACACGGCGGCGCTGGCGCATTCGCCGGAGCTGCCGCCGTCGATCTTCGCCCCGGGCGAGGAAACGTTCGGAGTGTCCGATCGCGACGCGGTGCTCAAGTCGCTTGGGTTAGGCGTGCAACCCGGCTGGAGTCCGCAGGCGCCGACGCTCCACTACGGCCTGCAGGACGGACTCACGCGGTACAATCGCGTGGAAGGGCTGTCGCTCGGCGCGCGGGTCGACGAGCAGTTCGGATCTGGCCTAACGGGAAGCCTCACCGGGCGCTTCGGGATCGCCGATTTTCAGCCGGGCTTCGATCTCCAGGTGAGCCGCTCGGACGGCGTCCGCACGATGTCGCTCGGCGCGTATCGGCGGCTGGTGCCGGTGAATCCGTGGGGCGATCCACTGTCGTTGGGCAGCTCGATCGGCGCGCTCACGCTGGGCAACGACGATGCGTTCTACTATCGGACCTGGGGCGTCGAGCTCGGCGGCCGGCACGACGGGACGGCGACCGTGCAATGGCGCGCGTTCGCCGAGGAGGAGCGGACCGCCGACGTCAACACGCAATTCTCGTTATACCATGCGTTAGGCGCGCGGGATGGCGCGCCGTCCAACATCCGGGCCGCGCGGGCGGGCGAGGCCGGCGGCACCGTGTCGGTGCACGACGCGTTCGGACTCGATCCGGCCGGCTGGCGGTTGGGCCTTGGCGCCGCACTCGAAGGCGCCGGCGGCACGTTCGACTATGGGCGCGGGGCGCTCGACGCGACGCTGTCGCGCGGGTTAGGCGTGAACTGGAGCGCATCGGTGAGCGCGAGCGCCGGCACGAGCGTCGGTACCGTTCCGCCCCAGCGGCTCTGGTACCTGGGCGGCACGCAGACGGTGCGCGGGCAGATCCCGGGAGAGCAGGCCGGCGACGCGTACTGGTTCAGCCGCACCGAGGTCGCGTACGGTCTCGTGTCGGTTCGCCCAACGGTGTTCTTCGATGCCGGTTGGGCCGGCTCGCGCACGAACTGGCGGTCGCAGGGCCGGCCGATTCTTGGCGCGGGGGTCGGATTGTCGTTACTGGACGGCATGCTGCACGTCGATCTCGCACACGGAATTCAGCCGTCCCGCTCGCTGCGCGGCGCGATGTATCTGGACGCGCGATTCTGATCGTCGCCGGAGCAGCGATCGGGACTTCCCGGAGCGACTATCTTTCAGTGTGGGCCACGCGGGGCGGCGATGGTGTGTCGCCGGCGGGCCAGGATTTCCTCAGCGAGAGTGCGGACGGGCCATGCGTCGCAAGATGTGCAAGTCGAAGATTCATCGCGCCACGATCACGGGCGCCGATCTCCAATACGAAGGGAGCCTGACCCTCGACCGCGATCTGATGGACGCGGCCGATCTCGAGGCGTACGAGCAGGTTCAGGTGGTGAACGTGAACACGGGGTCGCGGTTGGAGACCTACGTGATCGAGGGCGAGCGGGGCAGCGGCACGATCCAACTGAACGGCGCGGCGGCGCGCATGGGGGCCGTGGGTGATCCGGTCATCGTGATGAGCTACGCCGACTACGACGAGGCCGAGCTCGAGGCGTTCTCGCCTCGCGTGGTGTTCGTGGACGACCGGAACCGGGTCATCAAAGGGCGAATCCGGCGCACGAAGTAACCGTGCGGAGGGCCGACGCGGTGATTTGGCGTTACATCGACCCTCAGCACGTCGTCGAAAAGAGCACGCCCGCTGCAGCATCGCCCGGTTGCCTTCGTCGTAGCGCCCGTCGCTGGTTTGCGCGACCCGCGCCGGCATCTGCGCTTCCACCTTGTGGCGTTCACCACGCAGCCAAAGCGGATGCCCGACGCACACTCGACATCGACGCCGCCACACGCCCACGAGCAGACCAACGCCGACGTGTTGCTGTGGCAAGGCAAGGTTCGCGCGGGGTTTGCGGCCTTGGCCGGCGCCGTCGGGCTAACGCTCCATCTCACCGGAACTGTTACGCGGTCGCCGGGCATCGGGTTGTTTACGCTGCTCGGCTATCTGGTCATCAATCTGATGCTGAGCCGCAATGCGCGGCGGCGCGGGGCGGCGCGCGATTGGATGGTGGCGGTGACGATGGCGTCGGACGTGGTGTTCATCGTGGCGGTGGCGTATTTGCTGATCCCGCCCGCCCATTACGACCGGCTGCTGTTAGGCGGGTTCGCCATCCTGCATCTCACGGAGTTCTATTTCGGGCGGCGGTTGGCCTGGATGGTGTTAGGCGGGCTGGTGGGGGGATACGTGCTGCTGGTGGCGACGGCGATCTCGGGCGGCGCGCCGCTCGTGTGGCGGTCGGAGCTGGGGACCGTGGCGGTGTTCCTGGTGGCCGCGGTGACGTTCATCGTCCACTACAGCAACTTCAACTGGCGCCTAACGGGAATCGTGTCGCTGTTCGAGCGGGCGGAGGGCGGCGACTTCTCGGGCGAATACGACGCGGCGGCCGACAAGCGGCCGGACAGCGTGACGCTGGTGGGCCGGGCGTACAATCGGGTGCGTCCGCAGCTTGCCAATCTCGTGATGACGGACGCGCTCTCCGGGTGTCAGAACCGCCGCGGTCTGGAGCAGCAGCTGGCGCGCGAGGTGTCGCGGGCGGCGCGCACGGGCCGCGAGCTGGCGCTGATCGCGATCGACATCGATCGCTTCAAGACCATCAACGACACGTTCGGACACCTCGCGGGCGACGCGGTGATCCAGGAGGTGGGCGAGCTGCTGCGGTCGGTGGCGCGCACAGGGGACGTGGTGGCGCGCACGGGCGGCGACGAGTTCATGCTGCTACTGCCGGAGACGAACGCGGCCGGCGCGTTCCGGCTGGCGACGCGGATGCGCGAGGAAGTGTCGAAGCGCCGGTTCCAGGGGATCTCGGGCAAGGTGCCGGTGACGGTGAGCATCGGGCTCGTCGCGGACCGGGTGGCGGACGAGAACGTGGTGCACGATCTGCATTCGCGGGCGGACGAGGCGTTGTACGCGGCGAAGGATGGCGGGCGGAACCGGGTGAGCATCTGGACGCCTAACTTGCGGGCGATTGCGGTGCAGCGGGCGGGGCAGGCGCTGATGCGGACGGGGACGTAACGTCGGGGAAGCGGCGGCTGACGCCGCCTTGGGGAAGGGGGAACGGGGAATGGGGGGCGACTTGTCGTTGACCCGGCAATGCTGGCTGATCGCCCTGAACACATCCATGCCTCTCTGTAAGGTCTGCGGCCGGTCCGCCGGTTTCTTGAGTGATTGCCACCCGACGTGTGCGGCGGAAGCGATGCGCGTCGAAGTCGAGCGATTTCGCGCGCACGAGAAAGCCGATTGGGAGAGCGGTGCCCGACAACGAATCGGCGCCGCCGTTTTCGTATTCGACGCAGTCATGGCGGCGCGCGGGCACGACCCAACATTGGTACCGCTCGCAGATGTCTGTTGGGTCTACCGCCGACAGGTCACGCAGTGGAGCAAGCTGCCGCCGCTGCCGGTCATCCGCACGCACGAAGTCGTGCTGCATCGCGCGCACGGCGACGTTCTCACCGTCTGGAACCGTCTTTCGTTCTTCGGCTCTCGAGAAGAAGTCAATCAATCGATCGACGAGCTGATGAAGCGCGCGCCGTGGGCATTGTTCGGCTACACGAACGAGGCGCGTGCGGCGATGGCGCCGGAGCGGGTCGACCAAACGACGAGGGGAATCCACGCTCGGCGCGCGTCGGCGGGCATCGGGAATGCCGAGGCATACGTGCTTGGCGAGACGAGCGCCGAGTCACTCGAGGCAGAACGTATCAATGTGTTTCGACCGATCGTTCCGGTTTCTCGGCCGCACGTCCCCGACTGAAGCGCCAGCTACCAGTTAGGCGCGGAGTTTCAGCCGCCGAATTTTCTCACCGAGAACGCGATCGGGAGGCCGACGCAGAACCAGTGCTCCACGAACTCCGCGCTCTTGAGCGCGAACGACATGTGGCTCGGCCCCGCCGCCGACAGCGGGACGATCACGTAGTGCATCATCAGATACACGCATGCGCCGAAGATCATGCCGGCGATCACGGGCCGGTCGATGAGAAACCGCCACTTGCGGCTCGCCAGGTAGTACACCGTCGCCGCGCCTAACGCAATCCCGAAGTGCAAAATCACGCCGAGCCCGGCCGAGCGGGCACCGTCCGAGAACGACGCGCGGCCGAGCACGCCGGCGGCGATCGCCTGTGGGATGAGGATCGGCCGCTTGGGGCTGTACACCACGATCGCGTACGTCAGATCCAACAGCCCGACGATCACACCACCGACCGTTATCGCGAGACCAGGCCGCCTCGCTGCGCGCGGCGGGGGCGGTTCCGGCGTTTGCGGCCACAGCTTTGCGCCGGCTAGCTGCCGGTCTCGATCTCGCCTTCCGAGACCATTACGGTTTCGCCGCCGACCTTCACACTCTTGATCTCGTTTCCGGCTTTCTCGACGACGATCTCGAGCACGCTGGGCCGCCCCATCTCGACGCCCTGCTCGACCACCCAGCGCAGCGTGCCGTCCGCTTGCGTGTCGCGTGCGGCGAGATACGCGCCGAGCGCCGTCGCCGCCGATCCAGTTGCCGGATCCTCGGGCACGCTCAAGCCGGGCACGAACACGCGCGCGTGCAGGTCGGCGCCTTCGCGTTCGGCGTCGCGCGAGAACACTAGCACCTGGGGCGCCCAATACGACTTGAGCGACGACTCCCAATGGTCCATCCGTACGTGGGCCCGCCTAACGGCGTCGCGATCCTTGAGCGGCACGATGAGGAACGGCAATCCGCACGAGACGCCCTGGGGCGCCGTCATGCCGCCCTGGATGTCGGTGGCTTCGACGCCCAGCACGTCGGCGAGCACGGAGCGGCCGGGCGTCGGCGGCCCCAGCTCGGGCACTTGCGCGGCCGTGAGTTGGGCGAACGTCGGCCCACCGTTTGCGGCGCGGATGAGCACCGGCACCGGCCCCACGCGCTCCTCGAAGACGATGTTCGTCTCCGTGCCGCGCAGCGGGATCTTGCCTAACTTTGCCAGCGTGTACGCGGCGCCGATGGTCGGATGGCCGGCGAACGGGAGCTCGGCCCCCGGCGTGAAGATCCGCAGGCGGCGCGTGTGCTCCCGTTGCTCGGGCGGATACACGAACACCGTTTCGGACAAGTTGAATTCGCGCGCGATGCTCTGCAGCGCACCCTCGGGAATGCCGCTCGCGTCCGGGAAAACAGCGAGCGGATTGCCGCCGAACAACTGATTGGTGAAGACATCGCACGTGACGAAACGCGCCCGCATCAGGCTTCACCCATGAACGGATAGGTGTAGTCGGTGGGCGGGTTGAAGTTTTCTTTCAGCGCGCGCGCGCTCACCCAGCGCGTGAGGTTGAGCTTGGAGCCGGCCTTGTCGTTCGTACCCGACGCGCGTGCGCCGCCGAACGGCTGCTGCCCAACGACGGCGCCGGTGGGCTTGTCGTTGATGTAGAAGTTGCCGGCCGCATCGCGCAGCGTGGACGCTGCCAAGCGCGCGGCGGCGCGGTCGTTCGCGAATACGGCGCCGGTGAGCGCGTACGGCGACGTGCGGTCGATCACGCCGAGCGTCTCCTCGTACTTCGCATCGGGATACACGTACGCGGTGACGACGGGGCCGAAGATTTCCTCGCACAGCAGCCGGAAACCGGGATCGCGCGTCTCGACCAGCGTTGGCTCGACGAACCAGCCTTCGCCTCCGTTAGTCCCGCCGCCGGCGATGATGCGCGCGCCGCGCTTTCCTTCGGCCACGTACTCGCTGATCTTCGTGAACGCTTTCTTGTCGATCACGGCGCCCATGAAGTTGCGGAAGTCCGCGATGTCGCCGACGGCGATGTCATCGATCATGGCCGCAATGCGATCGCGGACATCGTTCCAGAGCGATTGCGGCACGTAGACGCGGCTGGCGGCGGAGCATTTCTGGCCCTGGTACTCGAACGCGCCGCGCGTGATCGCCACGGCTAACGCGGCTGGATCGGCCGACGCGTGCGCGACGATGAAGTCCTTGCCGCCCGTTTCGCCGACGATGCGCGGATAGGAGCGATACCCCGCGATGTTCTCGCCGATCTGCTTCCAGATGCCGTTGAAGACGCCGGTGCTGCCGGTGAAATGCACGCCGGCGAAATCGCGATGGCCGATCACCTGCGACGAGATCGCGGCCGCGTCGCCCGACACCATGTTGATGACGCCCGGCGGAAGGCCGGCGGCCTCGAGCACTTTCATGATGTAGTGCGCGGAGAGCATCGCGGTGCTCGCCGGTTTCCACACCACCGTGTTGCCCATGAGCGCGGGCGCGGTGGGGAGATTGCCGCCGATCGACGTGAAGTTGAACGGCGTGACGGCGTACACGAAGCCTTCGAGGGGACGATACTCGAGCGCGTTCCACTGCGCGTGATCCGATCGCGGCTGTTCCGCGTACAGCTCTTGCGCGAACCACGGATTGAAGCGCCAAAAATCGATCAGCTCGCAGGCGGAATCGATCTCCGCCTGAAACGCCGTTTTGGATTGGCCGAGCATCGTGGCCGCGTTGAGCGTCGCGCGCCAGGTAGTGGCGAGGAGCTCGGCGGCGCGGAGGAACACGGCGGCGCGATCGTCGAGCGACCACCGCGACCATTCGCGGTGCGCGGCGCGCGCGGCGTCGATTGCGTTCGTCACGTGCTTGGCGTCGGCCAGATGATAGTTGGCCAACACGTGGCGATGGTCGTGCGGCATCACCGTGGCGGCGGTGGCGCCGGTGCGCACCTCGCGTCCGCCGATGACGAGCGGGATGTCGACGCGCTCGTTAGTCATCGCGCGGAGACGCGCCTTGAGCTCTTTCCGCTCGGGCGAGCCCGGCGCATAGGTGCGAATGGGCTCGTTGATCGGATTGGGGATGGCACGGGCGCCGTTGAAGGCGGCGATCGGCGGAGTGCCGGAAAGCAACGCGGGCGCAGTCGCGACGGGCGCGGGGCTATCGGTCTTCGCGCGCGGCTTGTCGGTGGCGCGCTTGCGGGTGCGGGCAGCGGGTGCGGACATGGGTCTCCTCCGTCGGGCCAACGGCGGACACGTGATGTCCGGCCGGGCGCTAAAGATATCGCGCGACGGGAGGCCGGGCCAACGCCTCGAGCGCTCTGGACGGTGCGGATCGCGCGTGGCATCATAGGGCTCCCGTCGTATCGCGCGTCGCCTGTGAAGGCCGCACGCACCCCGCTCCGGCACCCTCCGGCCATGACTGCGTCCAAGATCGAGAGCGGCGGACGACTGCTGCGCGTGTTCGGTGTGGTATTCGGACTCGCGGTCATCATCGGTAACACGATCGGGGCCGGGATTCTCAGGACGCCGGGCGAGATCGCCGGCAGGCTGCCGACGGCGGGTCTCTTCTTCGGCGTCTGGGTGGCCGGCGGTCTCTACGCGCTGCTCGGCGCGCTCAACCTCGCGGAGTTGGGCGCGATGCTGCCGCGGTCGGGCGGGCAGTACGTGTTCGCGAGACACGCGTTCGGCTCGTACACCGGATTCGTCATCGGGTGGAGCGATTGGTTGTCGACGAACGCGAGCACCGCGGCCGTGTCGATCGTGATCGGCGAATCGGTGGGTGTGCTCGTGCCGGCCATGGCGGCGTGGTCCAAGTGGGTGGCGGCGGCGACGGTCCTCGTGTTCACGGCCATTCTCTGGCGCGGCCAGCGCACGAGCGGAACGTCGCAGACCATTACGAGCCTGCTCAAGGGACTGGCGCTGGTGGCGCTCATCGTGGCGTGCTTCGCGTTGCCGCACCCAGCGCCTAACGCAATGGCCCCGCGCGCCGTGCCGGCGGGCGCGGCCCTCCTCACCGCCATCGTCCTGTCGATGCAGTCGGTGATCTACACGTACGATGGGTGGAACGGCGTCGTGTACTTCTCCGAGGAAGTCCACGATCCGGGGCGCGACATCCCGCGTTCGATGCTGGGCGGCGTCGTGTCGGTGATCACCGTGTACGTGCTGCTCAACCTGGCGTTCGTGTTCGTGCTGTCGCTGCCGGGCATGGCGGGCGAGCGGTTCGTGGCGTCGGCGGCGGCGCGGGCGTTGTTCGGCGCGCACGGCTACCCGGTGGTCAGTTGCCTAACGGTGTTGCTGCTGCTCAGCACCGTGAACGCGCTGCTGCTCATGGCGTCGCGCGTGCCCGTGGCGATGAGCCAGGATGGGTTGTTCCCCGCTGGTGCGTCGCGCGTGTCCGCATCGGGAACACCCAGGGCATCACTGGCGGCGAGCGCGGCCGTCGCGTTGGCGTTCATCTTCACGGGCGTGTTCGAGAGCGCGATCGCCATCGCGGCGTTCTACTTCGTCGCAAATTATTTCGTCTCGTTCGCCGCGGTGTTCGTGCTGAGGCGGCGCGAGCCCGATCGCCCGCGACCGTACCGCGTGTGGGGCTATCCGTGGACCACGGGATTGGCATTGGTGGGTTCGGCCGCATTCCTGATCGCAGCGGTTATCGGCGACAGAACGCACAGCATCTGGGCCGTGGTGCTGCTCGGCGCGAGCTATCCCGCGTACCTGCTTGCGGTGCGGGCGAACGCCCGCGCGCGCGCAACGCCCGACGATACGTAACAGGCGCGGGTGCTGGTTAGATTTGTCGGCGTGCGCACGGCCACCGGTTGGATCTCCCGAACTATTTGCACGCCCTCGACCGCACTGCGCGCCGCAGCGCTGGGAGCGGCCATGGCGTGCTGCGCGTCGTGCAGCCAATCCGCGCCGACGTGGCGGGAAGCGCTGCGCACGCCCAACGCACCGCCGGCCGGCTGGCGTTTGGAGCTCGACGGACGCGCCACGCCTACGATCGGGACGCGTCCGGCGACTTCGTTCGTGACGCCCGTCGGCGCGTGCGCGGGGTCGATCGTGTTCGCTCCGGCGGGTGGCCCCCTCTGGTTCGTGGCGTGGTGGCAGCCGCGCGCCGACTCGAGCGCGCAGCTGCTGGTCTCGCAGTCGACGAACGCGGGCGCATCGTGGAGCGCGCCGGCGGCCGTCGACGACCGCGACCGCCAGCCGCTGGGCTGCGGCCGGCCTAACGCAGCGATGACGGCGGATTCGGCGAGCGGCTACGTGCACCTGGCGTATTTTCTCGCGCCGAGGCAGGGCGCGGGGGTCTGGTACGTGCACTCGCAGGATCGCGGCGTCACGTGGCATCCGCCGGTGGGTGTGTTCTACGGCGACGACCCGGCGCGCGCGGACGTCGCCGCGCACGGCGACACCGTGCTCGTGGCGTACGAGTATCCGAACGCGGACGACGGACGCGTCGGCGTCGCGGTGTCGTACACCGCCGGCCACACGTTCGACATCCACATGGCGGTGTCGCCGGGCACCGAGCGCGCGAGCGATCCGCGCGTGGCGGTCGGGGCCGGCGTAGCGGCGGTCGCGTGGACGTCCGGCGCGCCCAACTCCAACCGAGCGAGCGGAGCCGATTTCACCGTCGTCGATGTGGCGCCGTTAGGCAAGCGCCGATGACGAACGCGAGGATGCGCTGATGCGAGTGGTGCTCGCCGATGATGATCCGGTGTTGCAGCGGTTGATGCGCGGCGCGCTCGAGCACCGCGGCCACCACGTGGAAGTGGCGTCGGACGGCGACGTCGCCTGGCGCGCCATCGAGGGCAACCCGCCTCCGCTGGCCGTCCTCGACTGGAACATGCCGGTGGTGGACGGTCTCGAGGTGTGCCGTCGCGCGCGCGCGCACGAGACCACGCGCGACACGTTCCTGCTCGTGGTCACGGGCCGCGATCAAGCCGAGGATGTCGACGCCGCGCTCCAGGCCGGCGCTGATGATTACCTGATGAAGCCCCTCGATCCGGCGGGCCTCATGGCGCGCTTGGCCATCGCCGAGCGGCGCATCGCGCTCGACGCCGAGCGCCGCGACGCGGTGGCGAAGTTGGCGAAGGCCCGCTGGCTGGCCGGCATCGGCGAAGTCGCGATCGCGGTGCAGCACGAGGTGAACAATCCGCTCACCGCGCTCATGATCGAGGCGCAGGCCATCGCGCAGCTGGACGGCGTGAACGCCGAGCTCCGCGCCCTCGGCGAATCGATCCACGCGCAGAGCGTACGCATCGCGACCATCATCAGGCGGTTAGGCCAATTGCAGGATCCGCGGAGCGTGGAATACCTCCAGGGCGGCTCGCGGATGATCGACCTCTCGTCCGGTGAATCGTGATGCCTAACGGAGCCGACGGCGCGCCGCGCCGCCTGATCCTCGGCGCGCACGCGTCGGATTCGGGCGGTATCGACAAAGCGGTGATGCGCGCAGGCGCGGCGGACATGGGCGCGCTGCAGCTCTTCACCGCGATCCCTAAATACTACGGCGACAAGTCGTCCATTCGCGCCGAGCGCGTCGAGCGGTTTCGCGCGGCGCTCGCCGCGGCGCGCATCGACCCCGCCCACGTGGTCGTCCACGCGGCGTACGTGCTCAACACGGCCACTGCCGACGAAGAGAAATGGAATCGCTCGGCCGCGGGCCTCGCCAAGGAGCTGGAGCGATCGACCGCGCTCGGTGTGGGGGCGGTGTGCTTCCACCCGGGTGCGGCGCTGGGCGGCAACCCGGATGAAGCCACGGCGCGCGTCGCACGCGCCATGACGCAAGCGCTCGAGCGCGTGTCCGGCCAGACGCGACTACTGGTCGAGAATACGGCCGGTGCGGGCGTCACCGTGGGACGTACGCCGCACGAAGTTGGCGCCATCCTTGGCGCGATCCCCGCTGCGCTGCGCGAGCGCGCCGGCTATGGCCTCGACACCTGTCATCTGTTTGCGGCTGGTCACGACATCACCTCGTCGGGCGAGTCGCAGCGCGCGGTACTGGACGCGTTCGAGGACGCCTGCGCCGAGGCGCCGTCGTTCTTTCACCTGAACGACAGCGAGTATCCGTTCGCATCGAACCGGGATCGTCACGCGCTCATCGGCCAGGGCAAGATCGGGAGCGAACCGTTCCGATGGCTGTTGGCCGATCCTCGTGCCTCCGGTGTACCACTGATTCTCGAGACGCCGCACCGGGACACGGTCGAGCCCGAGGACGACATCACACCAGATTCGAACGATGTCGAAATGTTGCAGCTCTTGCGGTCGTTGGCGGCGCCGGCGAGCTAGAGCCACCGCGAAACTGCATTTCTCGACGCGCCGTAGGTAAACCATGTAGCGGGACACGGCGTCCAACCGGAAATTCGGGGGCCGTAGTTGGGTTGAGGCGCAAGTCTCGGCGCGCGGCACCACACATTGTCGGAGAGCGGTCCGACTCGTGTGCGGCCAGGTGGTTTCGATTCGCGAGGAGTGCATGGCCAAGAGTTCGCCGCGCTCACCAACGTCTGCCTCCGCAGTACCGCTCGTCGCGGTGCTGCTGCTCACGTTGTGCGTGGCCGGTGCGATCACCTGGGTCGCGTGGCTGTCCACCAATTCGCACCGTGCCGCGGCGCAAGACGCGATGCGCGACTACTCCGAGTTCGCGGCGGCGAACTTCACGGATGCCGCGGGCAAAGCGCTCTACGGCGGCTCGATGGCGATTCTTTCGTCGGTGGGCGCAGGCTCGGCAACGATGGAAGCCGACCACGTGTATCCGCTCTCCGTGCTGCGGAATGCCGCCGGCCAGGTGCGCGACTGGGGATGGATGTACGTCCCGTCGCCGCGCTACGTGTTCAGCTACAATCCGGTCACGCACGCGGCACAGGTGAGCGGCGACACCGTACCCGTGGGCGCCGAGATGCAGCGCTTGCGGGATT
>Ga0134125_10002701_pt1 | contig 20862 bp, 20 predicted proteins | sample KB31751_FD_96464 | JGI IMG/M metagenome (GOLD analysis project Ga0134125, IMG submission 96464) | Terrestrial soil microbial communities with excess Nitrogen fertilizer from Kellogg Biological Station, Michigan, USA - KB3-175-1 | ecosystem: Environmental > Terrestrial > Soil > Unclassified ... | reverse complement strand
TCGAAGATCGGCTTGACGATCTGCTCGCCCCACTGGAGCTGACGCCCGGTGGCGACGCGCGAGCCCTTGCACTCGAACTGTGTCGCGACCGGCAGCAGGTACATGTTGTCGGTGCGGCCCGCCTTGACGGCGAGCGAGGCCCAGGTCGTCGGATGCGGGTCGGCGACGACCAGCAAGTCGAGCGCCTTGAGCGCCTTCATCGATTCCGGCACGCGCGTGATCGAGTTGCTGGCGTGGCCCTGGACGAACATCGCCTTGACGTTGTCCTTCTGCGCCACCTGATCCTTCGGCAGCAGCGTCGCGTCGAACCAGCGCGTCAACGGGATGCCGGGCGCGTTCATCATCTTCTTGTCGTCGAAGCGCGACGCCAGCCAGTCGTAGTCGGTCTCCCAGACTCGGGACCAGTGGTGCCATGCCGCGTCGGTCAGGCCGTAGTAGAACGGCAGCGTCACGATATCGAGGCCGACGTCGGTCGCGCCCTGCACGTTGTCGTGGCCGCGCAGGATGTTGGCGCCCGTGCCCTGCTTGCCAATGTTGCCGGTCATCAGCAGCGCGATGCAGCTCGCCCGCACGTTCGCGGTGCCGACGGAGTGCTGGGTCTGGCCCATGCACCAGATGATCGTCGCCGGCTTCTCGGTGGCGAACATCTTGGCGACGCGCTCCATCTGCGCGCCGGGCACGCCGGTGACCCGCTCGACCTCCTGCGGATTCCACTTCTCGACTTCTTTCTTGAGGTCCTCGAAGCCGTAAACGCGCTGGCGGATGAAGTCCTTGTCTTCCCAGCCGTTCTTGAGGATGTGCCACATCATGCCGTACAGCACGGGAATGTCGGTGCCCGGACGGAAGCGGACGTAATCGGTGGCGTGCGCGGCGGTGCGCGTCAGGCGCGGGTCGAAGACGATGAAGTTGCCTTTGTTCAACTCCTTCGATTCGAGCATGTGCTGCATGCCGACCGGATGCGCTTCGGCGGCGTTGCTGCCGATGTAGAGCAGCGTCTTGGCCTTGCGCATGTCGTTCAAGTTATTCGTCATCGCGCCGTAGCCCCAGGTATTGGCCACGCCGGTGACGGTCGTCGAATGGCAGATGCGCGCCTGGTGGTCGGTGTTGTTGGTGCCCCAGTACGCGCCCATCTTGCGGAACCAGTAGGACGCCTCGTTGGTCATTTTGGCCGAGCCGAGCCAGTAGACCGCGTCCGCGCCGGACTTCTGGCGGACGGCCATCATCTTGTCGCCGATCTCGTTGATGGCCTGGTCCCACTTGATGCGGGTCCATTTGCCGTTCTCGAGCTTCATCGGATATTTCAGGCGCCGTTCGCCGGACACGAGCTCGCGCACCGACGCGCCCTTGGCGCAGTGCGAGCCGCGGTTGATCGGCGAATCCCAGCTCGGCTCCTGGCCGACCCAGACGCCGTTGGCGACCTCGGCTGTGACGGTGCAGCCGACCGCGCAGTGCGTGCAGACGCTTTTGCGGATGGTGGCGCCGGAGGTGAGGGGACCGGCCGCAGCGGCTTCCGCCTTGCGCACGGTGGTCAGCGGCAGCGTGCCGACCGCGGCGAGCGCGCCGGCGGCAAGACCGGAGCGGCGCAGGAAGGCGCGGCGATCGACGCCGGCGGACGCGCCGGAGAAGGCGGCCGTCAGCCTGCCCTGCCGCGCGGTGCGTTCTGATTTGCGGGTGAGCATGGGCGTCTCCCTTATTTCGGATAGCGGTTGACGCGATAGTAGTTCTTCACGTCGTCGGAATCGGCCTTGTAGCGGGCCTTGCGTTGATCCGACGGGCTCTCGGCCGCTTCGGCCTCGGTGACGAGCGGCGCGGCAGCGGTCACTGCGAGACCGGCGCCCGCGCCCATGGCGCGCAAGAAGTCGCGACGGCCAAATTTGCTCTTGTCGTCCTGCTTCATCGCCGGTCCTCCTGGTCTGCCAAATCCATGGCTTCCGCCGTGGCGCCTCGCGTCACGACGGCAGTGCAAAGGCTTCCGTTTCGAGCGCGATCAAAGTGCGGCCGAGAAGGCCGACGCTGCGGTAGAACTCAGCGGCTTCGGCGCGCTCGAGATCGGCGAAGAAGCGGCCGATCCATGGCGTCATGTGCTTTTCGAAGATAATGCGGCCGGCGGCTTCGGGCGCCGGCAGCGCGCCGGACGCGAGCCCGGCCATGATCTCGCACAGGATGCCGGCATGATCCTCCGGCTCGGCGATGTCCTCTTCGCGCGCGATGCCGAACGCGGCGAGGTCCTCGCGCAGGCGCGCCAGCGGCCGCTCGTGCAGGAAACCGGTGAGATAATAGGAGCCGTAGGGCATCAGCTCGCCGCGGCCAACGCCGATGAACAGCGCGAAGAATTCGCGCTCGACGTTGTCGGCGCGCGCGCGCGAGGCGGCATCGGCGAGCGCGACGTGCGCGAGGCCGAGCGGGCTGGCGTCGCCGCGCAATTCGGAGAGCCGTGACAGCAGATCCGCGCTTGGCGCGCGCAACAGCAGCGCCGCGAGCAGCGCGTATTCCTGCGCGCGCGCGGCATCCACCTCGTCGATATCGGGACTCATGATGCTTTCGCGATAGAGATCGGGCCGCAGGTAAGCGCGGGACACGCCGGTGATCGCCTCGACCGCGAGGACACGCTCAGCCGGCACCCTGCTCCAATTCGAGATGGACGGTTGGGAAATACCGATCTTGCGCGCGAGCTCGCTTACGCCGCCGACGGCGCGAATTGCATCTGCGAGTCCCGAATCCCGCATGTCCCGATTCTCTTGAACTGTTCCAATCAGCGTAATGAGGCGCCGATTGGCGGGCAATAGCTTCGGGCTATGGCGAAAGTCGAAAGTTCGTGAACTTATTGCGGCAGTGCACCACCGTGGCGGCGCGGCGCGGCGGATTGAACCGCCGCGTCATCGTCCTGCTGCGGCGCGGAAGCGGTATGTTTTGCCTCCATCGCCTCGCTCGCCGGCGTCTCCTTATCTTGATGTTCATCAAGCGCATGGGCGGCGGCCAGGTCGTTCTCAGGCGCCGGCGCGCGATCGCTATCTTCCGGAGGCGATTGCGAATCCCCGTCCGGCGCAGGCTCTGTGTCGCCGAACAGACGTTGCGCCAGCGCCTTGATCTCGTCCTGCGACTTGAACGTCCCGAAGCCGTGCATGCTGTCTGGCGCGGTGAAGTCCCAGTCGTTCTCCTGAAGGCCGCGGAAATCGCGGATCGCCGGATCGCTGGTCCAGGCGCGGCGAAGGGCCGCATGCCTGAGCACCGCCGGCACGCCGGGCTTCAGGAACGACGAAATGTCGGTGCCGGCGCCGATATCGTCGAGCGAGGGCAGGCTGGCGAGGTCGAAGGCGGGTTCCTCCGCCACGGGCGTTGCGGCTTCCGCCGGCGCGGCTGCACCCGGCTGCGGCGCCGGCTGGGCGTCCGGCGCCGCGTCGGCGTCGGCGTCGCGTTTGCGCCGCGACCATCGCGACAGGAAATTTTCCGGCTCGCTCATTCCCGCTCTCCGCCGCGGCTCATCCGCTCCGGATCGGCGCGGTCGCGCACGCGCTTTGTGAACGTGCGATCGACATGGTGCGCGGCGACGAAGGCCGCAACCGCCTCCTGGATGGCCGGGGGCATCGGCACCGTCTCGACGATGTCGTTGCCGGCTTCGGTCGAGGCCTCGCCTTCGGCCGGATCGGCGAGAACCTTGAACACGCGGTACGGCGGCTCGCCCTCCCCCGCGCGCAGCACGACCCAGAGCAGCGGCGCGCCGCTCAGGAGATTGTTGCCGTAATACTCGGTCTCTGTGCGATAGAGTTCGATCTCGGCCCCGCCGGCATAGAAGCGGACGCGGTCCGCCTCCTCGCTCAGGACCGACCATGGCGGCGCGTCCGGCACGCCGGCGAGCACCGCGACCGGCGTCCAGACATAGTCCGCCCAAGGCGTCGATCCCTTGCGCCGCTCGACGACGACGCCGACGGTGATGCTGGCGAGCGGCTTAATCGTCATGTGACCGCCTCCAGATGGCGCAGCGGCAGCCCGGTGACGAGGTTCTGCGGCTTCATGCGGATGATCTTCTCCGGCGTCATCGCCAGGATCAGATACACCGGCTCGCCGCGCACGTCTTCACGCACCGCGGCGGCATCGCGGAATGACAGGCGGAATAGCGCGACGATGCGCTCCATCGCCGCCTGGTCGAGCGCCTCGCCGTTCCACACGCGGTCGCCGATGCGCGTGCCCTCGGCATCAAGGCCGACGTACCAGGCGAGATCCACGTCGCGCATCTCCTTCAGCGGCTCGATGTCGACGCCGACACCGGCGACGTGCCCGATCCATCGCTCCAGCGCCCGCGCCAGCGCGGCGAGCCCGTCGCGTCCCGCAGTGAGATCGATCGCCATATCGAATTGATCGCTGCGCGGGAAATAGCTCTCCGCGTTGGTCTCGCCAATGATGTCGATATTGGCGGCGGCGGGAATGCCCAGCATCGACACCAGCGGCGACACCGGCGCCGGATTGATGCCGCCGATGGTTTCCTCGTCGGCGGCGATGAGCGCGCCGTCGTGCAAGGTCACGCGCTGCGGCCTGTAGAACAGCTCGGCCGCGCGCAGCACGCGCGCGTCGCGCTCGCCGTCCAGCGCGTTACGCAGGATGACATGCACGAGTTGGTTCATAAACAGAGGCGGCACGCCGTGGGCGCCGTCGCGCACCAGCGCCGCGTAGGCCGCTTCGAGGGTCGGATGCTCCAGCAGCCGGTCGCGGAAGCCGACGAGCAATTGCCAGTTCTCGCGCGCATCCGTGTCGGCAATGGCGGCGATCTCGCCGGCGGCCACATCGCGGCGCGGATCGGCGAGCAACGCTGCGTAGAGATTGCGCTCTGCAGGGCAGGCGTCCGCGGGCGGCACCAGTTCCGGCCGCGCCAGATAGACTTTGAGGAACTCGTCGGTGACGACGAGCCCGCCGCCCGCGTCGCGGTCGAGCAGATGATGCCCGCAGGAGAGCCAGAAATCCTTCATCGCCGTTCCCGCTCCGCGAGGCCGACGAGATCGACGCGCTCGCCGGACTCGTCCTCGCCCTCGACGTCGAAGAAGCTGAAGGCGCGCGCCGGCTTCGCCCCGTTGCGCGGGCGCAAGGTGCGGAACGCTTCGTGGAGTTCGCCGCCGTCGAACGAGCGATGCACGGCGACGAGCGTGTCGACGGGCTGATTGCACAGCGACTCGGCGAAGGCGACCTCGTCTTCGGCCGCCGCGGCGGCCTGCGCCATATCCGGCGCGCCGAAATCCGACATCAACCGCCGCGCCAGCGCGTCGACCAGCGCGCGGCGGTCGTCCGTGCTCGCCTCGACGATCTGCACCAAGGTCGACCGGCCGAGCGAATCGACGCCGAGGAAGCCGCTGCGGAACGCGCTGCGCGCCTTGCCTTCGAGCTTATCCGGATCGCCCTGCCAGAAGGCAAAGGCGCCGGACACCGCCCATTCGCCCGGCTCCGCCGGCGGATCGAAGATGAAGGTGTCGGACGGATCGAGCCGGATCGTGCGCAATAGCTTCATGCGCGCGGCCCCTTGGTCGCCGGATCGTACCAGTCGTCACGCGCCAGCGCGGCCAGCAGCGCATGCTGTTCGGTTTCCTTCACGCGCGGCCGCCGCACCATGAGATCGCCGTTATCGGCGAGCGAGCGCAATTCGCCGTTGCGCGTCAGCCGCTCGAGATAGCTCCGCGCCACCACGCCGAAGCCTTTCTCCTGCCAGCCGTCGAGATGCACCATCATGTTGCGCGCGAAGCTCTCGACGATATCGGCGGACGTGGTCTCGCCGAAGCCTTCTTCCGCCAACGCGGTGATACTCGGGTTGAGGCCGGGCTCGCCATTCGCGGCGGCGGTGCGGATCATGCCGCCGAACACCAGCCAGTCGGGCACATCGTCTTCTTTCGCATTCTCAGGCCAAGCCAGCCGTCCGCCGCCGACGAGGCCGAGATTGACGGTCAGCGCGCCCGGCCAGTGGATCTCGATCAGCGTCTCGGGTTGCGCGTGCGCGGCGAGCGCGTCGGCCAATGCGGCCATGCCGGCGATGAAGGCGCGGCGCGCGGTCGAGAGCGGTTCCTCCGGCTCGAGGACGAGCGCGAATTCGGCGAGATCGAAGCGGCCGACATGCACGAGCGTGCCGGCGCCGGCTTTCGTCGCGACGGCGCGCGCATGGGCGAAGGCGTCGCCGAGCTCGCGCAGGCGCACGAGCGTAAACGGCGGCGGCAAGCGCAATTCGGGCGCGGTCATCCGCAACGGGCGCGCCGGAGCATCGAGCGGCATTGGACGAAACACCACCTTTCGCATTCCAATGCCGCTAGTTATACCATTGCGGCACACGAGGCGTCACTTCATGGCCGAACGGCCGCGTCACATTCTGGTCTGCTCCTGCGAGGATACCATGCCGCAGGCGGCGGACGCCGTGCGGCGCGTCTGCCCGGGCGCACAGGTCAGCGAAGGCCGCCACTTCTGCCGCGCGGAACTCGACCGCTTCCGGGCCGCGGCGAAATCCGGCGACGCCGTGACCGTCACCTGCACGCAGGAAGCGCCGCTTTTCACCGAGGCAGCCGCCGAGCTCGGCGTCGCGGCACCCGCCTTCGTCAATATCCGCGAAACCGCCGGCTGGTCGCGCGACGCGCACGCGGCACTGCCGAAGATGGCGGCGCTTGCCGCCGCGGCGGCCGAGCCCATGCCCGACGTGCCGATCGTGGCGCTGGAAAGCAATGGCGTCGCCTTGCTCTACGGCAGGGACGAGCGGGTCATCGAGGCGGCACGGCTGTTGCAGGAGCATCTCGACCTCACCGTGCTGCTGACGCCCGGCGCCGACGTCGCGCCGCCGCACGTCACGGACTATCCGGTCGTGCGCGGCACGATCCGCAACGCCAGGGGTGCGCTCGGCGAATTCGAGGTGACGGTCGACAAATACGCAACCCCGCTGCCGTCCTCGCGCAGCGAATTGACGTTCGGCCCGGCGCGCGACGGTGCCGTGTCGCGCTGCGATCTCATTGTCGATCTCTCCGGCGGCGTGCCTTTGTTCCCCGCCGCCGATCTGCGCGACGGCTATGTGCGCGCCGATCCGGGCGACGCGGCCGCCGTATTGCGCGCGGTCCTGAAAGCCCGCGACCTTGTCGGCGGCTTCGAGAAGCCGCGCTACATCGCCTTCCGCGACGATCTTTGCGCGCATGCGCGCTCGGGCATCGTCGGCTGCCACCGCTGCCTCGACCTTTGCCCGACCGGGGCCATCGCGCCCGCCGGCAGCCACGTCGCCATCGATCCGAACATCTGCGCCGGCTGCGGGCAGTGCGCGGCCGCCTGCCCGACCGGCGCGGCGGCCTACGCGCTGCCGCCGGCCGACTTTCTGCTGCGCAAGTTGCGCACGCTGCTCGCCGCCTACGGCGACGCCGGCGGGCGCGATGCGGTCATCCTGTTCCACGACGGCGACCATGGCGCCGCCCTGATCGAGGCCCTCGCGCGGTTCGGCGACGGGCTGCCGGCGAACGTGCTGCCGGTCGCGATCAACGAAATCACGCAGGTCGGCCTGGAGGCCATTGCCGCGGCGCTCGCCTACGGCGCCGGGGCCGTGCGTTTCCTCTTGCGCGCCAAGTCCCATCACGACGTGGCCGGATTGCACAAGACACTGGCGCTGGCCAAGCCGATCCTCGCCGGACTCGGCTTCGGCGGGCCGCGCGCGGCCACCATCGAGACCGACGACCCCGACGCACTCGGCGAGACATTGCGCGCTTTGCCGCCGATGCCGCCCGCCGCGCGCACAACGAGCTTCGCCGCCACCGGCGGCAAGCGCGAAGTGCTGCGGCTCGCCTTGCGCGAACTGCACGGCGTCGCACCGGCGCCGCAGGACGTCGTCGCGCTGCCCGCGGACGCGCCGTTCGGTACCGTCATCGTGAACACGGAAGGCTGCACGCTCTGCCTGTCCTGCGTCTCGGCCTGCCCGACCGGGGCGCTGTCCGACGATCCGGAAAAGCCGATGCTGCGGTTCGCCGAAGACGCCTGCGTCCAGTGCGGCCTGTGCCGCGCCACCTGCCCCGAGAAGGTCATTTCGCTCAAGCCGCAACTCGATTTTCGTGCCGCGACCGCGCTGGCCCGCGTGATCAAACAGGAAGAGCCTTACGCCTGCATCCGCTGTGCAAAGCCGTTCGGGGTGAAGAGCACGATCGAGCGCGTCGCCGCCAAGCTCGAGGGCAAGCATTGGATGTACAAGGACTCGAAGGCGCGGCTCGACCTGATCCGGATGTGCGACGACTGCCGCATCGCGGTGACGGCGGAACAGCAGTTCGACCCCTTCGGCGCGCCGCCAAGGCCGCGCGTCCGCACGACGGACGACTATTTGCGCGACCAGGACGAGAAATAATCGGTTGTGTTCATCACAGGTTGTGCAAGGGATGCGTGAAACATCGTAACAATCTACCACTTTTTAAAACCTTATAAACATATCGATATCACTATGCATAACCTGCAATTTGCATTTCCTGGAATCCCGCAATGTCCGCCTCGCTCTCTCTCGGAGATATCGAAGAGGCCCTCCAACAAGCAGATCCGAAGACGCGGCATCAGACGCTGCGCGCGGTCACGGACCTGTTTTTGACGAACGCCTCCGCGCTCGACGACAGCCGCATCGACGTGTTCGACAATGTCTTCGAGACGCTTCTCGGCGACTGCGACCTCGACGGTGTCGTCGATCTCAGCCAGCGCTTGGCGCCAGTCGGCAACGCGCCGCCTCGCCTCATCAGGAGACTGGCGGTCGACGACCGCATTGCCGTCGCCGGGCCGGTCCTGAGCCAGTCCGTGCGGCTGAGCTCTGAGGACCTGCACGCGATCGCGCTCGAAAAAGGCAATGAGCACCTGCTCGCAATTTCGGAACGTCCCGGGCTGACCGAGCCGATCACCGACGTGCTGATCGAGCGCGGCAATCGCGACGTTGCCCGCCGGGTCGCCAAGAACGGAACCGCGCGGCTGTCGCGGGCGGGCCTCGAGCGGCTCGTGACGCTCGCCGAACGCGACGACGTGCTCAGCGCCGGCTTGAGCGTGCGCCAGGACATTCCGCCCGACCGGCTGCAGGCGCTGCTGACCGCGGCGGCCGCGCGCGCCGAGGACAAGCTGAAGGCGGTGGCCGCCGCGCAGCGTCTCGTGCTGGCGATGAAGCAGGCCGGAAAGCTCGGCGACCCCGAGATCCTCGGCTTCGCGCAAGGCAACCGTTATGAAGAGACCGTCGCCGCGCTCGCGCTCGCCGCCGATCTCAAATACGACGCCATCGAAAACCTGATGCTGTCGGCCGAGTCCGGCGGGCTCATCCTGGTGTGCAAGGCGCTCGGCTTGTCATGGGCAACGACTTCGCATGTCCTCACCCTGGCCGCCGACCGCGTCGGCGTTCCGTGCCATGACCTGGCGCGCGCCCAGGTCGACTTCGTGAAGCTGTCGAAGTCGACCGCCGAGCGCATCATGCGCTTCTGGCACGTGCGCCAGATCGTCTCCTAGCGGGCCCTACTGCTGCGGCGGCGGCGGTGCGCTGGCGCGGCCGCTATTGCCGAACAGGCGGTCGATCGCGGCCTGTAGCGGCAGCTTCTTCGTCGGCTGGGGCTGCGCCGCTTCCGTCTCCGCCGGCTGCGCGGCCTGCTCCGCCTGCGGCTGAGTGGCATGCGCCCGCGCCGCGCGCGAGCGGCGGTGCGGCCGGCGATGTTCAGCATGGCGAGCGTGGTGCACGGGCTTGTGCTCCGTCGCGCCCGCGCCGCTGTCCGATGAACCTTCGGCAGGCGCTGGCGCGGCGTCGGCGGTCTGAGCCGGCGGCTGATCCGCGGCCGTCCGCGTGGGCGATGTCCAGCCCGGCGTCGCTGCTCCAACCGGGACCGCAGCCCAGGCCTTCAGCGGCGACGCCGACGGGTCGGCGGGCGCCGAAGGCTGCAAGGGCATGGCCGGTGCGACACGTGGCAGCGCGCCGGCGGTCGATGCGATGTCCGCGTTCGCCTGCGGCATGCGCGCGTCGTCCTTCACCAACCGCGCGGCTGGTTGCTCGGCGGCATCGTCCGGCCGCTGGATCGACAGCGTCTGCACCGGCTTCGGCAGCGACGAGGCCGCCGCCGCGCTTGGCGGCCGCGCGTGGTCCTCGCCGGGCAGGGCGAAATAGCCGGCCGCAGCGGCGCCAACGAGCGCGAGCGCGGCGCCGGCGATGGCCAATCGCGCCGCCATCGGCACGGCGCTCTTCGCGACCGTCTCGACGGCCGGTGGCGGCACGTCTTGCACCGGCTCGCGTCGCATCATGCGCGGTCCCGGTACGCGGCCTTCGCTTCGGCTCAGGCGTTCCAGAATCGGCCGAATGCTGGATTCGTCATCGGAGCGGCGATGCCGACGCGGCGCATACGCCAGGACACCGCGCGGGTCGTCCAGGTCGTCGAGGCCCAGTGCACTCATTGACACCTCCATATTCTTCTTTGATCCGGAGGGGAGGTGAGAGGCTGGGCTTTAGTTGGTCCTAAGCTGGCCGGAAATGTGGAAGAATCGGGCGGACCCGGCCGGACCGGTACGCGCATGCCGTATTCGCGAGGTTTTTTCGCTTTGTCCGCCAGCGCACCTAGCGCTTTGCGGCCGTCGCCTTTTGCAAGAACTCCACCAGCGCCTTGCGGTCGTCGGCCGAGCCGATCGTCTGCTCCGGCATCTTGGTGCCGGGCGTGTAGTGCGCCGGCCCGATCTCGAACAGCTTCGACACCGTTTCCGGCGTCCAGACGATGTCGAGCTTCTTCAGCGCCGGCGAGAAATTGTAGCCCGGCAGGGTGGCGATGCGGCGCCCGAACACGTGCCACAGAGTCGGGCCGGCCTTGTTGCCTTCGTCCGGCGTGAGCGTGTGACAGGCGATACAGGCGCGGAAGACGCGCGCGCCCGGATCGTCGCCGAACCGCGCCAGCGGATCGTCCGGCGCACCCGCGACAAGCGTGTCCAAGGCGTCGCCGCTCTCCGCGTTCCAGCGCCGCAGCGTGCGGTCGGCGCCGCCGGTCAGGAGCGTGCGGCTGTCGGGAAAGAACGCGACCGACCACACGGGCAGGCCGGGACCGACCAGAGTATAAGTAATCGTGCGCGTCGCGCGGGCGACGATCGCCACCGAGCCGCGGATGCCGGCGGCGGCGACGAGTGCCCCGTCGGGCGAGATGGCCAGCGCGATGACCGGCGTCTGCGACGCCTGCACGCCGCCGCGCACCTCGCCCGCCGGCGCGACGAAATAGACCTTGCCATCGGCGCCGGCGGCGGCGATCTCGCCGTCCGGTGCGGTCACGACCGCGTTCAGCGGCGACGGCAGGGTCACGATGTTCGGGGCGCCGCCGGCGAGCGGCCAGATGCGCAGGCTTGCGTCATAGCCGGCGCTGACGACACTGTTGCCGTCCGGCGTGAATGCGACGCCATTCACATTTTGCGTGTGCCCCTCGAACACCCGCGACGCCCCGCCGTCGAGCGGCCATAGCCGCACCGTGCGGTCCCACGCGGCGGATGCGAGAAACTTGCCGTCGGGCGAGACTGCGATGCCGGCGACCGGCGCGGTGTGGCCGTCGAGGGTCCGGTCGGGCGCCGGCTTGCCCGCGCTCCAGATCGCGATCTTGCCGTCGGCGCCGGCGGTGACGATGCGGCGGTCCGGCAGCCAGGCGACCGCGTTCACCGCGGCGTCGTGGAAGCGCAGCACCTGCTCGGCGACATTGCGCGTGAGCGACCAGCGGATCGCCGAGGTGTCGAAGCTGCCCGAGATTGCCTCAGTGCCGTCGGCAGAGACGGCGACCGCGCGCACCGGCCCGCCATGTCCGCGCAATTGCGCGTGCGCGGGAGTGAAGGCAAGCGACAGCAGCAGCGGCAGCAGGCAGAGATGCCGCCGCGGCTTCACGCCGGCTCCATTCCGAGCGCGCGGATGCGCGCGCGCGTCGGCTCGTCCTTGAGCGCCGCCAGAAAGGACGTGACCGCCGGATGCGCACGCCGCCTCTCGGCAACGAGGAAGTCGTAGTGCTCCGGCGCGACCGGCAGGAAGCCGAGGCCGTACATCTTCGCGACGGGCTCGATAGCCAGACCCCAGTCGGCGCGGCCCTGCGCGATCGCGGCGGCCACCGCGTTGTGCGACTTCGGCTGGTTGGCGTAACCGGGCGGCTTCCGGCCGTCGAGCAGCGTGTCCATGAGCACGCGCGTGCCGGACCCGGCATTGCGGTTGACCATCAGCGCGCCGTCATCGGCCAGCGCCGCCGCGAGCGCCTCCTTCGCGCTGCGGCCCGCAAAACGCTTGTCGCCGGTCCGGAACAGGATGCCTTGCATGCGCTTCCAGCCGGGCACCAAAGTCAGGCCGGGCTGCACCAGATGCACATTATATTGTCCGCTTTTCGGATCGATCAGATGGACCGGCGCGATGTCGCATTCACCCCGCGCAATCGCCGCCGCGCCGCCGAGGCTACCGACCGCGAGCACGCGCGCGGAGAAGCCCCCGGCGATGACCGCGCCGATGACGGCGTCGAGCGCGACGTCATGGCTGCCCATGACCACGACGTCGGGCGCGCGCGCGGCGCTGCCGATCAAGGTCACCTGCGCCTCGCTGTCTGCATCGAGCGCCGCGGCCAGCGCGTCGATGGCGAGGAACCCGTCGGCCTGCGAGAAGCTGGTCACGGCGCCGGAGCCTTTGCCGATCGGGAAGGCGATCGTGCCGCTCTCGCCTTCGACCAGCGACACCAGCACGAACTCCTGGCGCCCAAGCTCCGAGGCAATGCGCACCGGCACGCGGGCGGTCACCTCTTCCGCCGCTTCCGGCGGCAGGCCGGCGCGGGCACGGATCAAGGGGGCAACGAAAGCATGGAACGTGAAGATGGCCGAGGTCGGGAAGCCCGGCAGCACAATGACCGGCTTGCCCTGCGCGATGCCGAGGCACAACGGCTTGCCGGGCTTGAGCGCAACGCCGTGCACGGCGATCTCGCCGAGCCGCGACACGATCGTGTGCGAGAGATCGCCCGCGCCCTTCGACGTGCCGCCGGACAACACGACCATGTCGCAGGCCGCCAGCGCCTCGCGCACGGCCTTGTCCAGTTTCGCCTCGTCGTCGGGAAAGGCGCCGAAGGCGACCGGCTCACCGCCGGCTTCGGTGACGGCGGCGGCGATGATTGCGCCGTTGCTGTCGTAGACTTGGGCGGGTTTGAGGATTGCGCCAGGGGGCGCCAGTTCGTCACCGGTCGAGAGGACAGCAACTCGGGGTCGCCGCACCACGTCGACCGCACCGTGACCGGCGGCGACCAGCATGCCGATCTCGCGCGCGCCGATGCGCGCGCCGCGGCGGAGCAATGTCTCTCCGCGCGCGATGTCGGACCCGGCATATGAAATGAACTGACCGGGCGAGGCGGCGCGCCGCACCTCGATCGCGGGCGCGCCATGATCGATCAACTCCGTGTGCTCGATCATCACGACCGCATCGGCGCCGCGCGGAATGATGCCCCCGGTCGCGACCGCGGTTGCGGTGGCGCCGCCGACATCGAGCATGGGTTCATGACCGCAGGCGATCACCTCGGCGTTCAGGCGCAGCACCTTCGGCCGGCTGTCGCTCGCGCCCACCGTGTCCGCGGCGCGCACGGCGAAGCCATCGACATTGGAACGATCGAATGGCGGCGCGTCGGCAAGCGCCACCACGTCGCGCGCCAGCACACGGCCGAGCGCCGCGGCGATTTGTACTTGCTCCGCGGCAAGCGGCGCGCGGTCGGTCCGCGCGGCGAAGCGCAGCCTCGCCTCGTCCGGAGAGACCACTTCGAGGAACTGCTCCTGTCGCGCCGCGGCGCGGATGCGCGCCAGCAGCGCCGCCTCGGCCCGCGTCCGCGTTTCGGAGACATCGGTCATGGCCACGGCCATACCCGAACCGCCGCGCCCGCGGAATAGCCTTCGCTTTCGGCCGGAACCAGCACGTAGCCGTCGGCGCGCGACAAAGCCGAGAGCGGCAGGTAGCGGCTCGCCAGCGGCTCGGCGCCGCGGCCGTCGCGCGTGACCGGCACGAACTCGGTGATGCCGACGGTGGAGGCGATCTTGCGGGTCAGCCGGGCGGTGTCGACGAATTCGGCGACTGGCTTGGCGCCCGACAGGCGATCGGCGGCGAGCCGGCCGAGGGTCAGCCACACGGCGAGCGCGGCGTCGAGCCGGCCCGGCAGGAGCAGCACCGGCTTGTCGCCGGCGAATCCAAAGGCCGCCGTCTCGCCCGGCGACAGCGCGAGGCCGTGCAGCACCAGGCGGCCGTCGCGGCGCAGCGCGGCCACGCTCGAATCGTTGCGGCCGGTGCCGGTGCCGCCGATGCCGACGATCATGTCGGCATCGGCGGCGTTGAGCGCATTGTCGAGACTGCCGCTCTCGCGCAGCAAAGCGCCGCGCCGCTCGAGGTCGGCGCCGATCAACTGCGCCGCGGCGGCGATCAGCGGCTCGTCGCGCAGCGGCACGAGCCGCACGCGCGGAATGCGCAATGCGAGCGACGGCAGGCCGAGGGCGGTGAACGTGGCGACGTCGGCAAGACGCAGCCGTTCACCGGCGCGCCGCAGCACCTCGCCGACATGGGCGTCACCGCCGACCGGCAGCACGCCGTCACCGGGGAAGACGGCCGCCAGCGCCTGCGCGCCCGCCGCGGTCACCTGCACCGCGTCGAGGGGGGCGACGCTGTCGGCGCCGGGCGGCATCGGCTGGCCGGCGTCGATCCGCGCTGGCGCGCGCGGCAGCGCGGTCGGCGAGGTGCCGCCGGCGCCGAGCGTATCGTCGGCGGAAATGGCCCAGCCGTCGGCCAGCGCGATCGCCGCCTCCGGCCGCCGTGGCGCGGCCACGTCTTCGGCCAAAACCCGCCCGGCGGCGGGAGGGCCGCGGCCAGGCGCGACCGGCTTGACCTGCGCTTCGACCGCGCCGAGCGCCTCGCCGAGCGGCGTCAGCCGCGCGATTGCCTGGGGATGGTGGGACGCCATGCGGTGGGGCTTGATGCCGGGGTTGACCTTGGCCCTAGTCTACCGCAACACCGCGCCCACAAAAGCGCGGGAAAAGGAAGCGGCGATGGCGGAAAAGACGGTCAGCCTGCGGGGCCTGAAGTGTCCCCTGCCCGCTTTGCGCACCAAGAAGTTGCTCTCCGGCATGCCGAGCGGGGAGCTTCTGGTGATCGAGTGCACCGACCCGCTGACGGCCATCGACATCCCCAACCTGCTGCGCCAGACCGGCGACATCCTCGAGGCCAAGGCGCAGGCCAACGACGTCCTGACCTTCCGCATCAGGAAGGCCTGACCCGCACCGGCGGCACGTCGGGCGGCCGCCGGCGCCTCCGTCAGTCCAGCGGCTGAATGCCGGCGTCCTTGGCGAGCTGGCGCGTCGCCTCGTAGTCGTCCCTGAAGAACTTGCCGAACTCCTCGACGCTCAGATGCGCCGGCTCGACGCCGAGCTTGGCGAGCTTGGCCTGCACCTCGGGGGTATCGAGCGCCTTCTGGACCACGTCATGCATCTTCTGCACGACGTCCTTCGGCGTGCCGGCCGGCACCGAGAGGCCGTTCCAGAACCGGAAGACGGCGCCGGGATAGCCGGCTTCGGTGACCGACGGCACGTTCGGGATCACGTCGACGCGCTTCGGCGCGCTGACGGCCAGCACCGTCAGCTTGTCGTTGTGCAGGGCCGACGCCGCGGCCGCGAGCGGAATGAAATAGAAGTCGATGCGGCCCGCCATCACTTCCAGCAGTCCGCCTTCGCGGAATGGCACGTGCCGCACGTCGATCTTGGCCGCGAGCCGGAAGCGCTCGGCCGCCATGTGCGAAGAGGAACCGATGCCGGCCGACGCGAAGGTGAGCGTGCCGGGCTTGGCCTTCGCCGCTGCGACGAGGTCGGCGACCGTCTTGAAGCCGCTGGCCTTCGACGCGACGAGAATATTCGGCGACGTGCCGAGCAGCGCGACGTGGATGAAATCGCGGACCGGGTCGTAGGGCAGTTTGCGATGCAGGACGCTTTCGGTCGCCATCGACGAGGAGCTGGTCGCGACCATGTAGCCGTCGGCCGCCGCCTTGGCGACCACGCCGAAACCGACACTGCCGCCGGCTCCGGTGCGGATCTCGACGACGAACGGCTTGCCGGCAATCTGCGAGGCCTGCTCGACTACGACGCGCGTCACGGTGTCGGACGCGCTGCCTGCGGGATACGGGCTGATGACGCGGATCGGCCGCGTCGGCCAATCCTCGGCATGGGCCGGCGCGGCGGCGATCAGGGCCGACAGGACGACGAGACCAATCGCGCCGAGACGCGCCGGCGACTTCACGAACAACATGCTTCTACCCCAGTTGGACGATCGTGATTTTCATCAAGCCAAATTCCATTGGCTTCGATTCGCATTGTTTCAGATTTTGGCGGTAGCGCCAGAGCCTGCACACGGATGCAGCCTTGCGCGAATGTATCTTCAATCAAGCCTGAAGCCCTGCCGCCGCACGAAGGCGCCGAAGTCCGCGCGCTGCGGATTGGCGTATTGCCGCGCCTTGTCCTCCGACCAACCGTAAAACGCAGCCGTGCCAAAGCGCTCCGGCTCGCGCTGGCGGCGATAGGGACGCAGGGCGGCGCGGCGCTGGTCGTAGGCGTCGACCTTCGCCGCGAGATCGGTCTCCGCGTAGCGCTCCTCATGCACCGTCACCGACAGCGGCAGCCGCGGCGAGAGAGCGCCCTCCTCCGCCGGCCAGCCGAGCGTGAGGCCCGCGACCGGCACGACCTTCTCCGGCAGCGCAAACATCTCGGCGATCGTCTGCGCGTGATCGCGGATGACACTGATCGGACAGCAGCCGAGGCCCACCGCCTCCGCCGCCTGCACGAAGCTCGCGAGCACGATTGCCGCGTCGACCGTCGCGTTGAAGAACAGGTCGAGATGGTCGTTCGGAAACGGCTTGCCGCGGAGCGCCGCGATCTGGGGCGTGCGGCGGCCGTTCGCGAGGACGATGACGAACACCGGCGCCTCGATCAGCCAAGGCATTTCAGGAAGCAGCGCGCCGATGGCATGGCGCTTCGCTTTGTCGCGAATAATCAGAATATCGCTCTGTTGAAGATCGCTCTTGGTCGGGGCAGATAGGGCGCTGGCACACAACAGCCGCACCAGAACGGGCGCGACGTCACGCGCCTCATATTTGCGGCACACCCTACGCGCGGCCATACGGGCAAGCTCCTCCCGCCCCGCCGGCGCCGCGTCCGTATGGAACCGCTCGCCGAAACGCGTTTCGAGCGCGCTTTCGATGCGGTGAACGAGGTCTGACATGAAACTGCTCCCGATGCCGGATCGCTGCTTGCCACCCGGGCGCGACGTGGTGGATGATAGGGCAACAAAAACAACGGCCAAGCCTTCCGGGAGGATCACGATGAGATTTCGCAGGCATTTCCATGCCTTGGCCGCGCTCGGCGCGCTCGCGCTGGTGGCCGGTGCAACCCCCGGCCATGCCGACCCGCGGGTCGTGCGCATCGCCAAGCAATACGGCATCTCCTACCTGCCGCTGACGGTGATGCAGGAGAAGAAGCTGCTCGAGGCGGAAGGCAAGAAGCAGGGCCTCGACCTGTCGACCGAATGGGTGCGCTTCACCGGCGGCCCGCCGATGAACGAGGCGCTGGTCTCCGGCAATCTCGATTTCGCCTCCGGCGGCGTCGGCCCGCTGGTGACGATCTGGGCGCGCACGCAGAACAACATCAAGGCCAAGGGCATCGCCGCGCTCAACGCGATGCCGCTCTATCTCAACACCATCAATCCCAACGTGAAGACCATCAAGGACTTCACCGAGAAGGACCGCATCGCGCTGCCGGCGGTGCGCGTGTCGATCCAGGCGGTCATCCTGCAGATGGCGGCGGAGAAGGCGTTCGGCGCCGGCCAGGAGCACAAGCTCGATCAGCTCACAGTGTCGCTGAGCCATCCCGACGGCTTCGCGCAGATGATGAGCGGCAAGTCGGAAATCACCGCGCACCTGACCTCGGCGCCGTACCAGTACGAGGAGCTCGAGGACAAGCGCGTGCATCGCGTGCTCAACAGCTACGACGTGCTCGGCGGACCGCACACGTTCAACGTCGTCTACGCCAGCGCCAAGCTCTACGAGGGCGAGCCGAAGCTGGTGAAGGCGTTTCTTGCCGCGCTCAACGAGGCGATGAAGGAGATCAAGGCCGATCCGCATGCGGCGGCCGAACTGTGGGTGAAGGCCGACAAATCGAAGCTGCCGGTGGCGCAGGCGGAAAAGATCATCCGCGATCCGGAGAACCAGTGGACCATGACGCCGCTGCGGACGATGGCGTTCGCCGACTACATGGCGCGCGTGAAGATGGTTCCGGTGAAACCGGCGAGCTGGAAGGACATGTTCATCGCCGACGTCCACAATCTGCCGGGAAGCTGAGGTTGGACGTGACCGCCGACACGAATGCCCCGTTGCTGACGGTCAACGGGGTGACGCTGCAATACAAGACGCCGCGCCATCTGGTGACGGCGACCTATCGCGTCGACTTCTCCGTCTACCAAAGCGACCGCTACGTCATCCTCGGTCCGTCCGGCTGCGGCAAGTCGACCTTGCTCAAGGCGGTTGGCGGCTTCATGAAGCCGGTCGAGGGCGCGATCCGTATCCGCGGCAAGGACATCGTGCAGCCGGGCCCGGATCGCATGATGGTGTTCCAGGAATTCGAGCAACTGATGCCCTGGAAGACCGTGTTCCAGAACGTGCTGTTCCCGATGCGGGTGACCGGCAAGTTCGCGCGCGCCGAGGCGATCGAGCGCGCCAACGCCGCGATCGACAAGGTCAACCTCGCGCAGTTCCGCGACGTCTATCCGCACATGCTCTCGGGCGGCATGAAGATGCGCGTGGCCATCGCTCGCGCCATGGCGCTCGAGCCGGACATCCTGCTGATGGACGAGCCCTTCGCCGCGCTCGACGCGCTGACGCGGCGCACGATGCAACAGGAACTGCTGTCGCTGTGGGAACAGCTGCGGTTCACCGTGCTGTTCGTCACGCACTCCATCGAGGAAGCGATCATCGTCGGCTCGCGCATCCTCGTGCTGTCGCCGCATCCCGGACGCGTGCGCGCCGAGCTCGACACCGGCGGGCTCGACTACGGCAATATCGACCGCCCCGAATTCGGCGTCATGTCGAAGCGCATCCACGATCTCCTGTTCGCTGACGGCCGGACGAAAGAGGCGGCGACCGCATGAGCATCGACGCGCATCGTCAGGGCGTCGCGCCGGCGCGGCCGGAGTTCGAGATCGAGCCGAGCGAGGCCGTGACCATCGGCGACGTCGAGCGGCCGCTGTCGCTCTCCGAACGCATCATCAACAATGAGGCCTTCCAGCGGCTGATGATCCTGGTCGTGCTGATCGTCGTCTGGGAGATCTACGCGCGCTGGCTCAACAACTCGCTGCTGTTCCCGACCTTCACCGAGACAATCCAGACCTTCTGGCGCGACATGGCCAACGGCGTGCTGCTGAACCGCACGCTGACCTCGCTGCGGACGCTGGCGCTCGGCTACGCCGCTGGCCTTGCCTGTGCCGCCGTGTTCACCACGCTTGCGGTGGCGAGCGGCGTCGGCACGCGCATCCTCGCGACGCTGACGGCGATGTTCAATCCGCTGCCGGCGATCGCGCTGTTGCCGCTGGCGCTGATCTGGTTCGGCCTCGGCACGCCGTCGCTGGTTTTCGTCATCATCCATTCGGTGCTGTGGGCGGTGGCGCTCAACACGTTGAGCGGCTTCCGCGCCGTGCCGGAAACGCTGCGCATGTCGGGCCGCAACATGGGCCTGCGCGGCGCGCGCTACGTCGGACTGATCCTGATACCGGCCGCGTTCCCGTCGATCCTCTCCGGGCTGAAGATCGGCTGGGCGTTCGCCTGGCGCACTCTGGTGGCGGCGGAACTGGTGTTCGGCGTGTCGTCGCGCTCCGGCGGCATTGGCTGGTATATCTTCGAGGCGCGGAACGATCTCGATACCGCTACCGTATTTGCGGGCCTGCTGACGGTCATCCTCATCGGACTGCTGGTGGAATCGGTGATCTTCCGTGCTATCGAGGCGCGGACGGTGAACCTCTGGGGCATGCAGCGATGAGTGATGCGGCGACGCTCGACGTCGCGATCTGGCGCGGCACCGAGGACGGCCACTTCCAATCTTTCGCCGTGCCGCGGCGCGAACATCAGACCGTGCTCGACGTCGTCACTGAAGTGCAGCGCGCGCACGACGCGACCTTGTCCTACCGCTTCGCGTGCCGCGTCGGCATGTGCGGCTCCTGCGCGATGGTCGTGAACGGGCGGCCGCGCTGGACCTGCCGCACGCGCGTCAGCGAGGTCGCCGTCGAGGGACGGCTCAAGCTCGAGCCGCTTCGCAACCTCACGATCGTGAAGGATCTCGCGGTCGAGATGACCGATTTTTTCGACAAGTGGCGCGATGCGCGCGGCTATTTCGAGCCGGGCGCGACGCCCGAGACCGATTTCGCCGTCGTGCCGCCGGCCACGCGCGAGCGCCAGGCCGCCGACGCGGGCATCGAGTGCATCGGTTGCGGCGTCTGCTATTCCGCCTGCGACGTCGTCGCCTGGGACGCGGATTATCTCGGGCCGGCGGCGCTCAACCGCGCCTGGACGCTCGTCAATGACGTGCGCGACCGCGGCCAGGCCGAGCGCATGCAGGCCGTGGCGACGGAGGGCGGCTGCCAGGCCTGTCACACGCACATGAGCTGCACGCAGTTCTGCCCGAAGGCGATAGCGCCGACCTATTCGATTGCCGGCCTCAAGCGCGCGGTGATGAAGCGGGCTTTCGGAGGCGGCGCATGAGCGCGTTGCTGTTCGCCGCGCAGCGCGTGAGCGCAATCGTGCTGGCTTTTGCCGTCGCCGTGCACCTTGGCACCATCCTCTACGCGAGCCACACCGGGCTCACCGCCGGCGCGATCCTCGCGCG
>Ga0134125_10002700_pt1 | contig 20864 bp, 14 predicted proteins | sample KB31751_FD_96464 | JGI IMG/M metagenome (GOLD analysis project Ga0134125, IMG submission 96464) | Terrestrial soil microbial communities with excess Nitrogen fertilizer from Kellogg Biological Station, Michigan, USA - KB3-175-1 | ecosystem: Environmental > Terrestrial > Soil > Unclassified ... | reverse complement strand
GTCCGCCTCGGCCTCGTGGGAGCCGGCCAGGTGAGCCTTGCGGCAGGCGAGATGCGCGACGAGCTCGAGGCGGCGGGACACGAGCTCAGCGGCTTCCTGGTCCAGCGCCTCCTCCAGGCGCCGGTCGCCGAGCTGCTGATCGGCGTCACGAACGACCCGACCTTCGGCCCGCTGCTGGTGTGTGGAGCGGGCGGGACCACGGCGGAGCTCCTGAAGGACGTCTCCGTCCGGCTGACTCCGATCGACGGCCGCGACGCCGCGGAGATGCTCCGCTCGCTGCGGACCTTCCCGCTGCTCGACGGCTATCGCGGCGCGCCGAAGGCCGACGTCGCGGCGCTCGAGAACGTGCTGCTCAGGCTGAGCGCGCTCGTCGAGGCGCATGCCGAGATAGTCGAGCTCGACCTCAATCCCGTCATGGCGCTCGGCGAGGGCGCCGTGATCGTCGATGCACGCATCCGCGTGGCTGCCGCGTCACCGCCCAGGCCGTGGCCGGCGCTTCGCTCTCCGACGCCCGAAAGGGGACTCTGATGTTCAAGTCCATCGTCTGGGCCACCGACGGCTCCTCTGCCGCCGATCGCGCCCTCCCATTCGTGAAGTCCCTCGCCGCCGCCGAGGAGGCCGCGGTCACCATCGTGCACTGCGACGAGTTCCTGGTGTCGCGTGGAGGCGGTCAACCGCTCCGCGCCGACGAGGTCGACGTGAAGACGAAGATCGAGGAGCAGGCCGCCGACCTCGGCCGCGCGGGCCTCAAGGTGACCCTGGAGGTGGTCAGCGCCGCCGCGGGCGGGGCCGCCCACCAGATCGCCGAGACAGCCTCGAGGAGCGACGCCGATCTCATCGTGGTCGGAACCCGCGGGCACACGGCGCTTGCCGGGCTGCTGCTCGGGAGCGTCACGCAGCGCCTGCTGCACATCGCCCCGTGCCCAGTCCTCGCCGTGCCTGCCGTCAAGCACGCGGATGGCTCGGAGAGGGAGCGGGTCGAGGCGACAGCGGCTTCATAGGAAGTGGCAGCGGACCCGGGTCGCGGATGAGGCGGAGCTAGCTGCGGCGATCGAGCATGTACGGCACGAGCGCGCGCACGAAGTCGCGGTCCGGGCCCGCCATGGCCGGCGCAAAGGCAGCGTCGAAGGCATCGAGAGCGGCACCGGCGATGCCCTGGGCGTACGCCGCCGCGAACGCGATGCTCCCGTACGCGTTCAGGAGCCCGCGGATCTCCGCGACGAGTCCGGCGCTGCGCTCGGAGCGCTCGAGGCGCAGATAACGGTCGACGAGGCGGCGATCGCCGCCGCGCGCGTGCCGCATCAGGTGAATGAGCGGCAGGGTGCGCTTGCCCTCGTAGAGATCTCCGCCGATCTCCTTGCCGTACTCGTGCTCGGTCCCGAGCAGGTTCAGCAGGTCGTCCTGGATCTGGAAAGCCGCTCCCAGGTAGAACCCGAACCGCACCATCGGTCTGAGATCGGCGCCGCCCGCCGACCCGACGAGCGCCCCGACGCGCAGCGGATGCACGGTGGTGTACCAGCACGTCTTGTGCATGATCAGGTCGAGATAGTCCTCGGGCTCGAGCGCCTCCACCTGGTCACGGCGCCAGCCGAGCTCGGTGGCCTGGCCCTCGAGCGTGCGCAACGCCATGTCGTCGAACTCGGACAGGAGGCGTTCGGCGAGCTCGCCGTCCATGCCGCTCGTGTGGCGGCGCAGGACCTGGTTGGAGAGCACGGCGAGCGCGTCGCCGGCGTTCAGCGCGAGCCCGAGGCCATATTCCGCCGGGAGCGTCGGCCGCCCGCGCCTGCGCTCGCTGCCGTCGACGATGTCGTCGTGGACGAGAAAGGCGTTGTGCAGCAGCTCGATCGCCACCGCGATGGGCAGGATGTCGGAGTCGCCACCCCCGAACGCCCGGCTCGTCGCCACGCAGAGCGCGGGGCGGATCGTCTTCCCCGGCCGGCTCGGATAGTCGCGCGCGACCCGATATAGCCAGCGATGCGGCTCCCCGTCGGGAATCGTGTCGAGCATCGACCGGCGAACCAGCCGGCCGATCTCGTCGGAATATGCCTCGACATCGCGAACCTCGGCGGCGCTCAGCATTGCTCGATCGTCACCTCGAACGGCAGCCAGAGCCTGGGCGCGCCACTGGCCTGGATCGTGCCGCGGTAGGTGCCGGCCCGCAGCGGCCCGCTCGCCACGAGCGACACGACGACGACACGACTGGACCGGGCCGGCAGGAGGGGAACCTGGCGCGGCTCGAATTCCACGCCGGCGCCGGCGAGCACCTCACCGTCCGCGTCGCACAGCTCGCCGCAGCTGAGCGCCACCGGTCCGACCGCGCTGAAGGTCCCGTTGTGAAGCCAGACCTCGGTGACGCCGCTCTTTGTGTCGTCCGGGCCGCGCAGCACCAGGCGCACCTGCGGCCCGACGCCGGCCGTGTCGATTGCCACCGTGACCGCGTCCGGCCGGCCGGGAAGCGTCATTGCCGCGGCGAAGCGCCGGAACATCTCGGCCCAGGCCGCCGCGAGCGCGTTGTAGTCATCCGCCGGCGGACGATCGCGCGCGCCATCGCCATTCGGCTCGGCGCCCAGCACCCGCTCGAGCAGCTCCCCCGCGGCGCGCAGGCCCTCGGCCTGGATGTCCGCCACCGCGCGCATGCCGGCGATGGGGTCGAAGACGCGAGCCGAGCGCGCGGGGCCGTCGCGGCCATTGGCGTGCGAGTCGCTCATCAACCGACGCTATCCGATTCTCGGACTTGCGTACCACGGGTAGAGTACGCACACCCGTTGGACTCGATGGATGGGCGAGACCAGAGACCTGGTCGGGATTTTCGGCGCTATCGACCGCCGCGCCGCCGTCGAGCCCGCCGCCCGAGCTCGGATAGCACGGCTGCTCCCCCTCTACAAGCGCTCTGACGTCAGCTGGTTCGACGACTTCGTGACGTGGACGAAGGAGCTGCGCGCCGAGCAATCGGACACGGAGCCGTTTCCGACGAGCCTGGACGAGGCGCTCGAGGATCTCGCCGGAACCCCGACAAAGGGCCGCATGATGGCGCGCCGCATGTTCGCGATCGCCGGCGCGGTGCAGGCTTTCCCGGACACGAACGGCACCGACAGCTCGTGGAAGGGCGCTGCCGCGCGTGCCCTCGCCCCAGGACTCGTGGACCAAAGTGAGGACCGCGGCCAGGCGATGCTCGAGATCCTCGGCCGGGAGGAGCTTCTCCCCAGGGAAGACACCCCGGCGGCTCGCGACGGCTGGTGGCGCGACGTGCTGGCCGCGGCCGGCAGCGACGGGCACATCGAGAACGCGGAGTGCGCCATCGGTCCGCGGCCGTGCGCCGGGCGGGTCAGCGCCGCCAACTGCGGCCTGGTCGCGACGATCGAGTCGGGTTTCAGGACCGGCTGCGTGAAGTTCAACCGTGCGTGCAGCTTCCTGCATCCGACGAACTGGCCCGAGTGCTCCAACGGATTCTGGTGCGAGATGGAGGACCTCGGGGAGGTGCGCCCGGGCGTGCACCACTTTCACGAGGTGGTGAGCACCGATTGCGACGACCAGGCGCTCGCCTGGACCATCTCGGCCGAGCTCGAGTTCAAGTTCACGCAGCATCCCGACCTGGACCTGTCAATCGCGGAGTACCAGCTTTGCGAAGGGCACCCCAAGCCGGGCGATGCGGTGCTCGTGGACGAGGGCTCGCTCGTGGTGCACGGTCTCGGCGGCGGTGAGCTGCAGGTCATCACCACCAAGCGGGTCCAGTTCAACTACCCGTTCAGCGTGGAGGCGCTGGCACTCATCATGTGCGCGCTGGGCTACGCGAACCTCGTGGAGGATCTGGTGTTCACCTGCGCCGCGCTCAAGCGGAAGAAGGGCCGCGAGTTTCCCGGGAGCGCGCCGACCCGCACGGTGCCGCTGCCCAAGCACCCGGCCGACGAGATCGCGGACAGGCTCAAGGCGTGCATCGACGACTACGCCGAGGCCGCCCGGACCGCTTCCGAGAAGACCGCCGCGGGCCACTACACGGCGGACGACCTGGCGCAGGACATGGCGAAGATGTGGGCGCGCGCGGCGCGCGAGTGGTCGGGCGCCGTCCAGCTCGGCGCGCGCAGCGCGCAAGACGCCGGCGCCCGGGGTGCGCGCCCCAGGGCCGGACCGAGGAGGTGACGATGCCCACTCCGTTCACAGACCTCCTCCGCAGCTATGCCGACCTCACGTCCTCGCTGGCCGAGAAGTGGAGGACGCACGCCGCGAACGTGGCGTCGAGGGTGGAGCGGCCCGGCTACAAGGTCGACCACGCGGTGTCCGATCTGGCGGCGACCGCATCGCTCGCCACCGAGACCGGATACCTGCTCGCCGCCCAGGCCTTCGAGGCCGTGAGCGTCCTCGCGGCGCCACTCGAACGGAATGTCGTCTTCTCGGAGCCCTTCCAGAGCCCCCTGCCCGGGGCGACCCTCGCCCTGGACGGGCAGCAGCTCATCAACGGCTTCGGGGAGACCCTGCCCGCGAGCATCGTCGCCATCCAGCCGCCGCAGCTGGGGTCGGGCGAGACCGAGTTCATCATCCGCGCCGACGCCACCGGCCGGCACGCCGGAACGTACCTGGGCAAGGTGACGACCGTTACGCCGGGCGCCAGCGACCACGTGGACGTTTGGATCGTCGTCCCATGACCGGCGGGCTGGGCACCCGCAAGGGCGAGGTGCGCCGGCTCACGTTCGTGTACTGCGACGTGGTGGGCTCCACGGCGCTCTCCAGCCGCCTGGAGCTCGAGACCTACCACGAGCTCATGCGGGCCTACCGGAGCACGTGCCGCGACGTGATCGAGGCCCGGTTCGAAGGCCACATCGTCCATTTCCAGGGTGACGGCCTGCTCGCCGCTTTCGGATTTCCGCTCGCCCACGAGAACGACGCCGAGCGAGCGGTGCGGGCGGGCCTTGCGCTCGTGCGTGCCGTGCGCGATCTCTCGCTCGAGGTACGGATCGCCGTTCACCGCGGGCCCGTGTTCGTCGATTTCGGCGACGACGACATCTCGGGCCTCCCAGCGAACGTCGGCTCGAGGTTCGAGGCCGCCGCCGACCCGGGCACGGTCGTGGTCTCCGAGGAGGTGCGCCGGCTGGTGGCGGACCACTTCGAGATCGAGGCCGGCGAGCCCCAGCTGGTGAAGGGCGTCGACATACCGATCCAGCCGTTCCGGATCATGGGCGAGCGCCCCGCGCCCGCGCGGCGTTCCTGGTCGACTCCACTCGTCGAGCGCGAGAGCGAGCTCGAGCGCCTCACACAGGCGTATGCGCACACCGCGTCCGGAAGCGCCGGCTCTCCCACGGGAATACTCGTCCACGGCGAGGCCGGTGTGGGCAAGACGCGCCTGGTGGCCGCGCTCGTGGATCAGGCGGCGAACGGTCCGGTGGTCGACCTCCACGGCTCTCCGTTCCATCGCGAGGTGGGCTTCCATCCCGTTCGGAGGCTCATAGAAGCTCGCTGCAACATCGGCGACGACGACAGCCCGGCGGTGCGCCTCGAGTGCCTCACGCACGACGTGACGGGGCTCGGGCTCGACCCGGCAGCGACCGTCCCTCTCCTCGCGCCGGTGGCCGGCGTCGACCCGCGGGCCGGCTATGAGCAGGCGCCCGCGGTGGGCCGGCTGCTCGAGGAGCAGGTCACCCAGGCCGTCCTCGACTACACCTCGGCGTGCCTCGAGGGCCGCCCCGGGATCGTCGTCGCGGAGAACCTGCACTGGTTCGACCCAGCCACCCGCGCCCTGTTGGAGAAGCTGCTCCGGGTCGGGGCGGGAACGGTCCTGATCGTCGCGACCTCGCGCAATCCCGAGCCCGGCCCGTGGGAGGCGATTGAGCTGCGCCCCCTGAGTGTCGCCGGCCGGCACGCGCTGCTCGACGCCCTGGAGCAGGACCTGACCGACGAGGATCGGCTCGCGCTCGCGACCCGCAGCGGCGGCATCCCGCTCTATCTCGAGGAGCTCGTACGAGCCGGCGACCGTGACCAGCGCACCGCGGGCGCCGCCGCTCCCGTGCCCGGATCGGTGCCGGAGGTCCTCTACGAGCCGCTCGTGGCGCGGCTGTACGCCACGCCCTCGGCGATCCCCGTCGCGGCCACCGCGGCCGCCGCCGGTCAGGAGGTGGACCGCTCACTGCTGGCGGCGACGATGCCGGACATGACGCCGTCGAGCCTCGACTCCACATTGGCCGCCCTCGTGGACGCGCGGATCCTCGAGGCCGTCCAGGGCCGTTCGGAGCGATACCAGTTCAGGCACGAGCTCCTGCGCGAGGTCGCGTACGAGCTCCAGCCGCCGTCGTGGCGCCGTGAGGTCCACAGCCGCCTCTGCGATCTGCTCGTCGAAGACGAGAGCCGAGACTGGCAGGTCCTCGCTTCCCACTTCGAGCGCGCGGAGCGTCCCAGCGAGGCGGCCGCCGCGTACCAGGAAACGGCGGAGCTGGCGCGTCGCCGCGGAGCGCTGGCGGAAGCCCGCGGCCACCTCACGCGGGCGATCGACCTGGTGCTGCCGCTCGCCGCCGACGCCGCGCGCGACCATCAGGAGGTCCAGCTGCGGCTGCGCCGCGGGTTCCTCGCGATGTCGATGGAGGGGGCCGGCAGCGCCCAGGCGTCCGCGGACTTCAATCGCTGCCGCGAGCTGGCCGAGTCCGACCCCCACGGCGACGACATGCTCAGCACGCTGATCTCGCTCTGGGCCTATTACCTGTCCCATGGCGAGCTCGATCGGGCGCGTGAGGTGACCACGACGCTGCGCGGCACGATCGGAGACCAGCCCGAGACCCTGCGGCCGACGAACCCCGCCGGCGCCGGGATGCTCGACTGGTTCGCCGGGGACTTCACGAGCTCGATCGAACAGCTCACGACAGCCGTCGACGCGCTCGACAAGATGCCCGGAGGAGGCGGCGTCGAGGCGGTGTGGTTCGTTCCCAACAACCCCTTCGTGGCAATGCACGTGCACCTCGCCCTCGCGCGTTTCATGGCTGGAGACACCGAGGGAGCGGATCAGAGCCTGGCCCGAGCTCGACGGATCGCGTCGTCGCTCGACTTCCCGCAGGGTCCGTGGAGCGCCGCGTATGCGATCTGGCTCGGCTCCTGGACGTGGATCGAAGCGGGCAGGTTGGAGCCGGCCGAGCAGTCGCTCGCAGAGCTCCAATCCCTGTGCGTCCGACACGGTCTCGACAGCTGGGGGCTGATCGCGGCGACGCAGACGGCGGCGCTCGAGGCCTTCCGGGCGCTGCGCGGCGGCTCGGACGCGGCGTCGCTGCTGGACTGCGCCGAGCTGCTCGGCTCGTTGCTCGACATCTGGCAGGCGGTGGAGCTGCGCGTGTTCCTCCCCTTCTACCTCACGACCACGGGCGCGCTGCTGGCGGCCGCGGGCGACGCCGAGGCGGCGCGCGGGCGCTACGAGGAGTCGCTCGCTCTCTCCACAGAGACCGGCATGCGCTTCTATGACGCGGAGACCCTGAGGCGCCTGGGGCGGTTGGAGAGCGCGCTCGAGCTCGCCCGGGCTCAGGGTGCCCGTGTGTTCGAAGAGCGGATAGAGCTGGACCTGCGCGCGCTGTCCGGCCACGAAGCGCGCTCGCTCAGGTGACGGGGCGCCACGCCCGCGTCGCCATCCTCGGTGGCGGCATGGGCGGCCTCGCCGCGGCCTGGCGACTCAGCGAGCCCGGCTGGCGGGAGGAGCTCGAGTCGATCACGGTCTACCAGCGCGGCTGGCGGCTCGGGGGCAAGGGCGCCAGCAGCAGGGGCCCGAACGGCAGGATCGAGGAGCACGGACTGCATCTCTGGCTCGGCTACTACGAGAACGCCTTCCGCCTCCTGCGCGAGTGCTACGCCGAGCTCGACCGCCCGCGCACCGATCCCGCGGCGCCGATCAAGACCTGGCGCGAGGCGATCTTCCCGGCGGGAACGGTCGGACTCGAGGATCGCCGGGGCGACGGCTGGCACCACTGGCTGGGTGAGTTCACGCCGAACGAGCTGCTGCCGGGAGAGCCGGACGCCACCAGGCGGGAGCCGAGCGTCGCGGACGTGCTGCGGCGCGCTCTGCAGCTGATCGTCGATTTCCTTCGCTCGCTGCCCGACTCACCGCCGGCGCCGGGCCAGGTCGCCCTCAGCGCGTCGCCCGGTGCGCCGGGCGGACCGGATGCCCTCGTCGCGGGATTTCGCGTCACGGTGCTGGCGGCCATCCTCGAGGTCACCGCACGGGTACGCGGAACGCTCGACCCCTCTGGCACGGCCCAGGCGATCGCGGCGCTCGACCGCGCGCTCGGCGCGACCGGCGACGCCCTGCGGAGCATGGTCGACGAAGACGCCGACCTTCGGCGGACCTGGCACCTCGTCGCGGTGATGACCGCCGTGGTGCGCGGGCTGCTCGCGGACGGCATCCTCACCGGGCAGCGCGGCTTCCGCGCCCTCAACGACGAGGACTTCCTCGACTGGATCACGCGCCACGGCGCGCCCGCCGAGGTGGCCGACTTCGCCTTCATCCGGGGCCTGTATGACCTGGTCTTCGCCGAAGCCGGGCCGGCCCGCTCGAATCGCGGCGTGAGCGCGGGTGTGGCGGTCTTCCTGACGACCAAGATGTTCTTCGAGTACCGCGGCGCGATCTTCTGGAAGATGGCCGCCGGTATGGGCGACGTCGTGTTCGCCCCGCTCTACGAGGCGCTGCGGCGCCGCGGCGTGGAGTTCGAGTTCTTCCATCGCGTCGACCAGCTCCATCTCTCCGCGGACCGGACCCGGGTCGAGCGGCTGACGATCGGCCGCCAGGCGCGGCTCGCACCGGGCAGCGGGACGTACGAGCCCCTCGTGCGCGTCGGTGAGCTGCCCGGCTTCCCCTCCACCCCGCTCGTGGAGCAGCTCGACGCTCCCCCGGAGATCGAGCGCGAGCCGCTCGAGTCGCACTTCTGCGACTGGCCGGACGCGGAGACGCGCGTGCTCCGGGACGGCGAGGACTTCGACGTGATCGTGTTCGCGATTCCCGTCGGCATGGCGCCCGTCCTCTGCCGCGAGCTGGTCGACGATCGGCCCGAGTGGCGCGAGCTGACCGGGCGCATGACGACCACGGCGACCCAGGCCGTGCAGCTATGGCTGCGCGAGGACGAGGTCACGCTCGGCTGGCGCGAGCCGGGAACCACGGTGAGCGCGTACGAGTCGCCCTTCAACACGTGGGCGTCCATGCCGCAGCTCATCGAGGTCGAGCGCTGGCCGGCGGACGACAGTCCGGGCTCGATCGCCTACTTCTGCGGCGCCCTGCAGGCGCCCTGGCCGGCGAACGGGGACCGTCCCGCCTATGTGGCCGAGCAGCGCGCCCGCGTTCGTGCCAACGCGGTGGACCTCGTCGAGCGAAGGCTGGCGCACCTGCTGCCCGGCACGTCGGAAGCCGGCTCCTTCCGCTGGGAGCTGCTCTGTGGCCGGAACGGTCATGCCGGGCACGGCGCGATCGACACCCAGCTCTACCTCGCCAACATCGATCCCTCCGACCGCTACGTGCAGTGCTCGCCCGGCACCGATGCCTACCGCCTGCGCGCCGATGAAAGCGGCTACGACAACCTCTTCCTGGCAGGCGACTGGACCGACAACGGCCTCAACGCGGGCTGCATCGAGGCGGCCGTGCTCTCCGGATTGCAGGCCGCGAACGCCGTCCTGGGGCGATCCCGCAGCTATCGGGTCGTCGGGACCTGGCTCGAGTGAGGAGAATGCGGCCGTGCCCTACACGCTCAGGAACCTCAGGAAGGACCTCGAGGACGTCGGGTCCAACTTCGACGGCCCCCCGGACCTGGAGTTCCGGATGGCGACGAAGGCGCTCGAGCTCGAGCAATCCGGCCTCACGTATCAGCGCGTCCCGCCCGGCTACCGCTTCCCGTACGGTCACACCCACAGGAAGCAGGAGGAGGTGTACGTGGTGGTGCGCGGGAGCGGGCGGATGAAGGTCGACGAGGAGATCGTCGAGCTCGCGGAGTGGGACGCGGTGCGCGTCCCGCCCGGTACGTGGCGAGGCTACGAGGCCGGTCCCAAGGGTCTCGAGATCCTCGTCATCGGCGCGCCCAACCTCGGTGAGTCTCCGCGCGACGACGTGGAGGGCCGGCGCGACTGGTGGGCTGACTAGCGACATGGCCTACACCGTCGACTTCCACACCGTCTCGACCGTCGGCCTCGAGTCGTCGTCTTTTGCGGACGCGCAAGCCGGCCTGCGGGCGAACGAAGCCCGCTACTTCAAGAACAAGTACGACCATGACTTCACGGTGGAGCCCGCGAGCGACGCGGAGGAGACGATCGAGTGGGTGCACCGGATCCTCAGGGAGGAGCGGGACATCGTCATCTCGTCTCCTCCTCTGGAGGCGACGGCCTTCCAGGTGGAGGACATCCGCATGGCCTACGTCTTCTACGAGAGCGGCCTGTCGATCAACGTGATGTACGGCCCCGACAAGCGGGCGGTCGGCTTCAAGCTGTCGGACGGGATGGACATCCCCGACGAGCTCTCGTCCTTCAAGTTCGCGCGGCAGAGGTCGAAGCTCGCCGGGACGATCCGCGGCTCCTACTTCGTGATCAAGAACGAGTACTGAGCGTCCGATGAGCGCGGCTGGAGCCGAGATGGTCGCGGTGCTGATGACCGATCTGGAGGGCTCCACGGCGATGGCCCAGCGCCTCGGGCCCGTCGCGGCCGAGGAGCTGCGCGCCGAGCACTTCGCACTGCTTCGCGGCGCGCTCGAGCGGACCGGCGGGCGGGAGGTGAAGACCCTCGGCGACGGCCTGATGGTCGTGTTCGACGGTGCCGCGCAGTCGCTCGCGTGCGCGGCGCAGATGCAGCAGGCCATCGAGGCTCGCAACCGCCGTGCCGAGGAGAAGCTCGGCGTGCGGATCGGCGTGAGCCTCGGCGACACCGAGTTCGCGGACGGGGACTACTTCGGCGAGGCGGTCGTGGAGGCGGCGCGGCTGTGCGACCGCGCGAGCGGCGGACAGGTCATCGTCACCGACGTCGTGCACCGGCTGGGTGGCTCACGCGACGGCCACGCCTTCGAGCCCCTCGGCGGCCTCGAGCTGAAGGGCATCGCCGAGCCCGTGCAGGCGTTCGAGCTGCGCTGGGAGCCCGCTCCGGTGACCGGCATCGCGCTGCCCGAGCGGCTGCGCGGGGACCCGGCGACGGCGTTTGTGGGACGCGAGGCGGAGCGCGAGCGGCTGGCGGAGCTGTGGGGCGAGGCGCGCGGTGGCTCGCTGCGTGTGGGGCTGCTGAGCGGTGAGCCTGGAATGGGTAAGACGCGCCTGGCGACCCATCTGGCCCACGAGGTCCACTTCGAGGGATCCACGGTGCTCTACGGGCGCTGCGACGAGGACCTCGGAGTCCTCTACCAGCCGTGGGTGCAGGCGCTGACCCATCTGGTCGAGGAGGCGCCGCAGTCCGTCCTCGAGGGTCACGTCGAGCGCGCCGGGGGCGACCTGGCGCGTCTCATACCCGCACTGCGCGATCGCCTGCCGGACCTGCCCTCCCCGCGTGAGAGCGACCAGGACACCGAGCGCTACCTGATGTATGCGGCAGTCGCGGGCCTGCTCGAGGAGGCGGGTGCGCAGGAGCCGCTGCTGCTGATCCTCGACGACCTCCATTGGGCCGATGCGCCGACGCTCTCGCTGCTTCGCCACGTCGTCGGTGCGGGCTCCTCGATGAACGTCATGATCGTGGGCGCATTTCGCGACTCCGAGCTCTCGCCCGATCACCCTCTGGCCTCGCTGCTCGCCGCGCTCCACCGCGAGCAGGGCATTCAGCGGATCGAGCTCTCTGGCCTCGATCCGGAGGACGTGCGGGCGCTGATGGAATCCGCCGCCGGCCAGGAGCTCGACGAAGACGGACGCACCCTCGCGGCGGAGATCACCCGCGAGACGGCGGGCAACCCCTTCTTCACCGAGGAGATGCTGCGGCACCTCACGGAGTCCGGAGCGATCGTCCAGGGAGAGGACGGGCGTTGGCGACTGGCCGGGAACCTCGCGGACCTCGGTCTTCCCCGGAGCGTGCGCGAGGTCATCGGACAGCGTGTCGAGCGGTTGGGAGCGAACGCCCGCACCGCGCTCGGCGCGGCCGCCGTGATCGGCCGCGACTTCGACCTCGATCTGCTGCCGGCACTCGTCGAGCTCCCCCAGATGCAGCTGCTGGACCTGCTCGACAAGGCGGTCACGGCGTCGCTGCTGCGGGAGAGCTCGGAGCGAGCCGGGCGCTTCACGTTCACCCACGCCCTCGTGGAGCACGCCCTCTACGAGGATCTGGGACGCACGCGCCGCACGCTCCTCCATCGCCAGGTCGCCGAAGAGCTCGAGCGACGCTACGGCGCCGACCCGGGTGAGCGCGTGGGCGAGCTCGCCGCCCACTGGGTCGCGGCGGCCTCCGGCGCCGATACCTCCAAGGTGCTCGGGTACGCGCGCCTGGCGGCCGACCGGGCGCTCGAGCAACTCGCCCCCCAAGAGGCGGTGCGCTGGTATCGCCAGGCGCTCGACCTCCATGACCAGACGCGGGGCGCCGACCGCAGCGAGCGCTGCGAGCTGCTGATCGGTTTGGGTGAGGCCGAGCGCCAGGTCGGAGATCCCGCATCCCGCCAGACGCTGCTGGACGCCGCGGCGCTCGCACAGGAGCTCGGCGACACGGAGCGCCTTGGCCGCGCGGTGCTCGCCAACAGCCGCGGACTCCCGAGCCGCCACGGCGCGGTCGACTCCGAGCGCGTGCAGATGCTCGAGGCCGCCGTGGAAGTCCTTCCGGAGGATGACCCGCGGCGCGCACCGGTGTTCGCGCTCCTGGCCGTCGAGCTTCTCTACCGCCCCGGCGCGCTCACGCGACGCCAGGCGCTGGCCAGGCAAGCCATCGAGATCGCCAGAGCCGCCGGTGACCAGACCACGCTCGCACACACGATCCACTACGCCACCGGCGGCATGTGGGCACCAAACACCCTGCCCGAGCGGAAAGCGCTGGGCGCCGAGCTCCTCGAGCTGGCCCAGCGCCTGGATGACCCCCGGCTCAGCTTCATGGCGGCGTTTCGCCAGCAGAGCATCGCCCTGTGTGCGGCGGACCGCCCGCAGCTCGAGTCCGCGCTGGCAACGATGACGGCGCTGACCGTCTCGGTACCCGAGCCGTCGCTCGAGGTGCAGCGCCTCAACACCGAGGCCGTCATGGCGGTCATCGACGGCGACCTCGGAGCCGCCGAGAAATGGGTCCACGAGGCATTCGCGACCGGAACGGCATCAGGCCAGCCCGACGCCCCCATGATCTTCGGCCTGCAGCTCGCCAACGTGCGCTACTTCCAGGGGCGGCTCGGCGAGCTCGTGGAGCCGATCGTCCAGGCCGCCCGCGGACCGGACAGCCTCTCGGGCTTTCGTGCGCTGGCGACGATCGCCCTGATCGAAAGCGGCCGCGCCGACGAGGCGCGCGAGCTGGTGCTCGGCGAGGACCTCCAGAGCGTGCCGTGGGACGCGGTCTGGGCGATGGTCATGTTCGCCTGGGCCGACGCCTGCGCCCGTCTGGGTCTCAGCGAGCGTGCCGGCGAGCTCTACGAGCTCCTGCAGCCGTTCCCCGGCCAGGTCGCGGCGGCAACGTTCATCTACGGCCCGACGGACTGGGCCCTGGGCACCCTGGCCACCACCCTCGAGCGCCACGAGCAGGCCGAGGACCACTTCGCGGCCGCGGCGGAGCTCGACGAGCGGCTCGGCGCCGTCCTCCTCCTGGCCCGCACCCGCAGCGGCTGGGCGCGCACGCTGATCGCCCGCGGAGGGCCCGCGGACATCGAGCGCGCGGAGCAGATGCTGGGGCAGGCGGAGGAGGTCGCCGTGTGGCACGGCGCGGGGCTTGTCAGCCGGGAAGTCGCGGAGTGCCGGGCCGCGGCTACCGTGCGTGTCTCAGGTCGATGACGAAAAGCACACGAGAGGAGTGAGATGAGCAGCTACGAGGTTGTCGATCCCGCGACAGGCGAGTCCGGCAAGAAGTACCCCACGATCAGCGACGACGATCTGCGCGACGCCATCGAGCGCGCGGACGCGGCGCATCGCGGCTGGTCGGCTTCGTCGACCGTCGCGGAGCGGGCGGCGCTCGTCCGGCGCGTCGGCGAGTTGCATGCCGAGCGCCGCGAGGAGCTGGCCGAGATCATCGTCCGCGAGATGGGCAAGCCGATCGAGCAGGCGCTCGGCGAGGTCGATTTCGCCGCCGAGATCTACGGCTTCTACGCGGACAACGCGGAGGAGCTGATGGCCGATCAGCCGATCAAGCTGCTTGCGGGGGACGGCCGCGCGTTCGTCCGCAAGAGCTCGCAGGGCGCCCTGCTCGGGATCATGCCCTGGAACTTCCCCTACTACCAGGTCGCGCGCTTCGCCGGGCCCAACCTCGTGGTGGGCAACACGATCGTGCTGAAGCACGCCCCGCAGTGCCCGGAGTCGGCCGAGGCGATGCAGAAGATGTTCGACGACGCCGGCTTCCCGGATGGCGCATACGTGAACGTCTACGCGTCGAACGAGCAGATCGAGTGGGTGATCGCGGATCCGCGCATCCGCGGCGTGTCGGTCACCGGCTCGGAGCGCGCGGGGGCGGCGGTCGCGGAGATCGCGGGCAAGAACCTGAAGAAGGTCGTGCTCGAGATGGGCGGCTCGGACCCGTTCATCCTGCTCAGCACCAACGACCTCGACAAGACCGTGGAGGACGCGGTGAACGCACGACTCGACAACACCGGTCAGTCGTGCAACGCCGCGAAGCGGTTCATCGTCGTCGACGAGCTGTACGAGCCGTTCGTCGAGAAGTTCACGGCCGCGATCACCGCCGTCAAGCCGGGCGACCCCACCTCGCCGGATTCCGCTCTCGGCCCGCTGTCGTCCAAGGTGGCCGCCGACCGGCTGGAGGAGCAGGTCAAGCGCGCGGTCGACCAGGGCGCGACGCTGGTGGCCGGCGGCGGCCGCGAGGGCAACTTCTTCGAGCCGACCGTGCTCACCGACATCACCCCCGACAACGACGCCTACCGCGAGGAGCTGTTCGGACCGGTCGCGCAGGTCTACCGGGTGTCCTCCGAGGAGGACGCGGTCAGGCTCGCCAACGACACGCCGTTCGGGCTCGGCTCGTATCTCATGACCACGGACCCCGAGCAGGCCGAGCGCGTGGCGAACCAGATCGACGCCGGCATGGTCTTCGTCAACCTCGTCCTCGCCGACGGTGTCGAGCTCCCATTCGGCGGCACCAAGCGGTCGGGGTTCGGGCGCGAGCTGGGGACCTACGGAGCGGAGGAGTTCGTCAACAAGAAGCTGATCCGGGTCGGTTGATGGCGGGCGCGATCGCGTCACCGGGCGGGCGCCTCGGCGCCCGCTACAGCTCCCGGGCCAGGAGGCGGTTGCCCTTCTCGAGCTGATCGCGGGTGGCGGCGCCCACGGAGGCGGCGCCGGTGGCGCGGTTCACCCGCGCGTGCACGGCGCTGTGCGGCTCGCCGGTCTTGCGCGAGACGAGCGCCGCCAGGCGGGCGCGCTCGGCACGCAGCCGGCCGCGGGCCGCCGACGCGGTCTCGGCGGCGGCCTCCGGCTCGACCACCACCGTGGGTGTCGCCGCCGCTGCCTGCATGGCCGCCGCGAGGGCCGGCGTGTCCTCGGTGGCGAAGAGCTGCATGGTGGTGTCGGTGAGGATCGCCTCGTCGAGCTGCGCGCCGCCCGAGCTGAGCGCCACGAAGCGCTCACCCGCCTCGCCGCGCTCGGGTGGCTCCGGAAGCTCGCCGTCCTCGCTCGCGCCGAGCTCGAGCGCATGGCGGCGCTCCTCCTCGATGCGCGTGGCCAGCTCCTTCAGCCGCTGGTCGGCCGGCAGCAGCAGATAGCTCATCTGGCGTGCGGGGGCCGGGGTGCGGCGCACGAAGCGCCCCACCACCTGGCGGAAGAAGAGCTCGGTGCGAGCCGCGGTGGCGTACACCCCCACGCGCAGCCGCGGGATGTCCACGCCCTCGGACACCATCAGCACGGACACCAGCCAGCGGCGGGAGCCGGCCGAGAACGCGGCGATCCGGGCGCTCGCCTCGGGCTCCTCGCTCATGACGAGCTCGGGCCGCTCGCCCGCGACCCGCTGAAGCCGCTCCGCGATCGCCCGCGCGTGCTCCTGGTCGGACGCCACCACGAGGCCGCCGGCGTGGGCATGACCGTCCGCACGGACCCGGGAAAGGGTGGCATCGGCCTCACGAAGCACCTCACCCATCCAGTCGCCGTCGGGCTCGAGCGCGGTACGGAGCCGACGGGCCGCCTCGGCGCCCGGAAGCGCATGCGTGAAGCCGGCGCGCCGCAGCCGTCCCTCCGAGCGCCATTCCATCTCGCCGTCGTAGGGGTGGAAGGCGATCGGCCGGCACACGCCGTCCACGAGCGCCCGCGCGTAGCCGTACACGTAGTGGGCGCGACTGACGCCGTCCTCGTCGTACTCCACCCACGGGATCGGCGAGCTGTCCGAGCGGAACGGCGTGCCCGAGAGGAGCAGGCGGAACACCGCGCCGCCGAAGGCCTGCCGGGCCCGCGAGCCCCAGGCCGCGTGATCGCCCATGTGGTGCGGCTCGTCCGCGATCAGGAGCGTGGCGCGCCCGGCCGCACGCTCATGCAGGCGCGGCGCCGACGCGATCGTCTGGTACGTGACGGCCACTCCATGCCGGTCGCGGGGCTCGACGCCTTCGGAGTTCGGCCGGTTGGGCTCGAGATCGATCCCGTAGCGCGCGGCATCGGCGGACCACTGGCGGCAGATGTGAGTGGTGGGCGCGGCCACCACCACGCGCGACACGGTCCCTCTGGCGAGCATGTCGTACGCCACGCGCAGGCCGAAGGTGGTCTTGCCCGCGGCGGGCGTGGCCGAGGCGAGGAAGCTCCCGCCCTTGTGTGCCGCGACCGCCTCGAGCGCCTCGTGCTGCCAGGCCCGCAACGGACGTCCCGACGGCCATGGCGGAAGGCTGCGGGCGCCTGCTGGAGGTGTGGCGAGACCGGTCACGGGGTCGAGGAAGGTAGGGCCCCGATCGGTCGGAGTCGCAAGCGATGACGCCTCCGCCAAGGAGAAACCCCCGCATATGCGGGCTTCCTGAAAGCGGACGACAGGTCTCGAACCCGTCTGACCCCAGCGCCCTGTCCCTCGCAGTCCCCTCGGGTTAGCGTTGGACTTGTGAAGGCGCAATCGACAGCCGAGGTTCGGGCGCTGCTCGAGGCCGAACGTTCCGCGCAGCCGTTTCTCGCGTTTCGAGACGATGCCGGGACGCTGACAATCGAGACCCTGGGCCCGGACAAGAGGCTGCTGACCATGGGCCGCGACCCGTCCTGTGACCTCGCGCTGCCGTGGGACGACCTCGTGTCGCGCACGCACGCCGTGCTCGAGCGCTTGGGCCACGCTTGGACGCTGGCCGACGACGGCATCTCCCGCAACGGCACGTTCCTCAACGGCGCTCGCCTGAGCACCAGGCAGCGACTGGACGACGGCGACACGCTGCGCGTCGGCGCCACCACGCTCACGTTCCGCGACCCCGAAGGCACAGACAGCGGAGTGACCAATCTGGACAATCAGGCGGCCGGGATTGAGCTGACCACCATGCAGCGCAAGGTGCTGGTGGCCCTCTGCCGCCCCTTCCACGGGGAAGCGAGCCGCTACGCCTCGCCGGCCACCAACGCACAGATCGCAGCAGAGCTGGTGCTATCGGTAGAGGCGGTCAAGACTCACATGCGAGGCCTCTTCGAGCGCTTTCAGGTCGGCGACCTCCCCCAGAATCAGAAGCGCGCCCGGGTCGTGGAGCTGGCGCTCGAACAGGGCGTCGTCTCGCGGCACGAGCTCTAGACGGTCCCGGCCGGAGAAGGCGGATGCGAACTCCCACCCTAGGGTGGGTTACAGCCCAGCTTTACCGCTCTTACGGTCCCCGACACAGTGAAGAGCGACGCCGCCAGGCAAGACCGGTACCCCCTCTCCAAGACCCTGCATGGTCAACGGATCTTGTGCGAGTCAGGAACGCTGGACAAATCGCGACAGGTGGGGTTAGTGTGGGATTTCAGTACCCGATCCGCCCTCCCGGCACGGGCGCCTGAGGATCAACCGCACGGAAGCGCTGACGAGGATCTGGCCCCAGATCGTGAAGCCGTTTCCGACAAGCCGCCGATGTCGCGTGCTCGCCGCGCATGCGAGCAGCTGGGCCGACCGCTGAAGACCGCAGGCCTCATGCTGAGCCGGGGGGACGTCCTCGGCCGCTACGAGATCGAGGACATGATCGGCATCGGCGGTATGGCGATCGTCTACCGCGCCAAGCAGCTCACGCTGAACCGCTCGGTGGCTCTCAAGCTGCTGGCCCCCGAGTTCACGAGCGATGACTTCCGGGAGCGCTTCCGCCGCGAGGGCAAGCTCGCCGCCAGCCTCGACCATCCCAACATCGTCCCGGTCTACGACGCCGATGAGGCGGAGGGCCGCCTGTTCATCGCCATGCGCCTCGTGGAGGGCGAGACCCTGGCGGATCGCGTGCGCCAAGGCGGCGCGATCCCACCGTCAAAGACCCTGTCGCTGCTCAAGCCGCTCGCGAGCGCCCTCGACGCCGCGCACGACGCCGGCCTCGTGCATCGCGATGTGAAGCCTCAGAACATCCTGCTGAGCCGCTCGGATCATCCCTTTCTCGCCGACTTCGGGATCGCCAAGGGTGACTCCACCTCGGCCACCCTCACCAGCGCCGGCGCGTTCGTCGGCACCGTCAACTACGCCTCCACAGAGCAGATCTGCGGCTACGAGCTGACCGGGAGAACCGACGTCTACGCGCTCACGGTCGTGCTCTACGAGTGCCTGGCGGGCAGGGTGCCGTTTCTGCGCGACACCGACGTGGCCGTCCTCCACGCGCATCTGCACGACCCGCCGCCCCCCCTCCCGGAGAGCGGCCACGGCTCGCTCGACACCGTCAACGCGGTGATCGCGCGCGGGATGGCGAAGCTCCCGCAGGATCGCTTCCGCAGCGCAGGCGAGCTGCTCGAGTCCGTGGAGCTCGCACTCGCCGGCACCAGGCTCAGTCCGTCGCCGCCACCCTCAAACGGGCATTCGGCCTCGGTCCGACATGAGGAGACCCGACAACGGCCGTCCCTCGGGCGCGCGGGCGCCCTGCTCGACGTCGCGGCGCGCACGATCACCGGGCTCCCCGCCGGAGCGCTGCACACGCGCGCCGCCGACACCGCTCAGGCGGCGGGCCCCAGGCTGGCCGACCCATCTCCGGCGCCGGCCTCCGTGCGACCGCGCAGGCGCTCACGGCGGCGCGTCAGGCGTCGCCGGGCGCTGGCCGCCGTGTCGGTGGCGGCGCTGGGAGGGGCATTGGCGTTGCTGCTGGTCCCGCACGGGGGCGGCAGCGATCTGAAGACGGCGCAGGCCGGGCTCGTCTCGCTCCACTACCCCGCCTCCTGGCGGCCGGCGCAGGCCCAGACGCCGCCGCCGGACGGTGTGGGGCTGACCGCTGAAGCGGACCTGTCGGGCCCCGGGGGTGCGCTGCTGCGCGCCGGACACATCAGCACGCATGCTGTGGCAGCGGCAGGGCTTCCGCCGGCTCTCAGCGGAAACGCCGCGGGCACACCCTCCGCCACCGCCACGACCCTGGACTCCGCCCACGGCCGCCTCTACTCGGGCGCGTTCAAGAGCGGCGGACGCTTCGCCGCATACGTGTTCGCGGGCAGCGCCGGTGACGTCGCGCTGATCTGCGAGGGCGCGACGCCGGCCGCGGTCGCAGGCTGCGCTCAGGTGGTCAGCGACAGCCGCGTCGGCGGGAGAGTGCTGCCTGCGGAGCCCGACGCCGGCGTGACCGCCGCGATTGGCAAGGCCCTGTCGCCGCTGGCGAAGGAGCGCGCGGCAGTGGGATCCGCCCTGGCCTCGAGTGACCTGGGCATCCGCGCGGGTGGGGCGGCGAGGGTCGCCACCGCGGACCGCGCCGCCTCCAAGGCGATCCTGAAGATCGACGCCGGGCCGCGGAGGACCAAGACGCTGCGGAGCCTGGCCACGTCGATGGCCGCCGAGGCGGGCCGGCTCGACGCGCTCGGAAGCGCGATTCACAGCCGCGACCGCACCGCCTATCGCAATGCGAGGGCCGGCGTGAGGAAGGCCGAGGCGTCCATGAAGCACTCGCTGGCCGCCCTCAGGTTCGCCGGCTACGGGACAAAGAGCGCACCGCTCCCGGCTCTCAACCTCACCCCGCGGATCGGGTCGTCGCTGCCCCGGGCGAAGAAGACTCCCTCGAGCTCCGCCGGGAACACGACGAGCTCGAGCTCGACCTCGGCCGTCCCCCCCTCGTACCAGCCCAGCGGTGGTGGAACCAGCAGCGGCGGCTCAAGCGGAACTCGCTCCACCCCACCCAAGAACAGCGGTGGGAACGACCTCCGCGTCAACCCCGGCCACTACAGCGGCTAGATGAGATTCGCGGTCACAGCCGTCCTCGCCGCGAGCGCGGCCCTGGTACTGGTCCCGACAGTGGGCGCCGACACGCCGCAGCCGGTGGTACCGCGCTTCAGCATCGACATCCCTCAGGCCGGGGTCGTGGTCAACCACCACGGTTACTCGATGCGGGTCGACGCGATCGCGCTCGGCAAGCTCGCCGGCGCGAACGTCAAGCTTCGCTGCCTGGGCTGCAAGAACCGCAGGCTGGGTCGGCCACGGCACCGCTCGCGCAACGCGCGCGAGTACGTGAACGTGGGCTGGATCGTCGGCAGCTCGAGCTACATCGAGGTCGACGTCTCGCGGAGCGGTTACGTCGGTCGCTGGCTGCGCTTGGGGCTGCGACACGTTCGGCATCGGAAGAACGGGCCGTCCTGTTTCCGGCTGCCGGGATCCAGGGCGGGCTACGAATGCCTGCTCAAGCTCAAGACCGGCTGCCTGCTGGGGGCAACCGCCCACAGTGCCTGTCCGAGTGGCACGCCGATCCAGAACG
>Ga0134125_10002698_pt1 | contig 20874 bp, 15 predicted proteins | sample KB31751_FD_96464 | JGI IMG/M metagenome (GOLD analysis project Ga0134125, IMG submission 96464) | Terrestrial soil microbial communities with excess Nitrogen fertilizer from Kellogg Biological Station, Michigan, USA - KB3-175-1 | ecosystem: Environmental > Terrestrial > Soil > Unclassified ... | reverse complement strand
GCGGCTGATTTGTTCGAGCCAACGCAACAAAGCGGCACGGAGATTTAGAGCGGATATATCGACGTATTGTCCAGCCCAGGTTACAAGCCGCTCCAGCATGCGCGTGACGTAGGGATTCCAGCCTCCTTGTTCTGCGCTTTTCTGGTCCAGCAAATGGTACAGGTCTCGGACTTCTCTGGACACCGCTATACCCAGCCCGAAGACCACAAGGACCACGCCGAACAGAACCAGAGATGTCGATATCAGAGCAGCCACATTCCTGCTCCGAATGCGCACGTTGATTCGGGTGTGGACCGGATGAAAAACAATGGCGATCATTACCGCTGAAAAGATTGGAGTGAGAAATGGCCGAGCGATCAAATAACAGAAATAGATCGCTATCGTGGCCAATGCCAGCAGAAAGAGGGTGGCCGTTGCACGTTTTCGGTCCATCAGCCCTCCTTTGTTACGTTACGACGGTCTTCAGTGGAACGCCGGTCGCTGTCGCACATGGCATAGCTTGCATCGATGCGGCTGAGAAATCAGAGGCGAAGAGGATGCTTTGCAGGCTTATGCTGGCACCCAGTGCTCTTGGTACATTCACGCGCATAACTGACTCTCCAGGGTTGGCCGAGAGGTCGCGCTAAACTATGGCCGGAACCCCATTTTGGGGGCTCTTCAGAGTCCCAGCCCGAACGCTCCCTGAAAGAATACGCCCTTAATAAAATAGCTGCACGGACGTCCTTGACGGAGTTCCAGAAAGAAGTCCGTTAGCACGCCGGTCTATTTCACGCGCGATGAGGGCGCGACAACTACCACCCGTACCCAAACCTCGACCGCGTGAGATTTCAAAAAATCGTTTGCTCGAGTGTACCCATTCGATTCAGTTCACCTCTAAGCTAACTGAAAACGCCGGTTCGACCAATCTTCAGTCGAATCAGCGAAGCGGGAAAAATCTACATGAACCCCTGAATTCCGCTACTCGATGTTCAGGAAGGGGAGCGGATTGCTTGAGTAAGTACGCCAGTACCGAGATCAAGATAGAGAGCGGCGAGGAGCATCTGATCATGCGCGAAAGCGAGGTATTGAGAATTCTGAACGGAGCAGTGCAGGTTGCTGCCGCCTGAAGGCGCAACCGCAACAATATTTGTCGATGATTGCGCCCTCACATATCGAAGGGTCATATAGCGGTCTTACCGAGGTCGAAGCGGCTGCGCGTCTGCAAGCTGAGGGTTCAAACGAACTGCCCACTGCCAAGCCGCGCAACATGTTTGCCATCGCCTGGGAGGTGATGCGCGAGCCGATGATCCTGCTGCTATTGGGCGCGGGATTGATCTATCTGCTCGTCGGCGAGTTACGCGATTCGATCGTGCTCTTTATCTCCATCTTTGCCGTGATTGGCATTGGGCTTTACCAGGAACGCAAGACTGAGCGAGCGCTGGAAGCGCTGCGCGACCTGTCGAGTCCTCGCGCCCTAGTCATTCGCGATGGTAAGCAGAAACGCATCGCTGGACGTCAAGTGGTTCGGGGAGATTTGGTCGTGCTCTCAGAAGGTGACCGCGTGCCGGCCGACGGTGTCGTGATTTCCGCCGGGAACCTTTCGGTTGATGAATCGCTGCTGACGGGCGAGTCAGTGCCGGTACGTAAGTCGGCATGGGATGGTCGCGCCGAGATGGTGCGTCCCGGAGGCGATGGTCTTCCGTTTGTGTTTTCCGGAACGCTGGTTGTGCAGGGGCAAGGGCTTGCCGAAATCAGCGCGACAGGCACGCGCACCGAGTTGGGCAGAATCGGCAAAGCTCTGCAGACCGTGTCAACGGAGCAGACCCGCCTGCAAACGGAAGTGTCTCGGCTGGCCGGCATATTGGCCGTACTGGGCCTTTCTTTGTGCTTTCTTATCGTAGTCGCCTACGGCTTAACGCGCGGAAACTGGATTGAGGGTTTCCTTGCCGGAATTACCACGGCCATGGCGCTTCTTCCGGAAGAATTCCCGGTCGTACTCACAATTTTTCTTGCCCTCGGTGCCTGGCGGCTTTCACAGCGACGTGTGTTGACGCGGCGAAGCAATGCCATTGAAGCCCTTGGGGCAGCAACCGTCTTGTGTGTGGACAAGACTGGCACACTGACCCAAAACCGCATGGCAGTGCAGCAACTCTTCACAGGGGGGAAGTCGCTGGAGATTGCCGAGGACTCCGCAGCCGCTTTGCCACATGATTTCCACGAAGTCGTCGAATACAGCATTCTCGCCAGCAAACGAAATCCGTTCGATCCCATGGAGATCGCATTCCAGCAGTTTGGCGCGAAGTTCCTCGGCGATATCGAGCATCTCCATCCGGAATGGAAGTTGATCCGCGAGTATCCGCTGTCTCCGGAACTGCTGGCCGTTTCCAGAGTATGGCGGCCTGCGAACGAGCCACGATCTGTGCTTGCGACGAAAGGCGCACCTGAAGCCGTCGTCCAGTTGTGCCACATTCCGCATTCTGAAGCTGGCGTGATTCTCGAAGCCGCTTCTCACATGGCTGCCGCAGGTTTGCGCGTTCTCGGCGTGGGCAAAGGCGAAATGGGATGCGATGGTTTGCCCGACGATCCCCTCCAGCTACCGTGGCAGTTCGTAGGGTTGGTCGGATTGGCTGATCCGATCCGTCCAGAGGTGCCCAATGCAGTACGTGAATGTTATGCCGCCGGTATTCGAGTCGTGATGATCACGGGGGACTACCCGGCCACGGCGCAAAACATTGCGCAGCAGGTGGGAATGAAAGAGACAGAGCAAGTGCTCACTGGAACCGAGATCGGCTTGCTAGATGAGCGTGAATTGCGCGATCGCGTACGGTCCGTCAATATTTTTGCTCGCGTGGTGCCAGAGCAGAAGCTGCGGCTTGTGAACGCGCTGAAAGAGGACGGTGAAGTTGTGGCGATGACGGGCGATGGTGTGAATGATGCCCCAGCGCTGAAGGCGGCTCAAATCGGCATTGCCATGGGCGGGCGCGGCACAGACGTAGCCCGCGAAGCGGCCGACCTGGTGCTCTTGGACGATTCATTTACTTCGATTGTTGAAGCGATTCGGCTAGGCAGGCGGATCTTCGATAACTTGCGTAAAGCGATGTCCTTCGTGTTTGCTGTCCATATTCCGATCGCGGGGCTGGCATTGCTGCCAGTCCTGTTGAAATGGCCGCTCGTACTGATGCCGGTGCACGTGGTCTTTCTGGAACTTATCATTGACCCAGCGTGCTCAATTGCATTCGAGGCGGAACCCGTCGAGCCTGGACTGATGCAGCGGAAGCCACGAGCGCCGCACGAACCGCTGCTTTCAAAACGGCGCCTGCTTGTCAGCTTCTTCCAGGGATTTAGCGTGCTGGTAGTCACGATGGCAGTCTTCGCAATCGCCCTCCATCGCGGAGAAACGGAGACCAATGCCCGTGCACTTACGTTTGCAACCCTTGTGATTGCGAATCTGACGCTTATCATGGCTGACCGCTCCTGGAGCAGGGCCATCGTCGAGACACTTCGAGCGCCGAATCCGGCACTTTGGTGGGTGGTGATAGGAGCGATCACGGTGCTGGCGATGTCAATTTACGTTCCCCTGCTGCGATCGCTGTTTCGGTTTTCTATTCTCCATCCGCGGGATGTGGCCATCTGCTTCGTTGCGGGTGTTGCCAGCCTGCTCTGGTTCGAGGCTTGGAAAGTAATTAGAAATCGCCTGGCAGCACCCGCTGATTCCGAGGTGTCTCCGCTTCAGTGAACTACACGTGCTTGAGCACGGGCATCCCTTACTCCGATGAAATGTGCCAAACTGCGCTGATTGAGCGGGAATGAGCTGGCCGACACTGGGCCCAATAGCGATCTCTCCCTTACCTCGTTTCGCCGGGATGATAGCCCACATTCGCGGTTGCCAATGGAAGTCGCTTCTCAGGCTGTTCCAGGAAATGTTTGATGATCGGAATCACCCTCTCCGGTTCTGAAGATAAGGCGAAGTGGCTCGCATCCGGGATCACCGCAAGCTGGGCATGCGGGATAAGCTCGACTGTTTCGACAGAGTGTTCGAGGCGAACAAAATCGTGATCTCCCTGAAGGATGAGAAACGGCACGCTGACGGAAGCTAACTCTTCTTTCGAAAAGCCCTTCCAGTGAATGCTGCCTACCTTCTCATAGATCTTTGGCCAGTAATCTGGATCGGGTGCAACTTTCTTGTAGCCTTCTCTTTGAAACTGGATGTTTCTGGTCTCAGCGGTAGGCGGTTGATCATAGTGCGTGGTCTCCGGATTTAAGGTGCCCGGAGACGGAGCAAAAGTTGCAGAATAGGTCGCCACACGACGGACAAACTCTGGATAGCGAACTGCGATTACGGCCACTGTGTCGCCACCGTAGCTCTCACCCAGGAAGTCGGCTTTCGAAATGTTAAGGTACTTCAACAGTTCAACCACGTCTCTGGCGTATTGCTCGATGGAGATCGGGCGGTCCGGGATATCCGCCGTGCGACCATTTCCTTGGAGATCGACCGTAATGACCGAATGATTTTGAAGGAGCGCAGAAAATGATTCCCGTCCGGCAAATCCGAAGGCTGGCGGAATAAAAACGAGCGGGTCGCCGGATCCCTCGATTTCGTAATACATCTTCAGTCCGTTCACAGGTGCATACCCGTGGATTTTCCGTGCCTTCTCGTTGTGCGTGTTCACCGCGGTTCCTTTCCAGTTAGTCTTGGTTTGGGCCCAGGCAGCACTTCCACTCAGCGTTTGCGCTGCAAGCAATAGAGGCACCAAAATGACGGTCCAAAATCGGCGAATTTCGCTTCGGATCGCTTTGACTCCACGAAGTTTTGTGAGGTAACTCATTTCCTTGACTCCTCGCTCGCATGAGCTTCTTCCCACCGGAAGAGCTTCCGAGAACCATCTCCGAATTGATCAACAAAAACCCCCACGAAGTAGTTCCAACCTCGCTCATGCCCTCTCGACAGCTCATGATCCGGGAGGTCGGAGTGCACGAGCGTCATTATCGCGTCTTGTCCCTCCTTCCTGAAGGTCACCGTCACTGTCGATTCATGACCGAGAGTGCTCGGCGACACCCAAGTGTGCTGAATTCTGCCCGGCCTCTCGAACTCCGTGAATCGGCCGTAATGGGACGTACCTTTGAGGGTCCAATAGAACAGCCCATCTACCTTCGGATCCAACAGGAACTTTTCGGCCGCATTCCAGGGATTGCCGGGGATTTTTGGATTCAGCCACGCATCGAATACTTCGTCCGGAGCCGCAGGGATTCTTCGCTCAAACTTGAATTCAAGCGTCTTCGCCGTTTTCGTCATTACTTCATCTCCTTCTTCTTTTTGTCCTTGAAATACCGCTCAAACTGGTCGAGGTGTTCATTCCAGAACCGCTCGTACTCATGCACCCATCCCGCGACCTCCCGAAGGGGCTCACCTCGAAGCGATATGTAAACTTCACGCCCCTTTTTTTCACGTTCGATGAGACCAGCTCTTTCAAGGAGCTTTAGGTGCTTCGTCACGGCGTTCAAAGCGGTGTCGAACGGCTTCGCAATGTCGAGAAATCGTGCTGGTCCGTGTGCCAGCTGCCCAATAATTGCCCGCCTGGTTGGGTGAGAAATGGCTGTCAGCACATCCGTCAACTGATCCATGATTTACATTACACCAAAAGGTGTAATAAATATGCAAGTGATTCTTAGCGGCGCGAAGCTCTGAACTGCTGAGTTTCGAATTTAAGTGCAGTCTTTAATTCTTGTTGAAGGCGAGCGTTTCGGACAGTTTCAGAAGAACTGCTGGATGGATGGAAATGACAGAACGTGTAGTTCACGGCGTCCTTGCTGACATAAAATTTCAAACCACCTCAGGCTCTCGCGCTAATACTTTCCATATATGGCGCTCTCTGAATGTAGCTACCTATACTTCAATATGCATCTGTATAAAAAATTCATTTGCGCTAGCTAATGAATTCACGAACCACAGTTTGCAGCAATGTCCAATCCCAAAAGAATTATCAAGGTATTGCTCGTTGAAGACCACAACTTGGTGCGGCGGGCTTTCAAGCGCATGCTCCAAGATGAATCGGATTTTGAGATCGTCGGTGAAGCGGCCGATGGCCGTGAAGCTATAAAGATGGTCAAGGAAGTGTCCGCTGACATCATCGTCATGGATTTTGTTCTGCCGGATTTGATGGCAGGGGCAGTTATCCAAAAGATCTTGAAAATAGCCCCTGAAACCGCGGTGTTGGTCCTTAGCATGCACTCCGAACCAAGTTATGTGCGTGCATCCCTCGATGCGGGCGCCCGCGGCTATCTTCTAAAGACTGCGATGCACATAGACCTCATTGAGGCCGTGCGAAAAATCGTGTCGGGCCGGATCGTGCTGGATTCGCGCATCATGCTGCCGGGTATTCTTACCGATTCGGCGACGCGCCCCCCCACGGCGCGCGAATTGCAAATTCTGCAACTGATCGGAGAGGGGAAATCGAATCGTGAGATAGCGAAACTCCTTGGTATCAGCGCGGGAACGGTCTCCGTGCATCGTGCGAATATCATGCAAGCCCTGGCTCTTGGAAATGCGGCGAAGCTCACGCTTTACGCGATCGGCCGCGGTCTGGTGAACGTTGGATAAAAGTCCAAAACCGTGGCCTGCCTAATCTTTTTCGTATATTGTCTCCTGCCTTCCCGCCCGGTAAAAACTTGTCTGGACCACTTTGATGGGCAAGTCCTTTCTTTTGGCAGTCTTTCTATTAGCGCCCACCCTCATTCTTGCAGAGTGTTCGGGTCCACAGTCCCTTGCCACTGAAATTCACGCTCATCCCAGCGCCGCACTTTATGGAGAACTCGGCAATTGGTTTGTCGATCACAATCAATCAGCTTGCGCTGTAGAAACTTTTCGTGCCGGCCTGCGGCTTGTGCCGGATTCTCCTGATTTGCTGTATTTGTTAGGGCTTGAGCTCGACTCTAGCGGAGATCCAAAAGATGCGATCGCTCCTCTGCAACGTGCCATCCGGGTTGAACCGGACACAATTGACTATCATCTCTTGCTGGGCGCGGCGTTCAATGAATTGCAGCAGAAGAAGCAAGCCGCGCGCTCGTTTGAGAACGCACTCGCAATTGACCGGCACTCAACAGTTGCCCTGAATGCGCTCAGCAAATTGCTCATCGAGCAAGGGCGCTACCGGGATGCGATTAAGCTTCTCCATTCACAACCACGCGACGAATCGCTAACACTTAATCTTGCGCAGGCGTATCGCAAAGCGCAAATGTCCCAACAGGCGGTAAGAGTCCTTTTGCCTGCTGTCCGCAAAAACCCTTCATCGCGGGCGCTTTCATCTGAGTTGGTGGCCATATATTTGGAGCAGAAGCGGTATCCCGATGCTGCCCAGCTCGCTGAAAGAACCTTCCGCTTGCATCCGGATATTTCTGAGACACAGACGCTTTATTTGCGCGCATTGGTTCTCAATCGTGACGTCGAAAAAGCTCGTCCATTTGCGCAAGTATTGCTTTCAAAACGACCGCATGATTTCGAAGTCTTGTACTTGAACGGCGTATTAGGGCGTGAAACCGGTCAATACGAAGCTGCGCGTGGATATCTGGAAAGGGCTGTCGCGCTGAATCCTTCAGATTCAAATGCGCGTTACAACTTGGGAATCGTGCTATCCGAGCTGGGTGACTACGCGAGCGCTGAAAAACAGCTCTCGGAATCGCTATCGCTGTGCGCTGGAGCCAATGAGCCTCAAGTGCGGTATCGGTTGGCCAGCGTTTTGCGGGCAATGGGTGAGACCGAGCAGGCCAAGAAACAGTTCAAGCTCACCGAAAGAGAACTAGAGGTCAATGCAAGCAAGACACTTGCATCCATGCCGCAGGGGTGCTGATCCAAAAGCCATTTTAGGGGGCTCAAGAGCGGCCATCTTTTGCAGCGCAATGTTTATTCAACGACTTGTAAAAAGTTTATCAAATCGCATTTCCTAATAGTTTTGCCATATTGTTTTTCCAACTATCTCTCTATACAAACCTAACAATAGTTATTTTATGCATAAATACACACTCTTCCTTATTTGCTTGTCCACGTTTGCGTGGGCGCAGACGGCCAATCCCGTGGGTGGCACCGGGGCAGATCCCGCTTCAGGAGCTGTCATGACCGATCAAGCTCCCCAGGGCGGTTCAGCCACTCGCGGTGTTTTCGCCCAATCCTCGACTCGGAGAAGCGGCCCATTACTGCTGGCGGGTTTGTAAAAACCGGACCAGTGATCTTTACGGATATCACGAAACAATCGGGGCTGGCCACATGGCACCACACCATGGGTACCCCGCAAAAAAATTACATCATCGAAACGACCGGTTCGGGAGTTGCGCTGCTCGACTATGACCACGACGGTTGGCTCGATATCTACCTGGTGAACGGCTCCACTTTTGACGCGTACGCAGGAAAAGCGGAGCCCCCGCATGCCGCGCTGTTTCACAACAATCACGATGGAACTTTCACGGATGTCACCGCCAAAGCTGGCGTCGCCAATGATCGTTGGGGCTACGGCGTTGCAGTAGGCGACTACGACAATGACGGCTGGCCAGACATTTATGTCTCCAATTACGGGAAGAACCGCCTCTACCATAACAACCATGACGGTACCTTCACCGATGTTGCGGAAACTGCGGGCGTAACGCTTGGCAATTGGTCAACGGGTGCGACGTTCGGCGATTACGACGGCGACGGCAAACTGGATCTTTTTGTTCCCGGCTACATTCACTGGGATATGGACCATCTTCCGCCATCTCCTTTGAACACGAATGGAAAAGTAATTTCCTTTTGCCAGTATCGTGGCGTAAGCGTGATGTGCGGCCCGAAGGGTTTGACTGGCGAGCCAGACCATCTTTTCCATAACAACGGTGACGGAACATTCACCGACGTCAGCGAGAAAGCTGGAGTCTCTGACAAATCCCGGCGCTACGGCTTCACCTCCGTGTTTGTAGATGTAAATGGTGACGGGAAAGCAGATCTCGTTGTGGCCGACGATTCCACCCCGAATTATCTGTACATCAACAAAGGCGATGGCACGTTTGAAGACGCCAGCATTGAGTCGGGATTCTCGCTGAATCAGGACGGGCAGGAAACCGCTTCGATGGGTATGGCCGTTGGCGACTACCGCAACAACGGGCTCATTGATTTGTACACGGGAACCTTCTCTGACGATTACAAGCCTTTGTATCGCAATGAGGGCGGAGGCTCGTATACGGAAATCGCTCCCGAAATGGGGATGGCCGAACCCACGTATCCCTTTCTCACCTGGGCAACCGAATTTATTGATTATGACAACGATGGTTGGAAAGACATCTTCGCAGTCAACGGCCACGTCTATCCGCAGGTAGATCAGCACAACTTCGGCACTACGTTTGCGCAGCGGCCATTTCTTTTTCACAACACTGGCAAAGGAAAGAAATTTGAACTCATACCTCCCGTGGAAGGAACGGGTCTGGCCGATGTCATCCCGGGACGCGGCGCGGCATTTGGCGACTTATTCAATAACGGCAAAATTGACGTTGTTATCAACTGCATTGACCACACGCCGGTACTGTTGAAAAACGTCAGCCCCGACAAAAACCACTGGGTGGGGCTTGCTTTAATCGGAGGCCCAAAGAGTCCGCGTGATGCTGTCGGAACCGTGGTTTACGTTACCGCGGGTGGCTTGCGTCAGCGAGGAGATGTGATGAGCGGTGGAAGTTACGAATCTTCCAACGATCAGCGTCTTCACTTTGGCCTTGGCGATTCTACAAAAGTGGATGAACTGGAAATCCACTGGCCCAGCGGAGCCATGGAGCACGTCACGCTGCCTTCGGTGGATCGCTTCTTCGAAATCGAGGAAGGCAAGGGAATTGTGCCCAGTGTGTATGACGGCATTCCGCAGTCCGCTCGTAAGTAACCGGTAAGAGGATATCTATGAAACTCCGTTCATTTCCGCGCTCGATCATCGCAATTTTGGTGGGTGGTTGTTTCTGGATTTGGCCGATCACTTCGCAGGCGCAAACGCAATCGGAGTCTCAGCGGAAGTTGGAGTCTTTGCCGCCGGTGGTCAAATACAACTCTCCTGTAAAGTCCGCGAACCCGGCGCCCCCGCTGGTGGGTAAGTCCGCCTCGGAATACGTTGTTCCCACTGAGACCGATATGAGCGACGCCCGCAAAGCGTACGCAGATAAAATTCGCGAGAACTACAACTACCGTTTTGGCGCGGGAGACATCTCCACCCCCGGAAATGCGAAAGTTGTGGGCGATGATTTCATTCAGCCGGGGGCCTTTCCCACGGCGAAATACTGTGCCAAGTGCCATGCGGAAGCATACAGCCAATGGCGGCAGGCACTGCACTCGAATTCTTTCCGTACGCCCTTTTACCGCGCCAGCGTCAACATTCTTTTGCGGACGAAAGGCATCGAATTCACCCGGCATTGCGATAGCTGCCACAATCCCATCGGTGTTCTCAGCGGCGGCCTCACGCAGGACTCTAAAGTTGACCGCCAGTTTGACGAAAATGGAGTGACCTGTGCGGTCTGCCACTCGATCCAGGCCGTGGAGTCAACATCGGGAAACGGCGGCTTCGTAGTGGGCGTGCCATCGCTGATGGTGGATGAAAAAGGCAATCGCATTCCGGGAGAAGTTCCCTACGCTGAAATTCTCAAGCACCCTGAACGCCACTCGAAGGCGGTGATGAGGGATCTCTATCGTTCGCCCCAATTCTGCTCGGCCTGCCATAAGGCCAATCTGCCCAATCCGCTGAACGACTACAAATTTATCCCTGCATTTGCGGTGTTCGATGAATGGCAAAATTCGAAATTCTCACAGCAAAATCCGCTAACGTTCTATAGCGGCGATTTCACCACCTGCCAGAACTGCCACATGAAGCGCGCGGAAGTTGTCTCCTTTGATTTTGGCGCCAAGAAAGGAACGTTTGCATCCCACCGCTGGCTGGCGGGTAACACCGCTGTGCCTTTCTACTATGGTTTTGATGAGCAGTTGAAAAAGACCATCGAATTCCTCCAGTCTGGCAATTACTTGAACATCGATGTGTTCGGGATCCAGAAGATGGCTGCGGGTCTCCAATCAACCTCGGGCCCAATGATCGCGCCCGTCGGCGCTGTTCCATTTGACATCGAGCCGAAAGACACGATCGAGGCGATGGTCGTGATTCAAAATAAAAATATCGGGCACTCGCTGATTCCGGAAGTCCGTGATCTATATGAAGCATGGGTGGAGTTCACGGTGAAGGATGCAAAGGGGAAAGATGTTTACCACAGCGGATTCTTAAAGCCAGATTTAATGCTCGATCCCAGCGCGCACAGTTTTGCCAATCGCCCCATCGACGTCAACGGCGAATTTGTTGACAATCATAAAGTTTGGACCATCCATTCGGCAGCTTACGACAACACGATCCCATCCGGACGTTCCACTCTTGTTCGGTATGCATTCCGTGTCCCGGCTGATGCACAGGGGCCGTTGACGGTGACCGCGAAAGTGAATTACCGCCATCTTCGCCAGAGCTATCTGAATAATATTTTTGGCAAAGATCACCCGGCCTATCCGGTAGTCGAACTTGCGTCGCGTACGCGCACCATCAACCTCGGTAAGAATCCAACGGTAGCTCCCGATCCGAAAGATAATCCGGACTGGATGCGCTGGAACAACTACGGCATCGCGTGTCTTGATCAGTTCCAGTATGCGGAAGCTGTCGAAGCGTTTTCACATGTGGTGGCTTTGCGCCCCGACTATGCGGATGGCTACACGAATATCGGGCTCGCCAACATCTTGTGGGAAAAATACGCATCTGCTCGCATGAATATCGAAAAATCATTGGCTCTTGCTCCGGAAAATTCGCGCGCGCTCTACTACATGGGTCTTGTGGAACGCCGCGAAGCCCATCCTGATATGGCCATTGCAGACTTCCAAAAAGTTGTGGCGAAGTATCCGCGTTCGCGAGATGCGCACCGTGAGCTTGGGGTCACTTATTTCCAGCAGCACAAATGGCAAGAGGCGATCGCGCAATTCCAGGCGGTTCAGGACATTGATCCAGACGATCTGGCCGCGCATTACAACCTTGCCATTCTTTACAACCGCATGGGGAAGAAGAAACAGGCGGCGGAGCAGGCGGCGTTGTTCGCGACCAAGAAGCCTGATCCGGAGGCCCGGGGATATTCGCTGGATTTCCTGACTAAACATCCGGAAATCACCAACGAGAGCGTGCCCTGGCACATGCATACGGACCTCCCGCAAGCTTCGCAAGAACAGTCGGCTTCGGGCAAAGATGCTGCTCCGAAATCATCGCCTGTATCTTCGTCGAAACAGAAAAAAGATGAGAATTCCGCAAGCACGGCGAAATCTGTGGGCCCTCATCGTGAAATTTCAACTGATTTCGGTGCGAACCCAGCGCCAAAAATGAATCAGTAGCGAAGACAACGCTGATAACACATAAAGTGAAAGAGAGTATTCACAACTTGAGTCTTTCTTCGGCAATTAAAAATATTTCGCTTGTGTTGGGAATTTGCGCGGCGTACCTGGTCTTAATGCCGACGGCTGGACATGCGGAACAAACGTGCGCATGGATGAATGCCGCAACCGCAGGAGGGTTTTTGGAAGGAACAGTGACTTCTACTGTCACTCCTACGAGTAAGACCACCAACGACATGACCTGTGAATTCGTACGCCAGGAAGATAAGGTCGTCTCCAAATTGCGAATCGAAGTAGTCACGGTCGCAAACCCCCAAGATACCTTCGCTTCAGATGCGGCGCATTGCGGGAAAGATCCCGCGCCCATCAAAGCAGTTGGGAACGAAGCGATCGTCTGCACGCGCAAAGAAAAGCATCATGAGACTACGGAACATCTGGTTGGGCGGGTACGTGACAGGATATTTTTGCTGGACATTACTTCAAACGCTCCCCATCCGGATGAAGCGGCTCTTCGTGATACCGCCGGAAAGATTTCCCAACAGGTAGCCGGCATTTTGTTTTGACTCTTTACGTTTGTCCGCGAGTTACGGTTTGATCAAGACGCTTTTTTCCAGTATCGGAAGTCGTTGTAGCTTATCGCTCGCCCTTCTTTGTTCTTTCCTGTGCCTGGCGGGCCTGACTGGCGCACAGACTACGCCCACAAGCCCAGATAAATCATCCATGCACCAGCACTACGACGCAGCCTACCGCTTTCAATCGGTCGGTGACTTCCAACAAGCTGACGCCGAGCACACATTGTTCCTGGTTGAAGCTCTCGATCATCTTGCGAATTTTCACGCCAATATCGGCGATTACGCACACGCAGCGCCTGCATATGATGAGGCGATGGCCCTTATCCCTACCGATTTCAATCTCGTGCTCGACTATGCAGGAGCAGCCCTGGATGGGCACGATTTCAACAAAGCGAAGTCTCTTTTGCTGGCATTCATGGCTTCGGGCATGCAAGACGCGAGCAATCAACAAAAGGCCGAAATGCATCGGCTGCTGGGATTTACGTTGCGGGAATTGGATGATTCCAAAGGTGCGGTGGAACAGTTACAGCAGGCTGTCGCACTCAACCCGGATATCGAGAATTTGTGCGCGCTTGGGAATACGATTCTAGCGATCGACAGTACGAAAGCCAAAGCAATATTTGCAGAGGTGGTTGCGAAATACGGCGACACGGCGGCCGTCCACATGCGAATTGGACGAGTCTATGCGCTCGGCGGTTCTCCGGATGTGGCAGTTGGTGAATTTAAAAAGGCAATCGCGGAAGATCCTCGAATGCCGGGCGCCCACTATTCGCTTGGCGCGGCATACATGACATCCGCAAAAAGAGATTTTGCGCGCGCCGAAGTGGAATTCCGCACGGAACTGACGCTCCATCCAAACGACACGTTCAGCTATCCGCAACTTGGATATATTGCATTAACGAAGCATGACTATCATTCGGCTGAGATCAACTTCAAACGGGCCATCGCCTCAAATCCTCTGGCGGTGGACAACTATATCCAGTTAGGAAAGCTTTACGTGGAAACGCAACGGACCGATGAAGGCGAAGCTGCTTTTCGCAAAGCGATTGAACTGTGCGTGGATCCCAGCAGCAATACATATGAGATTGAGCGTGCCCACTATCGGCTTGGCCGCCTTCTCATGGAGAAGGGAAATAAATCCGAAGGAATACGAGAACTTAAGATATCGCAAGCGTTGATTGAGCAGCGTGATCGCGAGTCGGCGGCAAAGCTCAACGGGGAAGAGATACACCGAAATCCTTTGGAAAAAACGAAAGTTGCAACTCCAAAAGAGGTCGCAGAGCTAAAAGCGTTCGCGAAGCAGGCTTCTCCGCTAATTGCCGGTAGCTACAACAACTTAGGTGTGCATCTCGCGATGCACAATAACTTCTCCAAAGCTGCTGGATATTTTCAACTCGCCGCAAAATGGAATCCCGATCTGCCCGGCGTGGAAGCCAACTGGGCCCGTGCAGCTTTTGACGCCCACGAGTGCGCGGAAGCCGTAATTCCTTTGCGTAAGGTCCTTGAACAGCACCCTTCCGATCCGGAAGCGAGCTCGATGTTAGATCAATGCCAAGCCACCCTTGCCAAATAGATAAATATTCACCCGGTTCGGGAACGATTTAATGGTAAGCTCGCGAAAATCGCCCGCAAAAACCGACTAGCTCCTGCCTACTACGAAACCGCCAATTGAGTGGAACAAGTTTTTCGAGCGCTAAGTTGTAATCCGGCCTCGGCACTCCCCGAAACCGATGGGCTTGTAATTCTTCGAGCGGCACCAGCCGCGCATGACCACTTCATCTCCCTGCTCCAGAAATGTACGCTGCTGCCCGTTGGACAGCACGAGAGGAACCTTGCCTTGTTGCGTTAACTCCAGCAGAGAGCCGTTTTCGTTTATAGCCTCGCCTGAGATGGTTCCACTACCGAGAAGATCACCGGGTCTAAGGTTGCAGCCGTTGCTTGTGTGGTGAGCTACGCATTGTGCGGCAGTCCAGTAGAGGTTTTTCGACGAAGTTTCACATACGGTGAAAGGCTTGGCACCAGTTGATCGCATTTGATCGGTTGAGAGTGTGATTTCGAGCGAAACGTCGATGCCCCCGTTTTCGCTATCGCTTGTGGAGCGCAAATGCGGCAAAGGCTCTGGATCACCGCTGAGCCGAGGGAATCCGGGACAGCGAAATGGAGCTAAGGCTTCCATGGTGACGATCCATGGGGAAATTGTGGTGGCAAAATTCTTGGCCAAAAACGGTCCCAACGGCTGATACTCCCACGCCTGAATATCGCGCGCCGACCAATCGTTAAGTAGGCCCACTCCAAAAATGTAATCTTCGGCGTGATCGATGGGGATGGGCTCGGCAAGCTCATTTCCTTGCCCAATGTAAAAGCCAAGTTCAAGTTCGTAGTCCAGGCGCTTGCTGGGGCCGAATGCCGGTGCAGCGGAATCCTCGGATTTTATCTGTCCGCGTGGCCTGGGTATGGGCGTGCCGCTTATGACGATTGACGAGGACCGGCCGTGGTATGCGATCGGTATCCACTTGTAGTTTGGCAGCAGAGGATTTTGGGGGCGGAACAGTTTGCCTACATTCTGAGCATGAAAAATGCCGGCGTAAAAATCGGTGTAATCTCCGATGCGGCAGGGGACTTTCATGGTCACGGCGTTTCGCGGAACAAGCAACGCCACCGCCGCGCGCTGTTGCGCAGACGGCGCGGATTCGTGCAGAAGTCGAAATAAACCTCGCCGCAGCTCAGACCAATGTTCTGGCGCGAGAGCCATCACCTCATTGAGTAATGAGGACTGGCAAGCTGCGCGAATTTCGTTGGAAACAGGATCGATCAGGTTTGCCTCGATCGCCGCGCGAAGGTCAAGAACGCTGTCACCGATCGCAACGCCGATACGAGAACTATCATCGTTCCCGCGATATACGCCAAAGGGCAGGTTCTGGATGGGAAATGGCGCACCGTCAACGTTTGCCGATTTCACCCATGACTTCGCCTGCGGGTCGTGAGTTTCATTCAGCTTTAATCTCATAGCAAGCCCAGGGAGACAAGTTCTTCGACGGGCTCCTCAAACGAACAGGAACCGAAGGAAACGAACAAACGCTCGCGAGTTTTGCGGAGAATGGCAGCGGGAACTGATTTTCCCCTCCACTTGGCTTCTGAATCGGTAAACACGAAAGACGACGCTTGCCGCTCGCCAAGAACTTCCCCGATTTCGTCCGCGGGCATGCCGGCGATGGCGAACGCCGAGGCCATCACGACATTCAGAAAGCCGTGCATTTCTCCGGTAATCGCATTCGGCTCGTAGGTAAGTGGCCGTACGCACCGAATCGGATGATGCAGCCCGGCGGTAGCTTTGAATGCCACTCCCGCATCGGCGCAATTTGCGATGAATGTTGCCAAGTCGGACGCAGAAGGAATCGCCTCAGGCCTGACGCCCCCGGTCCGGGCTTTCGCGCGCGCGCGTGTGCGAGCGATCGTTTGCAATAACTCCAGGTGCGCATCGAGTGGAAGCTCGAAATATGCCGTGACGCCGCGAGGACCTGTCGAAACAACGTTTTCGATTCTTGTGTGCAACTCCGGCGTCATTTCAATCGCATCCACGCGTCCGTAGAGGCCTGCTTCGCGGTTGAATTTCGCGACATGCTCCAGGTCCGATGCGAATTCTTTCCCCACAAGAGCGCTGATCCGGAATGGTAAATAGCTTTTTGCGACCGCTGGCAAGAGCGTTGCAACTTCCGGCAGGCGCGAAGCAGGCACCACGAAACGGCCTAACATCCAGGCATTCACGCCAGCCTGATATGCAGCGTAATTTTGAATTGCGTCGGCCAGCGGAAGCGTCGCGGGAGGAAACAGGCCTGCGTAATCCACAACGTCTTCAAGCAGAGTACGAACCGTCGCCGAAGGCTTCCGCGTTTGGACGTCAGTTGGCATATGTCGTTCTTTTTGAATACGCTCTCTGATTCAACCGGCGCCCCAGCCTATTTTCGAAAATGCTTTTTCAGGTCCTGCCAGCAAATATAGTACTCATGCTGCAGTTCTGAGATGCTCATGGCGTAGCTCGTTGGCCGGCAAATAAAGCGCGTCTCGAACATGAACGCCAAGCCTCCGTCCAAATATTGAGGCACAAGTTTGCCGGTGGAAGCCTTTTCGAAAGTTTCCGCGTCCGGGCCGTGGCCGCTCATGCAATTGTGCAGGCTCGCGCCACCGGGCAGAAATCCCTCAGCTTTCGAGTCATACTCGCCGCTCACCAGCCCCATGAATTCATTCATAAAATTCCTGTGGAACCACGGCGGACGGAACGTGTGCTCGGCAACCATCCAGCGCGGAGGGAAAATCGCAAAATCAAAATTGGATGTGCCCGGGAGCTCCGAGGGCGACGTCAGTACCGTGTAAATCGAAGGATCAGGATGGTCGAAGCTCACGGTATTGATGCAGTTAAAACGACTGAGATCATACTTGTAAGGCGCGTAGTTGCCATGCCACGCGACAACGTTCAAAGGTGAGTGGTCGTGAATGGACTCCCACAGTCGCCCGCCAAATTTGCTGATCACCTGAAATTCTCCGGCCACATCTTCAAACGCCGCGTGCGGAGTGAGGAAGTCGCGAGGATTGGCCAGGCCATTCGCCCCGATCGGGCCAAGATCAGGAAGGCGCAGCATCGCGCCGTAATTTTCGCAAATGTATCCCCGGGCCTCGTTGTCGAGCAGAGTCACGGAAAATTTAATTCCGCGGGGAATGACGACGATTTCTTTGGGCGAAACTTCCAGGTTGCCCAGCTCAGTCTTGAACAGAAGCTTGCCAAGTTGCGGAACAATCAAAAGCTCGCCATCGGCGTTATAGAAGAAGCGATTCTTCATCGAGCGATTGGCCAGGTAAAAGTGAATGGCCACGCCGCTGTGCATGTGGCTATCGCCATTGCCCGCGAGAGTGCGAATGCCTTCAACAAAGTCCGTGGGTTGTTCAGGCACCGGAACGGGACTCCAGCGCAGTTGGTTTGGAGACGTTACGCACTCATCGAAGGGCGTCGAGCGCAGCAGGCCTTGCTCAAATTCGGTGTAGGGCTTGTGCACCACCGAAGGCTGAATGCGGTACGTCCACGTGCGGCGGTTCAGGTGGCGAGGCGCGGTAAACGGCGTGCCGCTTAATTGCTCGGTGTACAAGCCGAGCGGCGGATGTTGCGGGGCATTTTGGCCCACGGGAAGCGCGCCCGGCGCAGCCTCAGTGGCAAATTCACTTCCAAAGCCGGAGTTGTAACGCAACGTCGTGGTTGCTTCTGCAGTTGTAGGCATTTGGACACCTCATTCCAGAAGATCGTGCTTCACCCAGCTACAAATTCCCTCTCCGTGCCTGCTCGCGCTCGATTGCTTTAAACAACGCTTTGAAGTTCCCCTTGCCAAAGCTGCGGCTTCCCTTGCGCTGAATGATTTCAAAGAACAGCGTTGGCCTGTCTTCCACCGGACGCGTGAAGATTTGCAGCATGTACCCTTCATCATCGCGGTCCACCAAAATTCCGAGCTTTTCCAGTTCGTCCACCGGCTCATCAATCCGCCCAACGCGTTGCTGCAGCTCCGAGTAGTACGCGTGCGGCACCCGCAGGAATTCCACTCCCTGGTCGCGTAATTTTCCGACCGTCCCAAGAATGTTGTCGGTCGCCATCGCGATATGCTGCACTCCGGGTCCGTGATAGTACTCAAGGTATTCTTCGATCTGCGACTTCTTGCGCCCTTCCGCCGGCTCGTTGATGGGAAACTTTATGCGGCCGTTTTGATTGGCCATCACTTTTGACATGAGCGCCGAGTATTCGGTGGAAATGTCTTCATCATCGAAATGTTGGTAGAGGCTGAACCCCATCACATCGCGATAGAAGTCCACCCACCGGTTCATTTCATTCCATCCGACATTTCCGACCATGTGGTCCACGTACAGCAGACCTGTCGGGCGCGCAATGGGATCTTCTTCGACAGCCATAAACCCCGGCAGAAATGCGCCCGTGAAATCCTTGCGCTCGACAAAGGTGTGCAGCGTGTCTCCGTAGATTGCAATGGACGCCATCTTGACGGTGCCGTTCGAATTATTTTTGGACGGGCTCGCACCTTGTGCTTGTTTTTCGCCCAGAACAAATGGCTCGCGAATGCTCTTCGCCCCGCGCTGCGTCGTCTCACGCCATGCCTTCTCCGCGTCGTCCACCCACAATCCGATGTCGCGCACTCCGTCGCCGTGACGGCGCACATGATCGGCGATTTCGCTGTCCGGGTAAAGGGATGTAGTCATCACAAAGCGGACCTTGCCCTGCTGGAGCACATAAGAAACCCGATCACGCACTCCGGTTTCAGGGCCTTGGTACGCAATCAGCCTCATGCCGAACGCGGCGCGATAGTAATAAGAGGATTGCTTGGCGTTCCCGACCAGGAACTCGACGTAGTCTGTCCCATTGAGAGGCAGAAAGTCAGCGGACGTCGCTGAAATTGGTTGTTCCAAATGAGCTTTCATCTAGCCCTCGCTTTCTCGTTCCTCACTGCGCAGACGGAACGTTCATGGCAGGCGTAGCGGCGCGCCTTGGTCGCCGCAAAAGCTAGGTCATCGGTTCATGGGATGGGAATGTAACCATTGTAGTTGCACCGTGAGAGCGGGCACGAAACTACCCAACAAGTATACGCCTTCAAATCTAAGCGAGCTTCAGATACAGGTCCGCCTCTTCATCGCTGATCTCTCGTTCTCCGCCGGTTAAATTGTTCAAGCGGCCGTCTTTCATCCACTGCTCCAGCTTGCCGATTTCTGCGAACAACTGGTCAAAGGATTCGATCACAAATAGAAGACATTGATAGCGGCTGTAGTCCACGCAAGCCTGAATAGACCACTCCAACTGAAATGGCACGCGCCAGACCTCCGGGGAATCGAGCGCGTATTGAAGTTCTCCGAAGGAACTCAGCAAGCCACTACCATAGGCCCGCAGCCCGGCAGGCGAACGTATGAGCCCGAATTCAATGGTGAACCAAAAGGCGCGCGCGATTCCGCGGACCATGCTCTTCACTCGCCGGCGCGCTTCGGCGCGGTCCGTTAGATGCGAGCATATTTCCGCCGCGGCGTGCGCGCACATTCCGAATCGCTGCAAGGCGGCGGCAAATTCCGGAAGCGTGTGCAGCGGGAGATGCCCCCCGACGTCGTGAAAAATATCAGGCTCCGGAAGATAGTCGGCGGTCTTCGCCGGACGCACCGTAATCGTGGTGGGAAACTCCCAGCGGCTAAGCGAATCGAAAAACGCGAAGGAAGAAAGAAAGCCGCTGACTGCGAAAGCGTGATAGCGGGAGCACTGTGAAAGCCGGGCATTTACCTCTTCAAGTCGTGGGATCGCGTCCGCATGCAGGCCCAGCTTTTTTCGGCCTTCAAGAAAGGCAGGCGCGCCGTATTGTTGCCACAGCGGTTCCATGCGCGTGTACAGTCGCGTCCAGGTCGCCTGGTTTTCTTGCGAATAAAGTTCGTAAGGCTGGCTGATCTGCATGGCCCCGGCGGCTTGCTGTTCGCCTACGTATTCGGATGTGCCGGTGGTGAGATCGGAGGTCGGAGATAAATTGCTCATGGGGAAGCTCCTTTCCCGTTCAACCATGCCTTCAGCGAGCAGCAGGACTGCTCCTATTCGAAAAGTCGCTGATTTTTAGAATACCGCTCTCAATCCGGGTGTTGTCTCCCACAGAACGACGCATCTATCATCTATCGTTTCGCCTCCACCTTCAATGTTCTTTGTTCACCATGGGGTATTTTGAATGATTCGACCAGGGGGGCAGCCTGGGAGGCGCAAAAACCCGCATGTTTTGGGGACTTTAGCAAACTTCTTGACGAACCGGAGTGTCCGTTTGTACCATAGACAACAGGTTAGCCCTTCGGGGTAAACCTTGGATTTCATGCAGAGTGGCTGAGGGACGAGCCCTAAGACGCCACGGCAACCGG
>Ga0134125_10002697_pt1 | contig 20877 bp, 21 predicted proteins | sample KB31751_FD_96464 | JGI IMG/M metagenome (GOLD analysis project Ga0134125, IMG submission 96464) | Terrestrial soil microbial communities with excess Nitrogen fertilizer from Kellogg Biological Station, Michigan, USA - KB3-175-1 | ecosystem: Environmental > Terrestrial > Soil > Unclassified ... | reverse complement strand
GGCGAAGCTGGGGCGCCCCGCGCTCATGGCCGCGATCGTGCCGACGCAGCCGATGCGCGAGCGGCTGCGCGCCGAGAAGTGGGACGCCGCCGCCGATCTCGACTGGCTGGCGGTCTCGTTTGCCGTCGGTGACGGCTTCGACGTCGGCATCGTGGCCGGCGCGCACGGGCCGATCGAGGCCGAGACGTTACAAAAGATGATGAAGAAGCGCGCCGGCGAGCTCAAGACACAGGCGACGGTGCGGCTGCTCGGATTGGTGCCGTTCGTCGATCCGTTCGTCGTGGTGGCGAAAGACAACGAGGTGCACGTGGCGTATCGGTTGGCGGAGAGGCGCGTCGATCAGCTGGTGACGCGCCTGGAGCAGATGCAGTCGCTCGGGCGGCGCAAGGCGGCGCAGCCATGAGCGGCGGCGGGGCGCTCGAAACCCTACGCGTGCGCGGCCGTTCGCGCGCGCTCGCCGGCGACGTCAGCGTGCCCGGCGACAAGTCGATTGGCCATCGCTCGGTGCTGTTCGCCGCCATCGCCGACGGGCGCGCCACCGTGCGCGGCCTCTCGGGCGGCGAGGACAACCGCTCGACCATCGGCGTCCTGCGCGCGCTCGGCGTGGCCATCCGCGACGTCGCCACCGGCACCGTCGAGGTCGAAGGGCGCGGGCTCGACGGCCTGCGCGCCGCCGCCGGCGACCTCGATTGCGGCAACTCGGGCACGTCGATACGCCTGTTCGCGGGCCTGCTCGCGTCGCGGCCGTTCGCCTCGCGGCTCGTCGGCGATCAGTACCTGCACGCGCGTCCGATGAAGCGCGTGGTCGAGCCGCTCGCCGAGATGGGCGCGCGCATCACCGGCGAAGCGGGCAAGAAGCCGAACGAGGTCTACCCGCCGCTCGCCGTCGCCGCCGCGACCGGACGGCTGCACGGCATCCGCTACGCCTCGCGCGTGGCTTCGGCGCAGGTCAAGTCCGCGATCGTGCTCGCCGCGCTCGCCGCCGAAGGCGTCACCACCGTCGTCGAGCCGGAGCGCTCGCGCGACCACACCGAGCGCATGCTCGCGCACATGGGCGCGCCGCTCACCGTGCGCGGGCTCGAGATCACCGTCGACCCGTACGGCTGGGATCGCCGCCTGGCCGCGCGCGATCTCACGGTGCCCGGCGATCTGTCGTCGGCCGCGTTCTTGCTCGGCGCCGCCGCGGTGGTGCCGGGGAGCCGCATCGTCGTGCGCGGCGTCGGCGTCAACCCGACGCGCACCGGCGTGGTCGACGCCTTGCGCGCGATGGGCGCGAGCATCGAAGTCTCCGACGAGCGTCTCGTCGGCGGCGAGCCGGTCGCCGATCTGTCGTGCACCGGTGGCGCGCTGCGCGGCATTCGCATCTCAGGCGAGCTCGCGGTGCGCGCCATCGACGAGCTGCCGCTCATCGCCGCCGTGGCCGCGCACGCCGAGGGCGAGACGCGCATCGCCGATGCCGCCGAGCTGCGCGTCAAGGAGTCCGATCGCGTCGCCGCCACCGCCGCGATGCTGCGCGCGCTCGGCGTCGAGGTCGAGGAGCACCCCGACGGGCTCACCGTGCGCGGCGGCCGCGGCGTGGGCGCCGGGACCGTCGAGAGCCACGGCGATCATCGCATCGCCATGGCCGGCGCGGTCTGCGCGCTCGGCGCCGAGGGCGAGACGCTCATCCGCGACACCAAGAACGTGGCTACCAGCTTTCCCGGCTTCGCGCGCGCGCTCGCCGCGCTCGGCGCCGAGATCGGATGATTTCATGAAATTCACGCTCGCCGTCGCCACGATCGCGGCGTCGATGGCGGTCGTCGCGCCGGCCCGCGCCGCCGCCGACGACGTGGCCGCGCAGCTCGATGCGCTCGTCGCGCCGCATTTCCCCGCCAACGGCCCCGGCGCCGCCGTGCTGGTGCGTCGCGGCGATCAGATCCTGCTGCGCAAGGGCTACGGCTCGGCCAACCTCGAGCTCGACGTACCGATGCGCCCCGAGCTGGTCTTCCGCCTGGGCTCGATCACCAAGCAGTTCACCTCCGCCGCGATCATGATGCTCGTCGATCAGGGCAAGCTCGCCCTCGGCGACGACGTCCGCAAATACGTGCCCGAGTATCCGTCGCACGGCCCGACCGTCACCATCGAGCAGCTCCTCAGCCACACCGGCGGCGTCCCCAACTACACCGAGCAGCCGGCGTTCCACAAGCGCGGGCGCGACGATCTCTCGCACGCCGAGCTCCTCGCCACCTTCAAGGATCTGCCGCTCGACTTCGCGCCCGGCACGCAGTGGAAATATTCGAACTCGGGCTACTACCTCCTCGGCATGGTGATCGAGAAGGTCACCGGCAAGAGCTGGGCCGCCTTCCTCGGCGAGCGCATCTTCACGCCGCTCGGCATGACCCACACGCGCCAGGGCGACGTCGCGCCCATCATCCCCGGCCGCGTCGCCGGCTACGACCGTGCCGACGACGGCTTCGACAACTCCGAGTACCTCAGCATGACCGGCCCGTTCGCCGCCGGCGCGCTCGTCTCGACGGTCGACGATCTGGCCCGGTGGGATCGCGCCATTGGCGACGGCAAGCTCTTGAAGAAGGCGAGCTGGGCGCGCGTCTTCGCCGCGCGGCGCCTGCCGGACGGCTCGTCGACGCACTACGGCTTCGGCTGGGGCATCAGCGCCGTGCAGGGCCACCCGGCCGTGTGGCACAACGGCGGCATCCCCGGCTTCAGCACCGCCATCGTGCGGGTTCCCGACCAGCGCCTCGTCGCCATCGTGCTGTGCAACTCGAGCCCGGCGCTGACCAACCCCGACGAGCTCGCCTTCCGCCTGGCGGCGACGGCGCTCGGCAAACCGTTCATCGAGCCGAAGCCGATCGCGCTGGCGCCGGCGGCCCTCGATCGCTACGTCGGCGTCTACAAGGTCAGCGACCGCGCGCGTCTCGTGGTGCGGCGCGACGGCGATCATCTGACGCTGCAACGCACCGGCCGCGGCCTGCTCGCGCTCGACGCCGAAACGGACGGCCGCTTCTTCGTGAAGGACACGCTCGTGCGCGTGGCCTTCGTGCGTGACGCGCACGGCCGCGTCACCGGCCTCGACATGACCGAGGAGGGCGCCGTCGACCATCGCGCGCGCACCGACGAGCCGCTGCCGGCCGAGCGCATCGCCGTCGCCGTCGACGGCAAGATCCTCGAAGGCTACGTCGGCCGCTACGAGCTCGGCCCGGGCTTCGTCATCACCGTCACGCGCGAGGGCGCGCACCTGTTCGCGCAAGCGACCGGCCAGCCGCGCTTCGAGCTCTTCGCCAGCGCGCCCGCCGAGTTCTTCCTCAAGGTCGTCGACGCGCAGGTGAGCTTCCACGCCGGCGGCAGCGGCCACGCCGCCGAGCTCGTGCTGCACCAGGGCGGGCGCGACATGCCCGCCAAGCGCCTGCCCTAAGCAGCGCCCTCGTCAGCTCGCCCTGCGCTCGTCGAGCCCGTGGGCGCCGACGGTGCGCGGCGGCGCCAGGCAGAAGCGGTTGCGTCCGCCGTTCTTGGCGGCGTAGAGCGCGCGATCGGCGGCCTCGACGATCGCCTCGCGCGTCAGCGCCGACGCCGGAAAGTCGTCGCTCGTCGCCGCGCCGAGGCTGACGGTGCGCGACAAGGGCACGCCGGCCGCCATCACCTGCAGCGCCGCCACGCGCTCGCGCACGCGCAGCGCCACCGTCGCCGCCTCCTCGCGCCCGCTCTCGACGAGCAGGAGCGCGAACTCTTCGCCGCCGAAGCGGCACGCGGCGTCGCCGGCGCGCAGCGACGTCTGCAGCACCTCGGCGACGCTGGCGAGCATGCGATCGCCACACGGATGGCCGTAGGTGTCGTTGACCGACTTGAAGTGATCGACGTCGAGCAGCACGAGCGCGAAGCGGCGCGTGTAGCGGCGCGCCCCCGCGATCTCTTCGCTGACGCGTCGATCGAGGAAGCTTCTGTTCCAGAGACCGGTCAGCGCGTCGATGCTCGAGCGGTTGGCGAGAAGGTCGTGATAGCGCTTGAGCCGCAGGGCCGAGCGCACGCGCGCGCGCAGCTCGGCGCGATCGAACGGCTTGACCACGTAGTCGATGGCGCCGTAGTCGAAGGCGCGCACCTTGCCGCGCACGTCGCTGGTGCCGGAGACGACGATCACGGGCACGTCGGCGGTGCGCGGATCGCCCTTGAGCCGCTGCAACAGCTCGTAGCCGCAGCCGCCGGCCATGATCAGATCGAGGAGGATCAGATCCGGCGGATTGGCGCGGGCGTCGGCGAACGCCTCCTGCGGGCCGAGGGCGCCACGCACGGCGCAGCCTTCCTCGGCGAGATGGCCGGCCAGCAGCCGATGCATCAGCGGAGAATCGTCGACGACGAGGACGGTCTGCATGCAACCTACGCATCGACCACGGCGTGAAAAACTTTAGCGGGAGCGAATCAGCGGACGCCGCGCACGCGCCAGACGCGCGCCCCCTTCGGCCCGAACGCCCGCGCCGACGGGTTTCCGCGGTCGTACACGAGCTCGGCCTCGCGCGGCAGCTCGCTGGCGTCGTCGACCGACGCGGTCCAACCGCGATGCTGCACGATCACGAGGTCGTCGGCGCCGGCATGTAGGACACGCGCCTGCACGTCGGGATGATGCGTCTCGTAGTCGGGCTCGAGCCCGGCCTCTTCGGCGAGCAGTCGATAGATGCGGTGCGCGTCGCGCGCCGAGCCGTCGGGCCGCGCCATGAGGTAGCGCTCGATCGGATGGGCCGCGAACACCACGCGCCCGGCGCCGAGCCGATGCTCGGCGATCGCGAGGTTGCCGTCGCCGTCGACGGCGAGCGACTCGACGCCGGCCAGCGCCGGCTCGATCGGCAGCCGCGCCAGCGACTGCGGCGCCGCATGATGTTGCTGCCCCGTCGGCACCGACAGCACCGCCTGCCCCTTGAGGGTGAGCCGCTCGCCGGGCAGATCGAAGCAGCCGTAGCGCAGCCGATGGCGGAGACCGGTGAGCGCCGTGAAGTTGGGGCACCACGCGCCCTGGTGGAACTCGTTCTCGCCGGAGAAGTAGGACCAATAGATCGTGGCGCCCGCGCGCGCCGCCGCCTCGAGCGTGTGCCAGGTCGGCACGCGCAGCTTCTGCGTCGAGGGCACCAGCACGAGCGCATAGCCGTCGAGCGGGTCGTCCTCGTTTACGACGTCGGCGTCGAAGCCGGCCTGCGCGGCGAGCACGAACGCCTGCAGGAGCGCGCGCTTGAGCCCGCCCTTGTCCTCCCACGAGAACGGGAAGCTGCGCTCGAGCCAGTCGCTGGCCACGAGAGCCACCCGCGCGCGCGGCCGCGTCACCGTCGGAAAATCGATGGCGTCGACGAGCGCGCGCAGGGCGCGCAGCTCCTCGCACACCGGCTTCTCGCTGCCGTCCGAGCGCAAGAGGCCGAAGCCGAGCTCGAACGCGTGGTGCGAGTAGGGCGTCTCCAGGCCGAGCGTGTGGCGATCGAAGTCGCTCGCGCACCACACGAGCGCGCCCTGCGCGCCGGCCGCCAGCGACGTCAGCACCGACTCGCGCACGTAGGCGGCGTGCTCGGCCTCGCCCGCCTGCGTCGACGACGCGCCGAACTCCTCGAGCACGACCGGCCGCCCGCACGCGCGCGCGCGCGCCAGCTGGAAGTCGATGCCGAAGGCGTGGCGCAGCGGATCGACGTCGCCGTAGTAGACGTGCGGGCCGACCCAATCGACCACGCCGTCGGCGGCGAGCGCGCGCGTCGGCCAGCCGCCCATCATGCCGTCGCCGGTGCCGACCGGCCGCGTGGGATCCGCCGCGCGCACCACGTCGGTCATGGCGCGCGCCCAGGCGATCACGTCTTCGGGCGGCGCGCCGCTCTGGAGCCCGACGGCGCCGGCCCACAGCGGCATCTCGTTCGACAAGATCCACGCCGCCACCGCCGGCTTGCCGGCGAGCGCGCGCACCACGCCGCCGACGAGCGCCGTCTGCCACGCGCGCAGCTCTTTGTCGTCGTACAGCGAGCGATCGTCGTTCCTGGCGCCCTGGCCGGGAAAGCCGTAGTTCTCGCCCGACATGTGCCCGACGAGCGGCGACGGAAACAGCGACAGCCCCGCCTCGGCCGCCAGATCGGCGAAGCGCGCCATGAGCGCCAGCCGCCCCTCGTCGAGCGCCGGCGGATGCGGCATCATCGACGGCGCGAAGGCAAACACGCGCAAGCTGTCGAGGCCCGCCGCCTTGAGCGCGCGCAGCTCCTCTTTGACGACGGCCTCGTCGAAGCGCTCCCACATGCGCGGCCCGCCCGCGCGCGACCAATAGTTCGCGCCGAGGAGGAACCGTGGCGGCAGCTTCACGGCGCCGGCGGACATGGCCTCAGCCCCGGCAGATCGGGACAGTACTTGAGCTTGTCGGGTCCATCGCAGAAGCCGCAGTCGAGCGGCGACGGCAGCGACAGCCGCGGATAGGCCACGCAATCATCTTCGCGCACGCACTGCGCGATGAAGCGGCTCCCCGGATAGTCGACCGTCGCCACCAGCTGCGCGAGCACGGCCGTGCCGATCACGCCGTCGACCGTGGCCACCGTCGGCCGCACGTCGGCGTTGACGCCGACCAGAAGCGGCGTCACGTCCTCCATGACGTAGATGGGCAGCGGCGCCTTCAGCTCCACGACCGCCGCCGCCGGCGTGTCGTCCGACGAGTCGTTGCACTTGCTGTCGCCGTTGGTCGACGACAGGCACTGCACGACGTAGTCGCCGCCGGCGCCGAGGCAGGGGCGCGCCTTGTCGAGGAGGCAACAATGCTCGCCCGAGCACTGCGGATGATGCTTGGACTCGAAGTCGAGGTCCGCCTGGGTCCCGGCGATGTACGCGCGCCGGATGCGGCGCGAGCGCGCCAGCGACGCGCACGGCCCGAAGAACGCCTCGTTGCCCGACACCAGCGCCAGCGGGGAGGCGCCCGGATCGCCCGTCGCCGCCATCGGCACGCGCCCGAGCGACGCCACCGCCACCTGCACGCCGGCACCGGCGGCGCCTTCGTCGGCGGGATCGACGAGGTGCAGCGTCGTCAGCCCGCCGGCGTCGAAGAGCGCCTGGGCCGCGCCCGCGCCGCGCAGCCGATCGTACGCGTTGGCCGACAGCGCCATGCCCGGGAAGCCCGACGCCACCATCAGCTTCATGTCGACGCCCGACGGCACGTACGCCGGATTGGCCGGACAGGTGCCGCCCGGGAGCACGCAGGCCTGCGTCGCCACCGGATCGGGCAGCGGCTCGGTGCACACGTCGAGCAGCACCCGCGTCGGCGGATACGAATATTGGTTCTGCCCGATGGTGATGCGCGTCTGCCCCTGCAGCGTCGTGTCCTGCCCGCCGGCGAGCGTGAACGGCAAGACCGCGTAGCAGGCGTCCTGCCGCGTGCACGACGGCGCCAGCTCGCAGCTGCACTGCGTGAGATCCTCGATGAGCGTCATGGCCGGCGCCGCGCCGCGATAGTCGAACCCGACGGCGAAGCGCGACAGGTTGTCGCCGCCGAGCACGCCGCTCATCGGCAACGCCGCGTCGCCGACGCCGAGCCGCCCGAGCGGCCCTTCGAAGAGCTGCACGTCGCTGATGGTGAGGCGCGGAATGGCCGCGCCGGTGGCGTCGACGCCGTAGACCGAGAAGTCGCCGGTGAGCGCGCGCACCGTGCCCGAGCCGTCGTCGAACGTGGTCAGGATGGTGCCGGTGTCGACGACGACGGGGAACGGCGTGTCGGTGCCGCCGATGCTGCCGCGCCCGACCAGGCCGCCGCCGGTGCCCGACAGCTCGAGTGGGATGGGGTAGGGCAGCGACATGGTGTGCGTCTCGGTGCAGCCGGCGGCGGCGAGCACCGACGGCAACAGCGCGCAGCACCACGCCGGCGCGCGCATCACGGCGCTACTCGCTGTCCTTGAGCTTGGACTTCATCTTCTTGATGAGCGCGTCGTACGACTGCTCGGTGATGATCTTGTTGAACTGCGTCTTGTAGCCGCGCACCAGGCTCACCTCGTCGGTGATGACGTCCCACACGCGCCAGTCGCCGGCGGGCTCCTTCTTCATCTTGTAGACGATGTCGGCGTCGGTGCTCTTGCCCGGCGACTTGACCTTCACCACCGTCGAGACCGTGGCCTGCTCGCCCTCGGCCTCTTCGTTCTTGTATTGCACCTGGTAATCGAGGTTCGAGCGCAGCTGCTTGACGTAGTTGCGCTCGATGAGCTCGCGCAGCGTGGTCACGAACTCGGTGCGCTGCGCCGGCGTCAGCTTGTCCCAGTGGGCGGCGAGCGACTTCTGCGCCAGCTCGTCGTAGTCGAGCAGCGTCGAGGCCAGCTGCTTGATCTCGTCCTTCTGCTTCTTCTCCGCCGGCGACCCCTTCTCGACCTTCAGGCGCAAGAGCTTGTCGACTTCGCCGTTCTTCTGCTTGAGCGTGGCCATGGGCCCGATGCCGGCCGCCAGGGCCACTGACGACAGCGCGAGCACGCCGAGCGCGAGGAGCAGCTTCTGCATTCTCATTGGACGAGCACTCCTGCCGCTTGCTTCAACGTCGCCATCGCCATGTTGAGTTCCATGATCGTCTGCAGATGGCGCATGCGCAACTCGAAGTAGCTGCGCGCCGCGTCCACCAGATCGCGCGACTCGGCCACGCCCACCTTGAGGTTCTGGTCGACGGAGTTGTACCACCCGCGCGCCACCTTCTCCGAGTGCCCGGCGATCTCCGACTTGCGCCGCGCCGCGCGCGCGTCGAGCCAATCGTTGAGGATGTCGATGTAGATGCCGCCGAGCGCCTGCCGCCGGCGCGCGACGGCGACGAGATCGTCGGCCACCGCCTTGGAGTGCGCCGCCAGCTTCTGCGGAACGTCGAGGTTGTAGCGCAGGACGAGCGCGAACCCCGCGCCGAGCGCGTTCGGATGGTTCAAAAAGGCGTTCTGCGGATCGTCCACCGACTGGGCGTAGGCATAGGTGAACGACATCGCCAGCCCGAGGTCGGGCATGAGGTTGGCGAACTGCAGCGCCCGCCCGGCGTGCGAGGCGCGCATCCCGGCGGCGACCATGCGCGCGTCGGGCCGATGCACGCGCGCCGCGTCCTCGAAGTAGGAGAGCGGCTCCTCGCCGCCGTCGGCGATGTCGAGCTCGCTGTCGTCGATGTCGGCGTCCGGCTCGTCGGTGAGCATGCGCACGCCCGAGAGGCCGAGCTCCTTGGCCTTCTCGACGTCGAGCGAGGTCAGCTCCGCCTGATCGAGCGCGAGCTTGAGGCGTATCAGATCGTTCACCGTGTAGGTCGTCTTGCCGTTGTCGATGTCGTCATTGATCTTCTTCATCTGCTCTTTCAAGCGGCTGGTGGCGTCCTCGAGCGTGGCCTCGGCCGCCCGCGCCCACTTGAGCAGCCAGTAGGCGCGCGTCGCGTTGAACGTCACCTCCTGGCGATCCTTGTCGACCTGCGCGCGCGCCACGTCGACGCCGGCCTGCGCCGCTTTGCGCGCCGCCTCGATCTTGCCGAACGTGTAGATCGGCTGCACGAGGTTGATGCCGAGGTTGAACGCGACGCCGTGCACGGGCAGCACCTGCTCGCCCGATCGCAGGTCGACCACGTCGGTGCTCGTGCAGTCGTGGAGCGCGCGCTGCTGGTTGCCGCCCGGCGAGGTCCACGGCATGCCCGTGACCGGATCGTTGCAGCGCACGTCCGGCGAGCCGGTGAGCGCGAAGGTCAGCTGCCCCGTCGGCCACCACTGCCGCGTCGCTTGCGACAGCTGCGCCTCGGCGGACTTGATGCCTTCGCGCGCCGCCTGCACGCCGGCGTAGCTCTGATTCACCTTGGCGATCAGCTCGGGCAGCGTGTATCGCCGCGCCGCGGCAGGGCGCGCCCAACCACATACGGCGGCGACCGCAAAAATCGCAAATGGAACGCGCCGTCTCAACCTGGGCCGTAACAGACGTGACAGGAAGGAATCCATTTTCCTCGATCAGTAGCTCCGTCGGTGACGTCTGCGAGACGACGCCCCTCGGCGGTTTCTAGCACGCGGCACGCGCGTTGCTCAACCGCGTACCATGGTCGCCACGAACGCCGCCCTGGGAAAGATCATCTGCTTCCACTGCCGACGCACCGATTGCGTCGGCCCTTGCCGCGCCGCGCCGCGCCGCCTGCGCTGGCTCACCGAGGCGCGCCGCGTCGGCGCCTGGCTCGGTGGCGCCTGCGTGGCAGGCACTGCCCTCGGCGCCGGCCTTGCGCTACTGTTCTGCAGGTGAAGGGCTATCTCGAATATCTGGAGCTGCATTCCTATTTCGCGCCCCCGGGCCATCCCAAGCTTTCGCGTGCCGAGTTCGACCAGCTCGCCGCCGAATACGTTGCTCTCGCCGCCAAACATCCTGAGCTCACCGGAGACGAGCGTGGCCGCCTGAGCGAGCTCAAGGCCGTCCTGTTCCGGGACAAACCGTGATCGGTGCGCCCGTGAGCGAGCGTCAGGACGCCGCGAAGACGCCGCGTGCCTCGCGCGTGGAAACCACGTCGCTCGTCCTGCCCGGCGACACCAACGCGCTCGGCACCATGTTCGGCGGCAAGGTCATGCAGTGGATCGACGTCGCCGCCTCGGTCGCGGCCATGCGCCACTCGGGCGGCAACGTGGTCACCGCGTCGATCGACGCGCTCACGTTCCTCACGCCGATCCACCTCGGCGAGATCGTCCGTCTGCAGGCGCAGGTGAACTTCGCCGGCAAGACGTCGATGGAGATCGGCGTGCGCGTCGAGACCGAGAACCCCAAGGACGGTGCCCGCCGCTACACCACCAAGGCGTACCTCACGTTCGTGGCCATCGACGCCGCCGGCAAGCCGCGCGCGGTGCCCGCGCTGGCGTCGGAGGATGACGAAGATCGCCGCCGCGCCGCCGACGCCGAGGCCCGCCGCGCCGCGCGCCTGGCGTTGCGCGCGTCTCACCGATAATCTAGGTTCATCCCATGCCCTCGGTGCGGCGGTCTTCGCTCGGCGTCCTCGATCTGCGCGGGGAGGATCGCGTCCGCTTCCTGCACGGCATGGTCAGCAACGACATCGAGAAGCTCCAGCCGGGGCAGGGCTGCCACGCGGCGATGCTGACGACCAAGGGCAAGCTACTCGCCGACTTCGTCGTGGTCGCCGAGCCCGAGCGGCTGCGCATCCTCCTGTTGCCGTCGCTGCTCGAGAAGATCCGCGCGCACCTCGACAAGCACATCATCATGGACGACGTCGAGCTCGAGGCCGCCGAAACGCCGGTCTTGGGCGTGTATGGCGACGACGCGGCGGCCGCGGTGGGGGCCGCGGGTCTTGCGCCGTATCACGCGCGCGGCCCCGTCGTGGCCACGCCCGAGCTCGGGATCCCCGGCTTCTGGATCCTCGGCGGCGAGCCGAGGGTCGACGGCACGCCGCTCGACGACGCCGAGTTCGAGGAGCGCCGCATCGAAGCGGGCACGCCGCGCTACGGCGTCGACATGGGCGAAGATCGCCTGCCCATCGAAGCCGGCATCAACGACGCCGTCAGCTTCGACAAAGGCTGCTACCTCGGCCAGGAAGTGATCGCGCGCGCCACCAACCTCGGGCACATCAACCGCCGCCTCGTCGGCCTCGTCCTCGACGGCGCGCCGCCCGCGGCCGGCACCAAGCTGTCGTCGCCGGACAAGCCCGAGGCCGGCTGGATCACCTCGGCGGCGCGCTCGCGCCGGCTCGGCAAGACCATCGCGCTCGGCTACGTCCACCGCACGCTCTGGGATCCCGGCACCGCGCTCGCCGTCGCCGACGGCACGCACGCCACCGTCGCCGCGCTGCCGTTCGGCGTGTAGACGGCAGCGGCGTCGTGAAAAAGCAGTTTCAAAACTCGTGATCTCCTGATCTCCCTGTGAATGTTCTTGGTCGGTAGGTTTCCCTCGTGAGCCGCGTACCATCGGTATGCGCGCCCTGGTGTTCCTGGTCCTGCTCTGCGGCGTCGCCCACGCCGACGCGAGCCTGCCGGGCATGCGCGCCGAGCCGCGCTGGGTCGTCGCCTGCGAGGCGCGCCTGCAGGCCGCGCGCGACGACGCCGCCCGCATCCTGCCCATCTTCCGCGCCGCGCACGTCTACGGCGCCGATCTCTACCTCGACGAGAACATCCTCGGCTCCGACGTGCCGGTGCTCTTCGAAGCCGGCGTCCTGCCCACGCGCGAGCCGGCGCTCGTGGCCTATCGCCTCGAGCGCTGGGCCACGCGTGCGCAGATCGCGCGCGTCATGAACGACGTCTTCGAGCCGGCCGTAGCCGACTGCGTCCGTGAAGCGCGAGCGGGTGGTTGAAGATTACTTCGAGGACTTCTTGGCTTTGGCCGGCGCGGCGCCCTTGGCGCTGGCGCGCTCCGCGGCGAAGCGAACGCGACGGTTCTTGATACGCGCCTTGAGCTTGCGCTGGCTGATCTTGCGCCGCATCTTCGGCGAGCGGCGGTTGTCTCCCATTCCCATCGATCGAGTCTCCCGAGGTTTACGAGCTACGCACTTTCGGCCACGTCGTCGCCGCCGTCAAGCGCGTTCTCGGCCTCGAGCATCTCGAGCCGGCGCACCAGCTCCTTCAAGCGGCGCGTGCCGCCCGCGTCGCGCGCCTTGAACTCCACGCCGATGCCTTCTTCGCCTTCGGTGTGGCGCGTCCAGGCGACGCGGCCCGCGATCTCGAGCGGGCGCAGGCTGCCGGGCGGCGTCACGTCGAGGACGATCTCGGTTCCCGGGGGCAGGAAATTGGTGGTGCGCAGGAACGCGCCGCCCGGGCCGATGTCTTCGATGTGGCTGTGATGCGTTTCACGATCCAGGACGACGCGCCAATCCGCACTGAGCGTCACCGGGAGACGACGATGCCGACGTGTGATCATGTCCACAATCTCCCCCTTGGCCACCGCGAGACAGAAATCCCTCCGCTTCGACTCCGCCGGCAAAAACTCGACGCCGAGGCCCGCGCGCAACTTCGTCCGATGCTTGCCCGCACGCCGCCACGCGATGAAGCCGCGCAGGAGCTGTTTGTTGCACAGCTCGGGAAACCTGATCTCGACGAGCACAGGCTCGCCGAGCGGGATCGCCTCCCGTGTCGGATAGAAGATCCCTCCGCCGGGCAGCGACGGCTGATAGTGCCGCAACATCTCTTCGCCGCTGCGGTATCGTGCGCGTAGAATCCGCATCGAAATTTCTCCCCTCGTCGGCGCGAGCGGTGGAACCATAGTCCAGCGCCGTGTTACGTGCAAGTACGTTACGCGGCCTTACTCAAAAATCAGCCTGCTATACCGTTCAGCCCAGGCCGCCCCGAAGAGGTGACCGAGCGGCCCCCTGCGCGGGCCGTGTTCGTGAAAGGCCGTGAAAAAGTCACGTTGCGACGGTACGTTGCCGTCGGTCGATCCTTCCTCCGCCGACGTCAGCACATCCATGTAACGTCCGACGGCGCCGGTCAATGCGGCGAACGCGTCGTCGACCAGCCGAGGGCTCGGCCGCGCGTGCAGCCCGGCGCCCGACGCGATCTCGCGCGCCCACGCCGGACCGTCGTGCGAGCGCAGCCGTCCGAAATTTTCGCCGAGCGGCTCGAGCACGCCGGTCGTGAGCGGGCGCGCGCCGTACACGTCGGCGTTCACCGACAGCCGCGTCGGCAAGGCCATGAGGTCGGCGCCGAAGATGGGCGCCGCGCGCTTGCCGGGATGGATCACGAGCGCGAAGCCTTCGATGACCGGGCGCAGGCCGATGTGCGACAGGACGATCTTTCGCGCCTCGGGCGACTGCCATGCCCAGGTGCGCACGGCGCCGAGCCCGAACGGCCCCGGCTTGTTCGACAGATCGGCGTCGATCGGGATCGCGGTCAGGTGCAGCCTCGACTCGAGGCGCGCCTTGACGCCCGCGACCATGCCGGGCACGTCGACCTCGAGGCGCGCCTTGACCAGCTCCTCCAGGACGCGGAGCTGGCGCACCAACGAGTCACGCGCCCCCTCGAGCACTAAACCGTACCGCATCGCTCGTGATCCATCGCGCGATCCAGACGCGACACGGTTACAGCGCCTCCAGCATCGCGCTCGCGTGACCCTTGGGCGACACCTTGTAGTGGGCGCTCGCGATCTTTCCCTTCTCATCGATGACGAAGGTGGAGCGGATGATGCCCTTGAACTTGCGGCCGTAGAGGACCTTGTCGCCCCAGGCGCCGTACTTCTCGGCGACCGCGTGCTCGGGGTCGGAGAGCAACAGGAAGTTCAAACCGAATTTGTCGCGGAACTTGCCGTGCGAGGCGATCGAATCGGGGCTGACACCGACCACGATCGCCTTCTTCTTTTTGAACGAAGCCTGGCCGTCGCGCAGCTCGCAGGCCTGGGTGGTGCAGCCCGGCGTGTTGTCCTTCGGGTAGAAGTAGAGGATGAGGGTCTTGCCGGAAAACTCTTTGAGGCTGTGGGTTTTTCCGTCGTCGCCCTCGAGCTTGAAGTCGGGGGCCTTGTCGCCGGGTTCGAGCATGGTCCCGGGGTCATAACAGAAGGCGGGGCAGCTCGCTCGAAAATTTTCCCTTGGCCAGGGCGACGCAGCCGCGGGCGCGCGCGGCCTCCATCACGTCCGTGCGCTCGTGATCGACAAAGCCGATCTTTTTGGCGGCCGGCGCGGCGGCCTCCAAAGCGGCGAGCGCGTCCGGGCGGCGCAGGTCGACGATCAAGAAACGCGCGTCTGCCGTCGCTGAGGCGACGTCGGCGGCGGCGCGCACCGCTTGCACGTCGAGCCCGAGTTGGGTGGCCGTTTCGCGAATTTTCGAGGTGAACAAGAGATCGCTCACCAAGTAGACTACCGCCGCCATGAGCACAGCCTATCCCCACGCGGCGACGATTGCACGCGAGCTCGGTGTCACGGTCGCGCAGGTCGAAAAGACGGTCGCGCTCCTCGCCGACGGCGCCACCATCCCCTTCATCGCCCGCTACCGTAAGGAGGCGACCGGCAACCTCGACGAGGTGCAGATCGGCGCAGTCGACGAGCGGCGGACCTATTTATCGGAGCTCGACGCGCGCAAGGCGACGGTGCTCGGCGAGATTGGCAAGCAGGGCAAGCTGACCGACGAGCTCAAGACGCGTATCGAGAAGACCCTGTCGAAGACCGAGCTCGAGGACTTGTACCTGCCGTACAAGCCGAAGCGGCGCACGCGAGCGACCATCGCGCGCGAGCGCGGGCTCGAGCCGCTGGCCGAGAAGATCCTGGCGCAGGAGACGCTCGTCGAGTCGCGCGAGGCGCTGGCGACGCCGTTCGTGGCCGGCGAGGTCGCGGACGTCGAAGCGGCGTGGGCGGGCGCGCGCGACATCGTGGCCGAGGCGGTCGCCGAGCGCGCGGACGTGCGCGCGGCGTTGCGGCAGCAGGCGCTCGACGGTGGCGTCGTCGTGGGCACGGCGATCGCGGGCAAAGAAGAGGAGGGGGCGAAGTTCAAGGACTACTTCAACTTCCGCCAGGAAGCGAAGGATCTGCCGTCGCACCGGCTCTTGGCGCTGCGCCGTGGCGAGGCCGAGGGCTTTCTGCGGGTCGGGCTCGAGGTCGACGGGGCGGCGGCGACCGATCTCGTGCGCCATCACGTGGTCGTGGCGCCCAAGGCGACGCTGGCGCGCGAGCTCGACCAGGCGATCGCCGACTCCTACGAGCGCTTGTTGAAGACCTCGATCGAGGTCGACGTGCGGCTGGTGCTGAAGGAGCGCGCCGACGCCGAGGCGATCAAGGTCTTCGCCGGCAACCTGCGCGCGCTGCTCCTGCAGTCGCCGCTCGGCGGCAAGCGGGTGCTGGCGATCGACCCCGGCTATCGCACCGGCTGCAAGGTCGCGGTGGTCGACGAGAAGGGGGACCTGCAGACGCACGACGTGGTCTTTCCGACGCAGTCGGAGCGCAAGGTCGAGGAGGCGGCGGCGACGCTCGCCGCGCTCTGCAAGAAATACAAGATCGAGGCGGTGGCCATCGGCAACGGGACCGCGGGGCGCGAGACCGAGACCTTCGTGCGCAAGCTGGCGGCCGAGGGGCGCCTCGGCGCCGTGAAGATCGTGGTGGTCAACGAGTCGGGCGCGTCGGTGTATTCGGCATCGGAGGTCGCGCGCGCGGAGCTGCCCAACGAGGACGTGACCGTGCGCGGCGCGGTGTCGATCGGGCGGCGGCTGCAGGATCCGCTCGCCGAGCTGGTGAAGATCGATCCGAAGTCGATCGGCGTCGGCCAGTACCAGCACGACGTGCACCAGCCGACGCTGAAGAAGGCGCTCGACCAGGTGGTCGAGAGCTGCGTCAACGCCGTCGGGGTCGACGTGAACACGGCGTCGGTGTCGCTGTTGCAATACGTCGCCGGCGTGGGCGAGACGCTGGCCAAGAACATCGTCGGCTATCGCGCGGAGAAGGGGCCGTTCCGCGCGCGCAAGGCGCTGCTCGAGGTGCCGCGCCTGGGGCAGAAGGCGTTCGAGCAGGCGGCGGGCTTCTTGCGCGTGCGCGGCGGCGACAACCCGCTCGACAACTCGGCGGTGCACCCCGAGAGCTACGACGTGGTCGAGAAGATGGCCAAGGATCTCGGCGTCGACGTGCGCGGCCTGGTCGGGCGCACCGACATGGTGTCGAAGATCGACGCGCAGAAGTACGCGGACGAGACGCGCGGGCTTTTGACGTTGAAGGATATCCTCGGCGAGCTCACCAAGCCCGGGCGCGATCCGCGCGCGGAGTTCGAGGAGGTCGGGTTCGATCCGTCGGTGACCGAGTTCGAGCACGTCAAAGAGGGCATGGTGCTCGCGGGCGTGGTCACGAACGTGACGCAGTTCGGTGCGTTCGTCGACGTGGGCGTGCACCAGGACGGGCTCGTGCACGTCTCGGAGCTGGCGCATCGGTTCGTCAAGGATCCGGCCGAGGTCGTCAAGGTCGGCGATCGCGTGAAGGTCAAGGTGCTCAACATCGACGCGGGACGGCGTCGCATCGGGCTGTCGATCAAGCAGGCGACGGCGCCGGCCGCGGGTGGGCCGAGGCCGCCGGGGCCGCCGAATCCGTCGGGGCCGCGGCCGCCGTCGGGGCCGCGCGGACCGCAACCCAAGGGGCCGGGGCCGAAGGCGCCGCCGCCGCCGGGCAAGACGCCGTTCAACAACCCGTTCGCGGCTGCGTTCGGCAAGAAGTGATATAACGACGCGCATGAAGACGGTGGTGCACTCGGACGACGCGCCCAAGGCGATCGGGCCGTACAGCCAGGCGATCAAGGCGGGCAATCTTCTCTTCTGCTCGGGGCAGATCCCGCTCGACGCCAAGACGGGCGAGATGGTGGGTGCGAGCGACGTGCGCGAGCAGGCGCGGCGCGTGATGCAGAACCTCGAGGCTGTCCTCAAAGCGGGCGGCGCGTCGTTCGCCAGCGTCGTGAAGACGACGATCTACTTGAAGGACCTGGCCGACTTCGGCGCGGTCAACGAGATCTATGGCAGCTACTTCAAGGAGGCGCCGCCGGCGCGCGCGACGGTGCAGGTCGCAGGCTTGCCGCGCGCGGCGCTCGTCGAGATCGATGCGATCGCTGTAGTCGGCTAGGAGTCGGCGTGGCGGATTCCGCCGAACTCGAGCGTGAGGGCGTCGTCGTAATGGTCGGCGTAATCGGAGACGCGGCGGATCATCTCTTCGACCTCGACGGGATCGAGGCCGACGGTCGAGCGATCGGTGGTGACCACGATCTCGTCGCCGCGCAGGCCGAAGGCGGCGCCGGTGAGCTCCGAGGCGTTCAGCTCGAGCAGGCGGCGCAAGAGGCGCGGGGCGGCCAGCTCCTCCTGCGGCGGGGTCATCACCGGCGACACGACCTGGATGAAGTTGTCACCGCTCGTGCCGGAGGTCAGGAAGATGAAGACTTCGGCGCTGCCGGCGGTCATGCCCCAGGCGGGACCGCCCTGGCTATCGATGCGATGCTTGGTCGCGTCGAGGCCGCGGGCGTTCAGCACCGCTTCGACCATCTGCTCGCAGGTCTTGAGGTTGGCTTCTTGCCGGTTGCCGAACAGGGACATACGCCGAGGATATCAGGCCCCGGCGGAGGCGGGAAGCTCGTGGCGCTAGGCGACCTTGGTGACGAGGCCCGAGCGCAGGCAGCGCGTGCAGACGCGGATGCGCTGCGGAGCGCCGTCGATGAGCGCCTTGACGCGCTGGAGGTTCGGGCGCTGGACGCGCTTGGTCTTGATGTTCGAGTGGCTCACCTTGTTCCCGACGAGCCGGCCCTTGCTGCAAATGTCACACGCGTTCGCCATGGCTACTGACTCCCAAGAGGCGGACCTTCTAACACTGGTGGTGGGGGGATGCAAGGGATTTCCGCGAGGTAGGGCGTGAAGCGGGCGTGGATCGCGGCGCTGGCGGTGGCCGTGGTGGCGCTCGGCGGCGGGGCCCTATTAATGGTGCACGCCCGGCGGCATCGCGGCGGCGGCGCGGCGGGGCGCGACGGCGGCGTGGCGGCGGGCGGGAAGTGGGCGGTGGAAGGGCGCGTGATCGATCGGCTGGGGCGGCCGGTGATGGGGGCGCGCGTGACGGCCGCGGGGGTCGTCGGCGGGACCGACACCGGGGGACGCTATGTCTTGCGCCTCGGCAGCGGCGCGGTGACGAAGCTGCGCGTCGAGGCCGACGGGTTCGTGGCCGAGGAGCTCGGCGACGTGGTGCCGCCGCAGGCCGGGCTCGAGGTGACCTTGTCGCGGCGGCTCGCGCTCGAGGGCGTGGTGCGCGCGCACGGAGCGGCGGCGGGCGAGGCGGAGATCACGATCGCGGGGGCGTCGGGGACGCGGACGGCGAAGTCGGGGCCCGACGGCGCGTTCAGCTTCGCCGGGCTGGCCGAGGGGCGCTATGCGCTGCGCGCGGTGCGCGGCAACGAGGCGGCATACCTCGACGGCGTCATGGTGGCGGCGGGGGATGGCGGCACCGGCGTCATCACCGTCGAGCTCAAGCCGGCGACGTCGGTGGCGGGGCGGCTGCGCGAGCGCGGCGGGCAGCCGATCCCCGGCGGCGAGGTGACGCTGGCCGAGGCCGACGGCGCGCCGCTGCCGCGCAGCGTGACGACGGACAACGAGGGCAACTTCCGCTTCGTGGCGGTGCTGCCGGGGAGCTACGTGGTGGGCGCGCACGCCGAGGGGTTCTATCCGGCGGAGCCGCGGCCGCTGCGTGTCGGGAGCGCGACGGCGCCGGTGAGCAACGTCGACGTGCGGCTCGATCCCGGCGCCACCGTCGAGGGGCGGGTGATCGACGAGCGCGCGCAGCCGGTCGAAGGCGCCGCGGTCGAAGTGTCGGGCGAGGCGCCCGACGGGACGCCGATCGCGATGACGGCGTCGTCGGGCGTGGCGGCGGCGACCGGCGCGCGGCTCGAGCCTTCGGGCGAGCTCGGCATCTTGCGCGGGCCGCTGCCCTATCCGCCGCCGGTGCCGATCGCGGACGCGGCGCCGGCGCCGAAGCAGTTCCGCACCGACGACAAGGGCCTGTTTCGCGTGACCGGGCTGCCGGCGGGGCGGCTCGTCGTCGCCGCGACGCATCCCGATTTTGCGCGCGGCACGTCGGAGCCGATGCACGTGGTCGCCGGCGCGAGCCTCAAGGTGACCGTGGTGCTGAGCCGCGGCGTGGAGGTGCGCGGGCGCGTCGTCGACGATCGCGGCGATCCGGTGGGGGGCGCCGAGCTCGTCGGAGACGGCGCGGCGCTGGCGACGACCGATGCGCACGGCGAGTACACGATCGCGCACCTGGCGAAGGCGATGACGCTGACGGTGCGCGCGACCGGCTTCCTGCCGGCGACGCGGGCGGTGGCGCCGTCGGAGCGCGGGCCATTCGACGTGACGCTGCGGAAGGCCGAGGGGCGCGTCGCGGGCGACGTCGTCGACGATCGCGGGGCGCCGCTGTCGGCGGCGCGCGTGGAGATCACGGCGCCGCCGATGCCGGTGCGCTGGGTGACGACCGATCGGACCGGGCGCTTCGGCGCCGACGGGCTGGGGCCGGGGCCCTATCGCGTGGTGGTCACGCACGCGGACTTCGCGCCGGCCACGTTCGAGGCGGTGGCGCCGACGGCGGACGCGCACTTCACGCTCGCGCTCGGCGGCGGCATCGACGGCGAGGTGAGAGACGCGCGCCTGGGCGGCGTGCCGGCGGGGTTGCGGCTCGAGGTGACGGCGGCGGGCGGAAAGCCGCAGCTGTTGCCGGTGCAGAGCGGGCGGTTCGAGGTGACGGCGCTGCCGGCGGGGCGCGCGACGCTGACGGCGATGGCGCCGGGCTACGTGACGTTGGTGCGCGAGGTCGACGTGACGGCGGGCGAGCGGCTGCACGACGTGACGGTGCGCGATGTGCGGCTGGAGATGGAGCGCGGCGGAGCGGTGGTCGGCACCGTGCGCGACGATCATGGGGACCCGGCGGTGGGGGCGCTGGTGGCGGTGGGGACGGCGCGGGTGCACTCCGATCGCGAGGGCGGCTTTCGCGTCGATGGGCTGGCGCCGGGGCGGGTGCGCGTGACGGCGGAGAAGGAGGGGGCGACGGCGGCCGATGACGCAGAGGTGCGCGCGGGCGACGAGGCGCGGGTGGAGCTGCGGCTGCGGTAGGCGGCAGTGGCGCTGCGGTAGGCACCAGTGGCGCTGCGGTCGCGTCAGCGCGGGCGGAGCACGATCGGATAGGCGAGGGTCAACGGCGCGCCTTGGAATGCGGGAAAGCGCGCGTCCTCGACGGCGCGCACGAGGCAGGCGGCGGCGGGGGAGTCGGGCGGAACGTCGCCCCAGCCGGCGGAGGGCGGCTCGATCGCGGCGCGGGCGACGGTGCCCGCGGGCGCGATCGTCATGGCGACGACGGCGACGCCGGCGACGTGATGCCGGGCGGCGCAGGCTTGTAGCTGCGGGCGGATCGCGGTCATGCCCGCGACGACGGCCGGGCGATCGAGCGACGCGGGCGGGGCATTGGCGAGGGCGGCGGTGGAGCACAAGACGAGGGCGAGC
>Ga0134125_10002696_pt1 | contig 20885 bp, 20 predicted proteins | sample KB31751_FD_96464 | JGI IMG/M metagenome (GOLD analysis project Ga0134125, IMG submission 96464) | Terrestrial soil microbial communities with excess Nitrogen fertilizer from Kellogg Biological Station, Michigan, USA - KB3-175-1 | ecosystem: Environmental > Terrestrial > Soil > Unclassified ... | reverse complement strand
TGCTGTGGTGGGCCGCTCGCTCGACAACGCAACGGAGATCGCGCAGGACCTGGGATACCTGGAGTTGCCGGCAGGACTGATCATCAACCCCGGGCAGATTCGAGAGATGCCCGACCACAAGGTGATGGTGATGATCTCGGGCACGCAGGGCGAGCCGATGTCGGCGCTGTCGCGCGCGGCGGTGAACAATCACAAGCACGCGAAGATCGATGCGGGCGACACCGTCGTGTTGAGCTCGCGCGTGATTCCGGGCAACGAGAAGGCGATCTATCGCATGATCGACCACCTGGAGCGGCGTGACGCGCGAGTGATCCATGACGACGGCACGCAGGGGCTGATCCACGTGAGCGGACACGGCTCGCAGGAGGAACTGCGGCTGATGATCAACCTGCTGCGGCCGAAGTTCTTCGTGCCGGTGCATGGCGACTACCGTCACCTCAAGCGTCACGCGGAGCTCGCGGCCGGGATGGAGCTGGTGGAGAAGGTGATGCTGCTGGAAGACGGCGACGTTCTGGAGCTGACGAAGGAGTCGGCGGAGAAGAACGGCAAGGTGACGGTGGGGCGCGTGTGCATCGACTCCGGCGGCACGATTGATGTGGTGGAGGACATTGTGGTGCGCGACCGGCAGCACTTGTCCGAGGGTGGGATTGTGCTGCCGATCATCACCATCAACCGGCGCACGGGCACGGTGGAGAATGCGCCGGAGATTGTGATGCGCGGATTTGCGGTGGACGACGAGGAGATGGTGGCGGAGTCGCGCGCGGTAGTGCAGCGGACGCTGGAAGGTTCGAGCGACGAGGAGAAGCGCGACTACGGCGTGATCAAGGAGAAGATCCGCACGGACCTGAAGCGATATATCCAGAAGTCGACGAGCCGCAGGCCCCTGATTATGCCGGTGATTCTGGAGATTTGAGGCGGTCTCCTCCGGGTCTTGCGTTTATATCTGTACTGATATAGTCTGTTCTGCACAATGAAAGAGATCGAGTTCCTGGGCTCTTCCCTCAGGGACCTGCAGAGCTTTCCGAAGGATGTGCGGCGAAAGGCCGGGTTCGAGTTGCAGCAGGTGCAGCGCGGCTTCGAGCCTTCCGACTTCAAGCCGATGGCGTCGGTCGGTGCAGGGGTTCAAGAACTGCGGATATGGGACCTGACGGGTACGTTTCGCGTGATTTATCTGGCGCGGCTTGAGGATGCTGTTTACGTCCTGCACGCCTTTCAGAAGAAGACTCAAGCCACGGCTCAAAGGGAACTGGAAATTGCCCGCAGACGACTCAAAGCGCAGTTGCAGAAGATGAGGAGAATGCCATGAAGCGTCAACGGTTCGCGAGTGTTTGGGACGCCCTGTGCGACACGCCGGAAGAGGCGGCGAACTTGACGGCCCGCTCTGACGTAATGATCCAGATCATGCAGATTGTAAAGAAGAGCCGCTGGACGCAGGCGGAGGCAGCGCGGCAGTGCGGCGTCAGCCAGCCGCGCATCAACGATCTGTTGCGTGGGCGGATCGACCGCTTCTCACTGGACGCGCTGGTCAATATCGCGACCGCGTTGGGACGCAAAGTGCGGATCACGCTGCGCGCGGCGTAATCCCCGCGACGCTCCTCGCGGTTAGCTGCTCTCAATGGGAACAAAATTTTGCCGCGGGGTTCGTGCGCCGGGCGACTCTGTGCATCCAAGCGATGCAGGAGAACGCGCGCATGTTCACGTCTGGTCTCGTCGGCATCATCATCACTCTGGTCGTCGTCGGCCTGCTGCTCTACCTGGTTGAGCTCATCCCGATGGATGGCGCCATCAAGCAGATCATCCGGATCATTGTCATCATCGCGGTCGTAATCTGGCTGCTGAATGCCTTCGGATTGATGGGTTACGTGACCAACCTGTTCCATTCAGGACCGCCGCCGCATCCAGTGCCGGCGCATCGGGCTCATTGATGCCATGGCGCAAAGCTATCGCGGCAGAATCTGCTCGAGCCGGGGCGGCGCAGCGCCGGTTTTGACGTAGCGGCGGCCTCTGAGGGCATACTCCTCGCTGAGGACGCGGGCGATTGCCTCAGGATAGGCGATGTGTTCCTGCTCAAGAATGCGGCCGGAGAGAGATTCCGCGGTGTCGTCGTCAAGGACCGCGACCTGGCGCTGCACAATGATGGCGCCGTGGTCGACTGCCTCATCCACAAAGTGCACCGTGCAGCCGGCGACCTTTGCGCCGTAGTCAAGGGCCTGCTGCTGCGCGTCGAGGCCGGGAAATGACGGCAGCAGCGACGGGTGCACATTGAGAATGCGGTTGGGAAAGGCGCGCACGAACTCCGCCGTGAGGATGCGCATGTAACCGGCCAGGCACACGAGATCGACGCGGTGCTGGTGCAGGCGGGCGATCATCTCGGCATCGTGTTCCGCGCGTTTGCGGCCCGCCGAGGGAATGGCGACCGCAGCGAGGCCCATCTCTGCGGCAATCGCAAGGCCGGGCGCGTCGGGGATGTTCGACAGGACGATGGCAATCTCCGCGCCGGGCAGCGTGTGGGTGCGGATGGCCTCCGCAATAGCAACGAAATTGGACCCGCGGCCGGAGAGCAGGATGCCGATGCGCTTCACTCTGCCGGACCTCCGCGCGGTTAGTGGGTGGGTTTCTTCGTGGAGGCTGGCTTCTTTGCGCTGGCCGGCTTCGGTGCGGCTGCGCCGGCCTTGGCCTCCAGCTCGTCGATCGTCTGGTAGAGATCGTTCGTGTCGGTCACCTGGACCCACTCATGCTGCGTGCAGACGATGATCATCGGCGTGTGCTGCAGGCCAATCTTCTCCCCAAGCGCGCGGTCCGCCATCACTTCTTTGGTCAGTTCGCCGGTGGGATCGGGCACGAAGGGCATCTTCAGGCCGTGGGTCTGAAAGAAGCGCCGTGTGAAGTTCTCCATATCGTCCTTGCTGGAGATGCCGCTCTGCGCGGCGAACACGGCGCCGCGATACTGATCGGCAATGGCTGGCGACACTTTGTCCTGCAGGTAACGCGCCCAGACCGCGGCTTCCTTATCGCCGAGCACGGCGTGTTCGCCGCCCAGGAGGAAGTCGTGCTGGATCAGCGGGATGTTGTAATGCGCGACCGCCTGGTGAACGATGGGAAAGGCGTGTGCGCAAGCGGGACAGGTGAGGTCCTGGAACTCGATAATGGCCACTTTTGCGCCTGCGGGGGGATGGAAGGAGGAGGCGTCCTTGATCATGTCCCCGGTGCCTGGAGGCGCTGAGCGCTGGGCCAGCGCAGGGAGAGAGAAGAGCGCAACGAGGGCGAGGGCGGCAAACGAGCGGGTCTGTTTCAAACGCATACAGTTCACATTCGTATGCTATCGCAAACCGAGCGCTCTCCAGAGAGCGCTTTGATGAACCGCGGTGTCGGGCCCTGCCGCACTCAGGGCCATGCTCCGCCGGTATTCGATCAGCTACGCGCCTTTTTCCTCACGTGGATCGGCTTCGCTTCCCCGGCGCTTGCCTTTGCCTGCAGTTCCTCGATGGTCGGGTAGAGCTGGCTCAAGTCCGTTACATGGACCCACTCCGTAGGTGTGCAGACGATGATGCACGCAGTTTGCTGAACTCCGAGCTTCTCGCCCAATGCGTTATCGGCCATCACTTCTTTGGTCAGCTGACCGGTGGGGTCGGGTACAAAGGGCATCGCCATGTGATGGCTCTGGAAGAAGCGGCGGGTAAAGTTCGCCATGTCCTGCTTGCTGGAGATGCCGCCTTGCGCGGCGAACACGGCTCCGCGATATTGATCGGCGATGGCGGGTGAGACCTTGTCCTCAAGATAACGGGCCCAGATCGCAGCTTCCTTGTCTCCCAACACAGCGTGTTCACCGCCCAGCAGGAAGTCATGCTGGACCAGGGGAATTTTGTACTTCGCTGCCGCGGCGTGGACGATCGGAAATGCGTGAGCGCAGTTGGGACAGGTGAGGTCCTGCCACTCGATGATGGCAATTTTTGCGCCGGCAGGTGGCTTCAGCATGGAGGTGTTTTTGAATTGTTCGCCGGTGCCGGCAGGTGCAGAACGCTGCGCCACCGCAGGTAGAGACAGGGGAGCGAGAAGCACGAGGGTGCCGAGCAACGGAGAGATCTTCATGCTATTGAGACGAACAGGGTTCATACTCGTGTGCCCGCGCGGCAGTATTCTGATTTGGAATAAGCAGCGCGAGCCTGCCCCTGCGTAAGTCGCCGGGGATCAATCGGATGCGGGATGATAAATTTTGATCTAAGGGCCGGCAACGTCCCCTTCCGTTGCATCTTATGTGAAATAGGCGACGGAGGAGTTTCGCAATAGACTGGCGGCGGTTTGCCGCCATGACTGCCTGGTTGAGCACGAAGCCCGAATGACATTGCAACAGGAAAGAGGAACGATGATGACACGAACACGAATGGTTCAGTTGGCGGCCAGTTTGGCGCTGGCGATGCTGACGGTTGCCGGGTGCGAGTCGGCCCAGGACAAGGCGATTGACCAGGCGAAGAAACAGGCCGCGGCAACGGGGCAGGCGCAGCAGGTGGTTTCCGTAGCCAAGGACGGGACAACAACCACCACGACGGTGCAGCCGCCTGCTCCAGGCCAGACACAGGAAGCGGTTTCCACGACGACCACTCCAGCCGCAGCCGTGCCTCCGGGAACCCCGCCCCCCGCGCAGGGCGTGTACTATGCGCCGACGGGAACCGCTGCGAATGGGGCGCCAGGGCAGCCAGCCCCGGGTGGTCCACCGGTCGTCAAGCCGGCCGACGTAAACATTCCGGCCGGAACAACGCTGGCGATTCGCATCAACCAGCGGATCAGCGTGAAGACGACACCCGCGGGATCGCGCTTTGACGGCACGCTGGCCGAGGCTTATACAGACGACAACGGTCACGTGATCCTGCCCAGAGGCACGCCGGTAGAGGGCGTGGTGGACGCTTCTCACAAGCGTGGGCATTTCAAAGGCGCTTCGATCCTGGAACTGCGGCTGACTGCGCTGGACTTGAATGGGCAACGCTATCCGCTGCGCACGCATGACCTGACCGAGACGAAGAAAGGCAAAGGCAAGCGGTCGGCTGCGATGATCGGCGGCGGCACAGGGCTGGGGATGCTGATTGGCGGCGTGGCCAGCGGCGGGACTGGATTGCTGATCGGCGGCCTGGCCGGCGGTGGCGCAGGCACGGCAGCGGCCGGCATGACGGGCAATCGCGACTTGGATATTCCGGCGGAGTCGGTTGTCCACTTCAGGCTGGCTGAGGACCTGACGCTGCAGGGATAACGCCAGGTTCGAGGTTCATGATTCGAGGTACAAGGAGAGGCTCATCCGCGAGGGTGGGCCTTTTTTCCTTCAGCCGAAGAGGCGATTCACTACATCCTGCTTTGAGATCGACAGGTATTGGGCAACGTCCCCCAGTATTCCGTTCACTGTCCCGATTTTGATCGGATCGTGATTTGGAATTGTTATCGAATGTTCTGTACCGGTGTAGGTAGTGCGAAGGCGGATATGACTACCGGTTTGCCGCACAACTGAATAGCCAAACTTTGTGAGAGTGCGAATGAGTTCCGTCCGTTGAGATCGCGCGGAACCTTCATGCGGAAATCACCAGATCGCGTACGACATGCAGGCGAATGACGGCTGGCACATCTCCTTCGTCGAAGTGGCAGCGGACTGCGTCCCGGACGGCTCCTTCCAGCTCAACAAGCGTCTCGGCTTCAGTAAAAATCGATGCAGTAAGCGCCCGGGCTTCATAGCCGCCCTCGGGGCTTTCCACAACCTCGAAGATGATCTCGCTGGATGGCATCGCTGTCCTCAAAGGCCCTTTCATTGACTTCATGCTATCCGACCGCCATACGTGGCACGAAATATTTTTGAAGAGCGCAGTTCATTGCCTTACATGCCTCTTGCCCGCTCGATGGCGCGCACGACCGCGCGGGCCTTGCTCTCACACTCCGAAAATTCGGTTTCGGGCACCGAATCCGCGACGATGCCGGCGCCGGCCTGGATGTGTCCCTGCTCGCCGTGCATGTAGAGCGTGCGGATGGCGATGCAGGAGTCGAGGTTGCCGGAGAAGTCCGCGTAGAGAATGGAGCCGCCGTAGACACCGCGCCGCGCCGGCTCCAGCTCTTCGATGATCTCCATGGCGCGGATCTTGGGCGCGCCGGAGAGCGTGCCGGCGGGAAAGCAAGCCTTGAAGGCATCGATGGCGGAGAGTTCCGCACGCAGCCTGCCCTCCAACGCGCTGACCAGATGCATGACGTGCGAGTAGCGCTCCACGATCATCAGGTCCTTCACCTTCACCGAGCCGTACTCGCTGACGCGGCCAACGTCGTTGCGGCCGAGGTCGACCAGCATCACATGCTCTGCGACCTCCTTCTCGTCCTTGCGGAGGCTTGTCTCGAACGCTGCGTCTTCGGCTTCGTCGGCTCCGCGCGGACGCGTGCCGGCGATAGGGCGGTATTCGATTTTGCGACCCGAGACGCGAACCAGCAGCTCCGGCGAAGAGCCGACGATGTGGCTCGCAGTCGCCTTCAGGCGCTTCTTCGCCTTCTTGCCGTGCTTCTTCGCCGGCGCGTCGCCCGCCTCAATGCCGAAGCGGAGGAAATACATGTATGGCGATGGATTGACGATGCGCAGCGAGCGGTAGATGTCGAACGGGTCGACGCCGGGCAAACAATCGAACCGCTGCGAGAGCACGCACTGGAAGACATCTCCCGCGGCGATGTACTCCTTGGTGCGTTCGATCCCCTTCAGGAAGTCGGCCTTCGCGGTGCGCGACTTCAGTTGCAGCTTCCCGGTCGCATGCTGCTTCTTCGATTTCGGCAGCGCCTTCGCGAGCCGCTTCTCCAGCTTGTCCAGCCGCTTCACCGCGCGCTGATATGCGGCGGTTACCGGATTAACCGGTTTGTCATTCCGCAGCGTAGCGGAGGAATCCGCTTTTATTCCTGTGGCGCTCGCAGCCGCCTTCGTCTCTGCTGCTCTTGCAGCTTGCTTCGCTGACTTTGCTTCTTCTTTTGCTGCCGAGCGCGTCAGGTCCGCGGTGACGATGAGGTGGATCTCCTTCTTCACGTGATCGAAGGCCAGCACCTGGTCGAAGAACATGAGGCAGGCGTCGGGCACGCCGAGCTCGTCCTTCGCGGTCGATGGAAGGCGCTCGATCTGGCGGACCACATCGTAGGCGAAAAATCCGACCGCGCCCGCGGTGAACGGCGGGAGCCCCGGAAGCCGCGCAGGAGTATGCCCGCTGAGCGCTGCCTTCAACTCGGCGAAGACATCGCCCTCGAAGCTCTGCCGCGCGCCGCACTCGTCCACGGTGATGGATCTGCCGTGCGCGACGATCTTTTTGTATGGCTCGATGCCGATGAAGGTGTAACGGCCCACATGCTCCCCGCCCTCGACGGACTCCAGCAGAAACGCCTCGGGCTCCTTCGCCGCTATGTGGAGGAACGCCGAGACCGGCGTCTCCAGGTCCGCCGTGACCGTGCGGTACACGGGGACGAGCGTATGCTCGCGCGCCAGGCGCGCGAATTCGCTCTGGCTGGGAACCTGTGGGCTGGCTCGCATAAGATTCAAGTCTACAGCGGAGAATGACGCCCCATGCCCGAATCTGATTCCTTAGTTCCGCCCCACGAACGCCGCAACGCCGAACGCCGACAAGCAACATCGACGGATGCGCCTGCCGATAGGCATTCCGCGCCGCAGATTCACCCCGACGACGAGATGAATCCATGGCTCACTCAGGAAGCCCGCTTCGACTTCGCCGCGCACAAGCTGAACCTGGACGAAGGGATGATGAAGATCCTCCGCCAGCCCACGCGCGAGCTGATCGTCCACATTCCTGTGCAGATGGATGACGGGCGCATTGAGGTCTTCACCGGCTATCGCGTGCAGCACTCCATCGCTCGCGGCCCCGGGAAGGGCGGCGTGCGCTATGCTCCGGATGTCTCGCTCGACGAGGTGCGGGCGCTGGCCAGCTGGATGACCTGGAAGTGCGCGGTGGTGAACATACCGTTCGGCGGCGCGAAGGGCGGCGTGATCTGCGATCCGCACAAGATGTCCGCGGCCGAGCTGGAGCGCATGACGCGCCGCTACACCGCGGAGCTGATCGAATTCATCGGGCCGGAGAAAGATGTGCCCGCGCCCGATGTCGGCACCAACGAACAGATTATGGCGTGGATGATGGACACCTATTCCATGCACCAGCGGCAGACCGTCACCGCTGTCGTCACGGGCAAGCCGGTCAACATCGGCGGCTCACGCGGAAGGCTGGAGGCTACCGGACGCGGCATCGCCGTCGTGTGCGATCAGGCGGTGGGGAAGCTGGGTCTCGCGAAGAACGAATGCCGCGTGATCCTGCAGGGCTTCGGCAATGTCGGATCCGGCGCGGCGCACCATCTGCATGCGCGCGGCTACCGGGTGGCGGGTATTGCGGAGTTCGACGGCGGATTGTGGCGGGAGGAAGGCATCGACATTCCCGCGCTGCTGGAGTTCAAGAAGGTGAACAAGACCATTCACGGCTTCACAGGCGCGGAGGCTGCGGACTCGGCGGAGCTGCTCACACGCGAGTGCGAAGTGCTCGTCCCGGCCGCGACGGAAAACGTCATCACCAGCAGGAACGCCGCTTCGCTCCGCTGCCGCATTCTTCTGGAGGGCGCCAACGGCCCTACGACGCTACCCGCCGACGACATCCTGGCCGCCAAAGGCATCCTCGTCGTGCCGGACATCCTCGCCAACGCCGGCGGCGTGACAGCCAGCTATTTCGAGTGGGCGCAGGACCGCATGGGCCTCTTCTGGACAGAAGAAGAGGTGAACACGCGGCTTGACCGCATTATGACCGACAGCTTCCGCGACGTCATCGCATATGCCGACGCCCACTCGGTCAACAACCGCATCGCCGCCTATATGCTGGCGATCGACCGCGTGGCCTACACGACCCATCAGCGCGGCATGTATGCGTGAAAGGCAGGTTCGAGGTGCGCGGTTCAAGGCTGACCCGCCTCGCTCCTTGCACCCGCCTTCAACCCACGAACCTTGAACATCGCTCCATGGATACATTTTCATCTGATCAAAACGCCGTTCACTTAATGTGGTCGGGCCTCTAAGCCACGGGTTATTTTGGATGCGCGCGCCGCTGCGCACTACAAAAGCACCATGGAGGCCCCGGCCCATGTTTTCCCGCATCTCTGCGATTGCCCTTGCATCTTCTCTCTTCCTCAGCATTCCCGCGGCCCGCGGCCAGGACCCGAGAAACGTACAGGAGCCGGTATTTCCTCCGGTATGCACTACGCTGACCGCTCAACTCACCAGCGGCACCGCGCCCGGCACTCTTTCCAGCGAGACCCAGCTCGATACTTCGCGCATCCAGGCTGCAATGGATAGCTGCCCTTCCGGGCAGGCGGTTGAGCTTGCTCCCGCGCCGGGCTACGATGCCTTCCTGGTTGGACCAATGACCATGCGTAGCGGCGTCACGCTGCTGGTCGACACTGGCGTGACGGTGTATGCCTCGCGCAATCCGCGCGACTACGACTCAAGCTCCGCGCACACCTGCGGCACGGTCGACTCAAGCGGCAACGGCTGCAAGCCGGTCATCACCGCCGACAATACCTCCGGCGCGGGCATTATGGGCTACGGCACCATCGACGGCCGCGGCTACATGCCGATCCTCGGGCGCGCCGACGGCGAGACCTGGTGGGACAACGCGAATGACGCCGACGTGAACGGCGGCAGCCAGAATAATCCGCGCCTGATCAACATGAACAAGGCCGACCGATTCACGCTGTACAAGATCCGTCTGATGAACTCGCCCATGTTCCACGTCTTCATCGATCAGTCTTCGAACCTGACGGCATGGGACGTCAAGATCGTCACGCCATACGACGCGCGCAACTCCGACGGCATCGACCCCAACTACTCCACCAACGTCACCATCACGCAATCGCACATCAGCACGGGCGATGACCAGGTCGCCATCGGCGGCAACAAAATTCCCGGCGCGCACTACTACACCGTCAAGGACAACTGGTTCGGCAATGGGCACGGCCTCTCCATCGGCAGCTACACGCTGGGCGGAGTGGACCATCTGCTGGCTGAAAACCTGACCTTCTCCGGCCTTGCCGCCGACCACAACGCCACCGCAGTGCATATCAAGTCCGACGTCTCGCGCGGCGGCGTCGTGCAGGACCTCACCTATCGCAACATCTGCACCCGGAACGTCTATTACCCCATCTGGCTCGATCCGTTCTACTCCGGCCCCACCAAGACCGGCTCGCTGCTGCCGTGGTACAAGAACATCTCCATCTCGAACCTGCATTCCGTCACCGAGAACAAGGTCATTATCCAGGGCTATAACGCGACCGTGCCCACCGAGGTCTCGCTCAGCAACGTCATCGTCGACGGCATCCAGGCCGGCGATTTCGTGAACAAGTACCACATCACCACCCCGACCTACGCGCAGTTCACTCTCGGCCCGGAGCCGGTGAACTTCGTCAACTTCCTCACCGGCCCCGGCGTCACGGTGACCGACAACATCGTCAATGACAATCCGCCCTATAGCTGCCCCGCCAATGTCTTCGCGCCCATCATGGGCGAGCTGATTTCCGGCGCGGCGCAGATCGATCCTGGGACGAAGCCGACGATTGAGGCGCAGATCCTCACCACGCAAGCCGTGCCATATCAAACCTACAAAGCAAACCTGGCCGGCAATCCCGACGCATCGCTCGCGCTCACGCCGCCCACCGGCACGGTTACCATCTACGACGGCCAGACCGCCCTCGGCTCCGCGCCGCTTACCGTCAACAGCAACAACGGGCTGGAGACCGTATCCATCCCCCTCAACCCACTCTCCGCCGGCGTGCACACTCTCACCGCCGCATACTCCGGCGACTCCAACTATCCTGCGTTCAGCTTCGGCAGCTACAACGTTGCCGTGGGCCATGGCGACACAACGTCCACCGCGCTCAGCATCTCCACCGTCGCCGCCACGGCCGGTGAAAGCGTGACTTTCTCAGCCTCCGTTACCGCCCACGGCAACAGCACACCTGCGGGAACGGTTCAGTTCACGGCTGGGTCTCTCAACCTCGGAACGGCGACGCTGGACAGCAACGGCAACGCGAGCATCACCACGTCGACGCTCACTCCCGGGACCTACAACGTGGTCGCGTCGTTCACTGGGCAGCAGTCTTCTCCCGCTTCGCAGTCCTCGCCGCAGACACTGACCATCGCCAAAGTTCCGGACACGCTGAACCTCAGCGCAAATCCCGCAACCGCGACCAGCGGCAGCGCCGTTACGATCACCGCGACCGTGCAGTACGCCGCCGGCAACACTCTCTATCCCACCGGCACGGTCACCATCAACGATGGCTCTACGAAGCTCGCAACGCTCCCACTCACGGATGGTTCCGCCAGCCTCACCACAACCACGCTCGGGGTCGGCACTCACAATCTGAGCGCAAGCTACTCCGGCGACGGCAATTTCGCCTCCGGAACGGCGACCGCAAGCGTGTCGGTAACACCATAGAACCGGATCGAGTTGCCAGGGACTTGGCGTTAGCCGCCGAGCATTTTAGTCGCCGGTCCCTGGTAACGAGTCCCCAGTCCCGTAGTCCCGTAGTCCCATAATTCTTAGATGGTCACGTTGATCTTCACCGCCTGCGATGCGGTGGCTCCGCCCTGCGCCGCGGTCCCGGTCACTTCAATGGAGTAGGTCGCCGGGCGTGTGCCCAGGTCGGTGCAGTTGCCGCAGCCGCTCAATTGCATTGCAGTCGCAATAGCAACCAGCGTCATCAGCAGCTTGAGCCATCGCCGACGGCGCAGTGGAATGCAAAGCCCGATCAATCCGGCCAGCGCCACTGTGCCCGCGCCGCGCAGCAATCCCGAGCCGCCGTTCGCACCGAGGAAGTACGGCGCCGTAGCGCCGCAGCTATGCGGCGCGGCTGTCTGCACGACCATGGACGCCGAACCACTGCCTCCTGCGATGGTCGGATTCACGAAGATGCACGACGCCTCCGGCGGGAGGTTGTGGCAGGTAAGCGTTACGGGCTGGGAGAAGCCGTTCTGCGGCGTTACTGTAACGGACAGCAGTGCGCCGTAGCCTACGCCGACATTGACCGGGTCCGGCGTCACGCTGAGCGTAAAACTTCCCGCCAGCGTCGGCGTGATGGTTTCAGTGAAGCTTGCACTGGCTCCGGCAAAGTCGGGGGTGCCGTTGTATGTTGCCGTAATCACATCCTGCCCAACAGGCAGTGTCGATGTGGTGATGGCCGCCGCCGAGTTGAAGCCGCTACCCGCCGCCAGGTTTCCCGTGCCGATCACGGCGCCGCCGTAGGTGAACGTCACCGGACCGGTGGGTGGGGCGTTGCTGCCCGTCATGGTCGCCGTAAACGTCACCGGCGTGCCCGCGGTCGCCGGATTGGGCGCACCGGTCAGCGCGGCGGTCGTCGTGTCCTGCAATACGGTGATGACGACCGTAGAACTCGACGGCGCATGCACCGAATCGCCGGTGTAGGATGCGGTAATCACGTTCGTCCCAAGCGATGTCCCTTCTGTCGTGCCGACGCCGGATGGGCACGTCCCGCCGGTCTGCGCCGGCAACGTGCAGATTACCTGCGCGGGGCCACCGTTCCAGGACCAGGAAATCTCGATATTGCCCGGAATGCCAAGGCCATCCTGCGCGACAACCAGGATAGTGCCGTTCCAGTCCTGTCCATACGACATGCTGAACGCCGGGGTGTAACCGGGATCCACAGATCCAGAGGATGGACAGGTTGGTGTCGGACCGGCGCACAGGTTGAGCGTCGTAGTAGTGGGGCTGGTGCCCGTGGCACGCGGCTCGCCCGTCGCTGTGTGACTGCCGCCCGGCGCTACGACCGCTACCGTGAGCGCTGCCGCTGGAACCGCCGAAACTGCCAGCGCCACCGCCACGATTGCTGCCCAACGACGGAGCCGGCGGTACGGATTCATTGCAGGGACACCCAAAGACAATCTGTAATCTACCACGCTGGTTGCGGCCTTTCTGCTTGCCTGGGCCACTGTTCTCGCGCCGGACCACTTTGGGACCGCGAGCCGCCACCCAAGCCTGTGGCAAAATGCTAGTGTCTGCCTCGTTGGATGCCTGCGTCGCGCGCGCGGTGACGCGGAGTTGCATATCTCGTTGAGATTTGCGCGCGAACGGCGGCGAACCGCAGCCGCTGGGAAGCCGAATGAATCTGCCCAACTCCATCACCGTCAGCCGCATCGCCACCATCCCGATCCTCATCTGGATGCTGTCGCCGGTCTTTCCAGCGAACCCGGCCCATGTTGGCCTTGCAGGCGGACGGCAGGAGCTGCTGGCCTCCGGGCTCTTCATCCTGGCGATGATTACCGACGGCCTGGACGGCTATCTCGCCCGGCGGCGCAACCAGATCACTACCCTCGGCATGCTGCTCGATCCGCTGGCGGACAAGCTGATGATCACGGCGGCGTACATCCTGCTGGTTGCCTATACCCCGGGAGTGGTGAAGCCATGGATCGCCGTCATCATCATCGGACGCGAGTTCCTGGTCTCCGGCCTGCGGTCCATTGCGGCGAGCGAGGGCTTCACCATTGAGGCCTCCGAGATCGGCAAGCTCAAAACCGTCATCCAGATCGTCTCCGTGGTCGCTGCCATCCTGGCGCATCGCTGGAACTACTGGAACTGGGGCGGCTTTATCATCGCCGTCCATATGATCGCCGTATGGGCCATCGCCTGGATGACCATTGTCTCCATCATCTCCGCGGCGGACTACTTCATCGCCTTCTGGAAGAAGATCGACCACGCCGCGGAACGCGCCCGTACCCGTCGCAGTTCAGTGCTCAGCCGGCGCAAGGCCGCGCGAGCGGCAGCCGCAACGACCGCAGCCTCACCCTCGGACCACCCCTCGCGCATCTCCTAGCTGTTCGTAAAGCGCGTCTCCTGCCGCTCGCGATGACGCTCGAGCGCGAGCTCGATCAGCCTGTCGATGAGCTTTGCATACGAGAGTCCGCTGGCCTGCCACAGCTTCGGATACATCGAGATGCTGGTAAAGCCTGGCATGGTGTTGATCTCGTTGAGGAAGATCCGCGGCTTGCGCTTTTTTCCTTTCTTCGCGCCCTCCGGCTCCATCAGGAAGTCCACGCGTGCAAGGCCCGCGCAGTCGCACGCGCGGAAGGCGGCGATGGCCATCGCGCGGATCTGCTTCTCCTGCGCTTTGGTGAGTTTCGCGGGAATGATCGGCACGGACGGCTCTTCCGCCGCCTCGTACTTCGAGGCATAGTCGTAGAACTCGCGATTGGGCACGATCTCTCCAACCACGGACGCGATGGGATCGTCGTTGCCCAACACCGAGACCTCCAGCTCACGCGCCTTCGCGCGCAGCCTCTCAGAACCTTGCCCGCCCACGCCCTGTTCGATCACGATCTTGCGATCGAAGCTCGCAGCGAGGTCCATTGCGGCTGCAAGTTTGTCGCGCCCATGCACCTTGCTGATGCCGACCGACGAGCCAAGGTTCGCGGGCTTCACAAAGAGCGGATACTTCAGCGCCGTCTCAATCTGCTTGCGCACCTGCTTCGGCTCCGCGCGCCACTGGCCGCGCAGGACTGCGATGTACGGCGTCTGCGGCAGCCCGGCGGAGGCGAACATGCGCTTCATCGCGTCCTTGTCCATCGCGGCCGAGGAGCCAAGCACGCCCGACCCGACATAGGCGATGTCCGCCAGCTCAAAGAGCCCCTGCACCGTGCCGTCTTCACCAAAGGTGCCGTGCAGAACAGGAAAGATGACGTCGAGCGAAGCCGCAAGCGGACTGCCCGGATGCGCGAGTTCCGCGGCGGCGGCGTGCTGGAGCGAATCGGTGGCGCGACGCATGGGCGGCGGCGCAGGAATGCGCAGCTCGCCGAGGCCCTCACCGCTGCGCAGGACGGCAGCAGCGGCGGCGAATTCGGCATCGGTATCGCTGGGATTCACGTCTTGTGCATGCGCAGATTGTTGCTGCGCCTGCGATGTCGAAATCGCCTTCGCCGTGATCTCGCCCACGGCCCGCGCCTTCTCCGCGCCGGCCAGCGTAGGCGTTGCGCCCGCGAGCAGCCGCCCTGCCTCCGCCCCCGCAAGCCAGCGGCCCTGCTTGTCAATACCGATGGGCACGACGTCATACTTCGCCACATCGATCGCGCTCAGCACCGACGCCGCCGAGAGCAGCGACACCTCATGCTCTCCAGATCGGCCGCCGAACAAGACCCCCACGCGCAGCTTTCTGCCGCGGTGCGCCTTCACTACAGCGCCTGAATTCTTCTTTGTGTTTTGCTTCTTCATCCCACGCCAGAGTACGGCATTCTCGCCACGCGGAGTGTTACCTACGCTGCGTCCTCTTACCGTCCGCGTCCGCTGAACGAATGGATCAGCCGCCGGTCCCGCTTGGAAGGCCGCTTCGGCGGAGCGATCGGAGCAGGCTCATAAAGCCGCCGCAGGCGGTTCTCCTCTGCAACCGCCCGCCGCGTCTCGACGCTGGCGTCGCTCTCGCGGTAGAGCGTCTGAGCGACGGCAGCCGAACCACGCTGCTTCGCGATCCCGAGAACTTCCACCTCGAAGATTCCGCCCGGTGTCTCAATGCGAAGCTGGTGCCCGGCGTGGACCTCGCGCGCCGGCTTGGCGCGGCTGCCGCCGAGCTCCACCTTGCCCTGGTCGCAGGCCTTCGCCGCCAGCTCCCGCGTCTTGAAGAACCGCGCCGCCCACAGCCACTTATCGATCCGGATTGACAGCTTGCCTTCCATTCGCTCGCTGTCAATTGTTGCGCGGCAGCCGCCCACTCGACAAACGGAACGAATCTTCCCCAGCGGTATCAACCGGCGATGATTCGCTACCCTATTCAGTCCGTACCACTACGTCACCACTGACGGGCAAGAGATCTGGCCCCGCATGGTCCTGCATCACTTCTGCAAGGAACGACCTGGCCTCCCGCAACGGCATGCGCCAATGCAGGCTTAGCAAATGGACACAGTCGCTACCGAACCCAAGGCGGATCGCCTGAGCAAGCAGCCGGCGCTGTTCCAAATTCGGTTTCCCGCGAATGTTATGTCCCCAAATCCCATTCAAATCCAACTCAGAACGTACCTCGGACGCAACGGAAACCGACGGACACTCCCTCGCAAGTTGCTGGAGAAACGTCCGCAGATCAGGACGAATCCACTTCCACTCGATTGTGAGAGGCCCAACCTCGTTGCCGACTGATACCTGCCTGCGCGGGTCAATCGGCTTTATGCCACACAGGTTCGGCCCTGTAGCGGATTGCAATGGACTGACCCGATCGGAAACCTCCTCAGCAACTGCTTCTGCCGGCTCGATCACCAACCACTCAACGAACTTCGGCTTCGGTCCATATATGTAGACCTCGACCGTCCGGACAAACATCGAAGCAATCTCCGACGCTTCGAGCATCAGCACATCCGGCTCGCCGGGATCGTCCTTCTTCTTTCCCCGCCACCAAAACAGCCGCACGAATACCTTATCGCCACAGCCCGCCACGGCCCAATGTGCGTGATGGGAATGCCACCAAAGTGCGTGCAGGTTCATGCCGATGAAAACCGGCACACCGAACCAGAACGCGGCCCATATCGAAATAAAGCTGCCGAAAACACCGAAAAACAGGGCCGTCAGGCTCGCATGAATAAGAGCTCCCGCGATCCAGCGCCAGCAGGCCAGCACGGCTGACGAGGTAACACTGCGCGTCATCTCCGGCGAGTCAAATCGAAGGAGCTTCATTGCCTTTCGCACCTCTCTGCTATGTACGACTGCAAGAACATCCCGGCCCCGATTCTCTCAGAGGCCCGTCTCGATCCCTAGGAACTCTGCTGACGCTCCCGAAACTCGTTCGCCAGCCGGAACTCTTCCTTCAGCTCCGGCGTGCGTAGATTCTCGCGCAAATGCGCCAGCTTCTGTTCGAGCGCATGCAGCGTTGCGGCGATGGGTTCCGGGTTGGTGAGCGCGATGTCGCGCCACATGCTGTACGGGCTGGCGCCCAGGCGTGTGGTTTCGCGCAGCGCGCGCCCGCCGATGGCGGCGATCTGGTCGCGAGCGCCAGCGTCGGCAAATGTCTCTTCGAGCAGCGCGGCGAGCGCCGTCGACAACATCTGCGGCAGATGGCTGACCCATGCCACCAGTTCGTCATGCCGCGCCGGATCGAGGTCCATCGTCCGCGCGCCGAACTTCATCACCCACGCGCGCCATTCAGTTTCGATCTCCGACGCCTCAACTCCCGCCTGCGGCGTGAACAGCCACATCGCCCCGCGAAAGAGCGATGCCTCCGCCAGCGCCGCGCCGCCGGACTCCTTGCCGGCCATGGGATGTCCGGCAAGAAACCGCGCGCGCCCGGGCTGGTTGTAGAGCTTCGCGCCCAGCGCCGCGATCTGCGCCTTGGTGCTGCCCACGTCCGTCACCAGCGTGCGCTCACTGAGCACTGGCGCGAGCCGCTGCATCCAGTCTTCAATCGCCAGTACTGGACCAGCCAGCAGAACGAGATCGGCTCGCGCTGCTTCGCCTTGCGCATCCGCACGCGGAACCCAATGATCGATGGCGCCCATCTGCCGCGCCGTCTCCAGTGTCGCCTCGGTCGGCCCGGTGCCCACGATCTCGAAGCCATCACCGCGGAAGCCCGCCTCGCGCAACGCAAGGCCGACCGACGCTCCAATCAGTCCTGTGCCGGCGATAAAGACGCGCTCGATCATTGCGGTCAGTCTACGCGAACCTCGAACCACCACGAATCCGTGCCCCATTCATCCCGTGGCTTCACCGCGGGATGAGTGGGATCGAGCCACTACTCTCCGCATCCGTCATTCTGGCCCCTGAGCGAAGTCGAATGGGTCCAGCGCCCCCGTATCTGCCTTTGGCCTTTACTACGCGATGCTCCTGCCAACCACCGGCGCGAGCCTGCGCAACTGCGCGACCAGCTCCGTGAGCTGCTGCGGGTAGAGGCTCTGCGCGCCGTCGCTCATCGCCTTATCCGGGTTGGGATGCATCTCCATCAGCAGGCCATCCGCCCCAGCGGCCACCGCAGCCAGCGCCATCGCGGGCACCATGTCCCGGATGCCGATGCCATGCGACGGGTCGGCCATCACCGGCAGATGCGTCAGCTTCTTCAGCACCGGGATCGCGGAGATGTCCATGGTGTTGCGCGTGTAGGTCTCGTAGGTGCGGATGCCGCGCTCGCACAGCATCAGGTCATAGTTGCCGCCGGAAAGGATGTACTCCGCGCTCAGCAGCACCTCTTCGATGGTGGCGGAGATGCCGCGCTTCATCAGCACCGGCGTGCGCACGTGGCCCAGCTCGCGCAGCAGGTTGAAGTTCTGCATGTTGCGCGCGCCCACCTGGAAGCAGTCGATGTAGGGAATCATCGGCTCGATCTGCGAGATCTCCATCACCTCAGTGATGACGAGCAAGCCGGTCGCGTCGCCCACCTCCCGCAGCAGCTTCAGGCCTTCCACGCCCATGCCCTGGAAGCTGTACGGCGAGCTGCGCGGCTTGTACGCGCCGCCGCGCAGGAACTTCGCGCCCGCCGCGGCAGACAGTTTTGCGCTCTCCAGAATCTGCTCGCGGGATTCCACCGAGCACGGTCCGGCCATCACGACTAGGGCCTCGCCACCCACCACCACACCGTTCTTGAAGGTGATCTTTGTGCCTTCCGGACGAAAGCTGCGGCCGGCGAGCTTGTAGGGCGATGAGATGCGGTAGGCGTCATGCACGCCGGCCAGCACCTTGAACTCGACCACATCGAAGTGCGCGGGTGTGCCCACGCCGGCAAGGATCGTTTGTTGTGCGCCGGTGGTCCGGTGCACGTTGAAGCCCAGCTCCACCATCCGCTCGATCACGGCCTGGATGTGCTGCTCGGTTGCGGTCTCCTGCATTGCGACAATCATTGTTCTTCTCTTTCTTCCTGTAACGCTTCCGGTTGCAAATCTTATGTGTTTCGCCGCTGCAGCGTGCGCATCACGTCGATGATGCGTTCATACACATGCTGCAGCTCGGCATCGGCCAGCGGTCCGGGGTTCACTCGCTTCACATGGTTGAAGACCGCCTGCTCGCGGTTCGGCTCATACACAGGCAATTCAGCCTGCTTCTTGAGCTCGCCGATCGCCTGCGCGGCCTCCGCCCTGCGGCTGATGAGCGCCACAATCTGCTCGTCGATTTCGTCGATCTTCCTTCGCCAGTCGGAGATGTCCATGCCGTCCGCCTTATGTGTGCTGTGTTGATGATTGTCCGCACCATCATAAATTGCGTGGGTTGGTTGATTGCGGCTCTCATTTGCGCAGCTCCGCGATGAACTTGCCGACCGCCGCAGGCGCTTCGGCAGCGGGCGTCTTCTCGATCAGGGCCACCAGCGCGCTGCCGACGACCGCCGCGTCGGCGAATTGAGCGACGCCGCGGACATGTTCAGCGTTGGAGATGCCGAAGCCGACGGCAATGGGCAGCTGCGTAATTTTTTTCAGGCGCGAGACCAGGTCGGGCGCGTCGCTGGCGATGGCATCGCGCGTGCCGGTAATGCCCACGCGCGAAATGGCGTAGACGAAGCCTTTGGTGGACTCCGCAATCTTCTGGAGGCGCGCATCGGGTGAAGTGGGTGCAGCAAGGAACACCGGCGCAAGATCGTTGGCCTTCATCTCCGCGAGGTACTCGTCGGCCTCTTCGACGATCATGTCGGTCAGCAGCACGCCGTCCGCTCCTGCCTCCTTCGCCGCCGCGCAGAAGGCCTTCATGCACATGCGCACGACGGGATTGAGGTAGCTGAAGATCACGATGCCGCAGTGGGGGCGCGCTTCGCGCAGCTCACGCGCCACGCCGAGCACATCCGTCAGCCGCACGCCGCGCGCAACCGCGCGCTCGCTGGCCCTCTGGATCACGGGCCCATCGGCCAGCGGATCGCTGAAGGGCACGCCCAGCTCGATCACGTCCGCGCCATTGTCGATGGCGGCCAACGCAATCTCACGCGTGGTTGCGAGGTCAGGGTCGCCGGCTGTGAGGTAGATGACGAGGCCAGGTTTCTTCTGGAACGAGATCGGCATTATCGAGCGCTCTCTTTCTGCGCAGCCGCACCTTGCAGGTCCATCTCGCGAGCCAAAATGCCCATGTCCTTGTCGCCGCGGCCGGAGAGGTTCACCATCAGCACATCGCCCTTCGCCATCTTCGGCGCGAGCTTCAGTGCCTCGGCGACCGCATGAGCGCTCTCCAGCGCAGGCAGAATGCCCTCGGTCCGCGCCAGCGTGCGCGTCGCTGCGAGCGCCTCCGCATCTGTCGCCGACGTGTACTCGGCCCTGCCGGAGTCATGCAGCATGGCGTGCTCGGGGCCTACGCTGGCGTAGTCCAGACCCGCGCTGACGGAGTGCGTCGTCGCCACCTGCCCCGCATCGTTCTGCAGCACGTAGCTGTATGTCCCCTGTAGCACGCCAGGCGTGCCGCCGCCGGACTTCTGAAACCGCGCCGCATGTTCGCCCAGCGCCGTGCCGCGGCCGCCGGCCTCCACGCCGATCAGGCGGACATCCTTGTCGCCGAGAAATTCGTAGAACGCGCCGATGGCGTTCGATCCGCCGCCCACGCAGGCGACGATCGCCGCGGGCAGTTTGCCCTCCTGCTCCAGCACCTGCGCGCGCGCCTCGCGGCTGATGACGCGATGGAAGTTCCGCACCATCGTGGGGTACGGATGCGCACCGAGCGCGCTGCCGAGGATGTAATACGTGTCGCGGACATTCGTGACCCAGTCGCGCATCGCCTCGTTGATCGCGTCCTTCAGTGTGGCCGAACCGGACCCGACGCCGCGCACCTCCGCGCCCAGCAGCCTCATGCGGAAGACGTTCAGCTCCTGCCGCCGCATGTCCTCCTCGCCCATGTAGATCACGCATTCCAGGCCAAACAGCGCGCACACCGTGGCCGTGGCGACGCCGTGCTGGCCCG
>Ga0134125_10002695_pt1 | contig 20886 bp, 17 predicted proteins | sample KB31751_FD_96464 | JGI IMG/M metagenome (GOLD analysis project Ga0134125, IMG submission 96464) | Terrestrial soil microbial communities with excess Nitrogen fertilizer from Kellogg Biological Station, Michigan, USA - KB3-175-1 | ecosystem: Environmental > Terrestrial > Soil > Unclassified ... | reverse complement strand
GTTGAGAATCTTCCTTGAACAGATTGATATCCCACGGGACTGTTGCCGACCTTGAACTATGGCGCGCGTCGTTGCCTAATCAAGAACCGGATACGCTTCTGTTCGAATCTGAAGCCGGTACGGCACTCTGGCGCGACAACGTTTGGTATCGATCAATGAAGCCGGCGCTCGATGCGGTCGGGCTCGGATGGGCAACGTTCCAAGTTTTGCGACGTACCAACGCGAGCTTGGCGCGAAAGGCAAATGTCGATGACAAGGGCGCCGCAGACCAGCGCGGCCATGGACTCGGCGTAAGCCTCGAAGTATATGCGGTCAGCGATCTTCAGCAGAAGTTAGCAGCCGTGGCAAAACTTGAATCTGAGGTGATTCAGTAGTGTTAACCAGCGGTTCAGAAGGGAGTCGGAAACCTCATCGCGGCGCGTTCGAAACGCCGCGAAATTGGCCAATGGAGTAAACGGAGTAAAGTCGAAAACTCAGAAGTTCCTAACCCATTGAAAACATGGAGCGGGAGACGGGATCGAACCCGCGACGTCCAGCTTGGGAACAGGTCCGATTATTCAATCTAAAAGACTTGTGCGTTTCGGACGCGCTTTTGCGACTCAAACAAGCCTCGCCAAATCAGCGACATCCCCAACAAGCCCTACTAATCAAGGTACAAACGCGGTACGTCGTTTGTCCTTGTCGATATCAATTTGCGAAGCACTCCTGGGTTAGAGACAACAACGGCTCGCGCTGGAACGCGAGCCGGAAACCCAGAGGGGTGTTGCGTGAATTTCTTCGATCACAGTTTACAACAAAACGACATATATAAGGAAGCAAAAAACGGGCGTCGGGCTCATTTCAATTCGGGATTCACCACCGAGTCGGCTGCGGCCGGATCGGGGCTTCTCGCTTCAGACTTCGTCGCGTTAGAGGCACGGTGGATCGACCGGGAGATAGCACTAGCCGCACGATTGCGACGCGTCGATTCATTGACCGGTGCCGCTTTGGTCGGCCGCAAGAGCGGCAACTACGCCGGCATCGCGATTCCCTATTTCTTTCCAGGCACGAGTTGAAGTCCGTGAGTACCGGCTTCGGCGCGATCACCCTGATATGGAGATCGATGGCAATGGCCGGGTTAAGCCGAAGCAGAAGTATCTCAGCCCGCCCGGTCGTGGCAACATGTTGTACTTCCCGCCGGGCATGACGGACACTCAGCTTCGCGAAGTGCCGCTGCCGCTCATCATCACGGAAGGCGAATTCAAAACACTCGCGCTTTGGCGGCTCGCGAATTGGAACTCTGAACGTCCGCGATTCCTTCCGGTTGGAATCTCCGGCGTTTACAACTGGCGCGGGACGATCGGAAAGACAAACGGGCCTGATGGCGAGCGGTTGGATGTGAAGGGTCCAATTCCGGATCTGGAGCGCATCGCCTGGGAAGGTCGAAAAGTCATCATTGCGTATGACGCGGACTCTAGCCAGAAGGACCTGGTTCGTTTCGCACGTGCCGAGCTCGCCCGGCATCTGCGCGGTCGAGGTGCTGTGGTCGGCTTCCTCGGATGGGATGCAAAGCAGGGCAAAGGCATCGACGATCACCTCGCGCTGGTTGGACCGGAGAAGGTGCTCGATGAACTGCTACAAGTCACATTCATCGGCTTGCGATGGCAAGACGAACTGTTGAGGTCTAAGGTGTCGAGCAACCAGAATGAAAGTTCCATTCTGCCCGTTTTGGCAAACGCGATTACCGCTCTACGGCTCGCCCCCGAATGGCAGGGCGTGCTGGCATATGACGAGTTCCGCTGCAATGTTGTGGCGGTGAAACCCGTTCCGTGGGGTGCGTTTCCGAAGGAGGGCTGGACGGATCAAGAGGACCGACTGACCGCCGAGTGGCTACAGCGCAATCGCATTTTTGTTTCCGTTGAAGTTGCCGCGCAAGCGGTGCAAACGGTGGCGGCGCAGCGGCGTGTACATCCGGTTCGAGATTATCTGAGCGGTTTGAATTGGGATGGAGTACCACGCTTGGATCGATGGCTCTCGAAGTATCTCGGCGTGGAAGAGAGTAACTACTCTTATGCTGTCGGCGCGCGCTGGATGCTTTCCGCGGTGGCTCGACTCTATCGGCCAGGCGCAAAGGCGGACTGCTGTTTGATATTGGAAGGTCCGCAAGGAATCAAGAAATCGACTGCGCTGCGGACGCTTGCCGGCGAATACTTCACGGATGAGCTGGCGGATTTAGGAAGCAAAGATGCCGCGCTACAGATTCGCGGCGTGTGGATTGTCGAGATATCGGAGCTCGACAGCCTGGTGCGTTCGGAGATTGCCAGCATCAAGGCGTTTATGAGCCGGTCAGCGGACCGGTTCCGTCCTCCATTCGGAAAACGAGTCGTCGAATGCCCGCGGCAATGCGTGTTTGCCGGCACGGTGAACCATACCGAATATCTGCGCGATGAAACCGGCGCGCGGCGCTTTGGGCCTGTTCTCTGCGGTTCTATTGATATTGAAGCGCTCGCGCGGGATCGCAATCAGCTTTGGGCAGAAGCCAAGCATCGGTATTTATCTGGCGAGAAGTGGTGGCTTGATACTGCCGCCCTGGTTGAGATCGCCGCCGAAGAGCAGGCCGCCCGATACCAAGGCGATCCGTGGGAAGAGGTCATAGCGCCGTGGCTGGAAGCACGCACGAGCGTTTCAATTTCGGAAGTCCTGGACAAGTGCGTGTGCAAGCCGCAAGCCCAATGGACGCAAGCCGACAAGAACCGAGTGGGCCGCTGTCTGCGTGCGCTGGGCTGGGAGCGATATCGCGAACGCGATGGCGAGCGTCTCGACTGGCGCTGGAGGAGAGTCGCACGGTGATGTTCCGCGTCGTTCTATGTCTTGTTCCCAGGCTGTTCTACGTTAAGCGTTTGGAAACAAAGGATGTTCCACGGTTCCACGTCTTTCTCGCACGCACGCGTACACAGAAACCTGCTGGCGGTTTCACCTCTCTCATGCGTGAACCGGGAAGACATGGAACACGTAGAACACGTGGAACGGGCAGCGTTTTCAATTCGGTATCGCGTTCCACGTCCCTTCTAAGACATAGAACAGATGTGGAACGACAAGATTCCTTTAAGATGGTGTTGGTATGGCAAGGCTTGCAGCATTGACAACTTCGCGCAAAACCAGCGAAGAGCACCCAGTATCTGAGCTGGGCCGAAAGCTCCGTAAGATCGCCGAGAAAATCGCTGCTTCGGGAGAAAGACCGCTTTCCCGGCGCGAATTGGAACGCGAGCTAGCAGAGCGCCGTGGCGGGATTCGCTGACTGGATGCCGCGAACGTTTCTGGACAGCGGTGTTTTACTCACAGCGGTGCGCGGTTCCGGCAGAGATCAGGATCGGGTATTGCGAATTTTAGAAGATCCGAGTAGAACTTTCGTGACCAGCCCGTTCGTTCACCTGGAGTTGGTTCCGAAGGCAACGTATTACAAAAAGCGTCTGGAAAAGGCGTTCTATGACGAGTATTTCCGCGCGGCCGAGTGGGTTCGGGATTTGGAAAAGATTGAGGAACTTGCTCACATCGAGGCCGCGAAGTCGGGATTGGCTGCGATGGATGCTCTGCACGTTGCGGCGGCACACTTGGGCGAAGCCGACGAATTCATCACCACGGAACGCGCCGGCAAACCGATTTACCGATCCTCCCTCATCACACCTATCTACGCATTTGATTGATTCAAAGGGTACGCGGGGGAGAAACCTCTGCCAGCCCGATTTCGTTGGTCGCCTGGACCCCGGCACTCCGCTTTAGGGATTCGGCAATTTTCAGCACTCCTGCCTGCTTCTCCGGCGGTAGTGCCCGCTGTCTGGCGTCTCCACGCCGCTTCGCGCGACGCAATGCCGGAAGACTTCGACCTGTCTATGACAATTGTGGAAACTGACGACCCTGATGAACCGGTGGTGAACCAACAGCAGGGTTCCCACGGGACCGCTGTTAACTAAGTTGCTGAGAACGTGGCGTTGCCGCTTTCGGCAAGCCTAGTTTGTCTCAGGAAGGTCAGGACCGGTACCGACTAACCACCGCCTTTCGTCAGAAGATCCGAGCTCAAAAGCAGAGTGAGAATCGATATGCCGAAACGTTGAGCATGACGACGCTGAGCGCTCTTCGGACGCGGGCAGCCGGAATGCACATCTCAAGCGGCAGTTCCTTGCTGTAAGATGCTGAATCGATTGAGAGCTGGATTGTCGTGAACAACTTGCTCGCAGTCACTCTGATAATTCACCACCGTCACTCTGATGGGAGGGTGCGTTTCTGGGCCTCCGGGCCGCTACCACATGATTGGAACGCTCGGTAATGGAAGCGTGGGCCTGGTTCATGAAGCGAAAGACACGCGCCTGGCCCGACCGGTGGCGCTGAGGATTCTCACAAGCACATTCCAAGGATGACAGCAGGTTCTGCGACCGCCCTTAATAACGATCTAACTACTTCAATGACAACGTTTTCATCAGCCGATAGAGATTGTTTGGATGTAGCCCGAGCGCCTTCGCGGCTTCAACACAACTCCCATTTGCCTGTTGCAGTGCATTCGTAACGAGCCGCTTCTTCATCTGTTTTATCGTTTCATGGAACTTCGTACCCAATGAGCTTACGGCCGTTGGTGGGGCGGCCTCAACAATTGAATCCGGAAGATCATCCGGCAGGATTTGGTCAGTTGAGCCTAGCACGACGGCCCGCTCGATTGCATTCTCCAGTTCCCGCACGTTACCAGGCCAGTCGTAGTTGATCAGACACGATATAGCTTCGCGCGACATTCCGAGCACTCGCCTGGCTTTGCCGTGCTTTTTGATGAAGTGGGTCGCTAAAAGGGGAATATCCTCCCGCCGCTCGCGCAAGTCCGGCAGGTGAACGGAAACGATGTTAAGACGGTAGAAAAGGTCTTGCCGGAAGGTACCTCGGCGGACTTCTTGTTCCAAATCGCGATTTGTAGCGGCAAGAATCCGGAGGTTGATTTTAATCGGTCGCGTGCTGCCTACCCGCTCGAATTCACGCTCCTGCAGAACCCGCAACAGCTTCGCTTGCAACGGGAGTGCCAGTTCGCCTATTTCGTCAAGAAACACCGTTCCGCCGTCCGCCTCTTCGAACTTGCCTTTTTTCTGGGCAACCGCTCCTGTAAACGAGCCCTTCTCGTGACCAAAACATTCGCTCTCGAGTGGCGTTTCCGTAATAGCTGCGCAGTTGATGGCTACAAATGGCTTCCCGTATCGAGAACTGTTGCGATGAATGGCCCGAGCGACCAATTCCTTCCCCGTTCCGCTGGAACCGGTAATCAGCACTGTTGAATCAGTGGGTGCCACCTTCACGATCGCTCGATGGACTGCTCGCATGCGATCAGCCGTACCAAGTAGCGCTTCATTACCGGCCAGCTCGCTTAATAGGCGCTCGTTTTCGAATTTCAATCGCTCACGATCGTGAGCATTCCTTAACGGCGTTGCTGCCAGCTCCGCAATACCTGCAAGCAGCTGCAAATGGTTCTCAGTAAAGCGCACCCCCGGATCGCTCGTGTCCAGGTAAATCAGTGTGAGCAAATCGCCGGATGAAAGCATCGGCACGGCGAGAATGGAGCTAACGCCGGCCTGTGCAATGCTTTCGGATGGAATCGTCTCCTGGCTCCGGTGAATGTCATTCACACAAACCGCCGCGCGTTCCTCAAAAATCCGCTGAATCATGCTACGTGGGATACTAAAGGGCTGACTCTGCCCGGCATGACGAAGCCAGTGGAAGGTCGAAGCGAAGTCATCAGGACTGTTGCCCACAAGTAGAATCGCGCCTCGCTGCGCTGGAATCGAGTCAAACACGGCCTCGATCAGCAGTCGCTGTAAATCGAGCAGCTCGCCAGCCGACGAAATTTCGCGCGAGACCCGAAGAATGGCCTTCAATCTGCGGGCCACGCAGTCTGATTGAGCGGCGGCGTCCAGCATTGCCTCCGGTCGTGCGTACGCAGCGTCTTCTCGCCTGAGCACAATCGTGCTGCCGGGCACCGCTCCGCCTTCATCGAGGTCCACCGCCGCGACGGGCCGCTGCGGAATCGGGTTTTCTTCCATTACGAAAAGAAACACAGAGCGTCCGATCCGGATCTCATTACCGTGCTCGAGGGCACTCTCATTGACGACCACGTCGTTTATGTAGGTCCCGTTGGCATGTCCAAATCGCGGAGCGTGAATTCCTCGCCGTTTTGGGTAATTAGACAATGCTGCCGCGAGACCGCCCGGTCCGCCGCGAGGCAGATTGCGTTGGAATCCTCCCGGCCTAAGGTAAACTCGCCTTCTGCAAGCGGGAACACGGCTCCCTTGAGTGGGCCGCCTAGAGCAATCAATCGCGCGTGCATATGATCACGGCAGCGGAACACGATAGAGGTCGCGGTGCACGCTGATTCGCTGATACGCATAGCTGGACCAAGGTCCTGGCGTCACCTCTCCAGAATTTCCCGTTGCTCCCTCTATCATGCGTATGACGTCGCCTCCTTCGATCACTTTTGCGCCGGGAAGGTGTTCTAAATCGGCAATGGATTGACTCCCGCCCGGGGGGAGATCCGGGAAAACCTGACCTGAGCGGATGGGGAGTATCACAACTTTTCCTGCGTTAACGTAACTGAAACGCTTCTTGTCCCATCCGCCGACCACATGGCATAACAGTGATTTCCGCAGATTGGGAGCGCAGCGCTCCCGTCTCGCGGAAATGCAACTTCGTGAGGTGCAACGCCACCGGTCGTAACCGTTACAACAATCCAGCTCCCATCGGGAGACACGCTATTAATGTCCTTGATGAGCGCGCTAGTAATTGGACGCCGTTCAGACCCGTCCTCTTTTTCTCGGTACGCATAAGCGCTAGATCCCTGATGAGGCGGAAAATCAATTCGCCAGGCGGACCAAAATGGAACGTGTCTTCGTCCTCCGATGTTGAAATAAGTTTCGAGGCATATCTTCCATCCAGCCAGGCGAGCCAGTTGCCGTGTTGGCCGTGATCATCGGTTCCGCTGAACACGACTCGGTTTCCGTCAGCCGAAATGTCGTATTGGAAGATCGAAAAGCCTGGCAGCACCCGCTCCACTTTAAGGGTTTGGACGTCAGCCGTCCACAGCTCAGATACTGTGTTCAGAGACGGCGTTTCGCGTTGGCCAAGATAATATAATTTGCCCCCGCCATGCGAGAACTCTGCCGCGGTAGAGAACCTTTCTGAACTGACCTGCCGTTCTCCTCGGCTGTCATGAAGCCAGATCGTGCTCTGCCGGTTGCCAACGGACGTAATGAAGGAACGCCCGTCGGGAGCAAGAGCGATGCCTTCTTCCTCGTTAGGATCAACCGTTATCTGCTCCGGTGAACCGTTCGGAAATCGCTGCCGCCAGATGTGATACGCCCCGCTAGCGTTTGAACTGAAGTACATCCATTTGCCGTCCGGAGACCATGCGGCATAGGTGCATTCCCCCGGTGGGCCGACTTTCCGGCCCGGCGAGCTGCCATCAAAGGGTAAGAGACGGCATGGTTTCCAGCCGCTTGCCATCTCCGCTACAAGTATCCATTTGTGATCGGGCGAAACATAGGAGCGGTGTGCCATGCCGTCCTCGCGAACCGGAAGATACAAGGTGCGCTGGTTCGACCTGCTTTCCGTGGCTGTGACGATCCCCATATGAAGACCGCTCCAGATCTGCGAAAACACAACGTGCTGTGTATCGATCCAAGTGAGCCCAGACGCATTCGGGAGCATCAGCCGCGGTTCCCCACCGAGTACTGGGGTTATCCAGGTGTCCCACGCGTACGTGCTGCTGTTAACTGTCGTGTAAGCGATTCGTGCGCCGTCGGGTAAAAAAACGGGGCTCATTTTCACCCGCCCGTCGTGCGTAAGCTCCACTGGATCGCCATCGGGAAGCAGCTTCACATAAATCTCACCCTTGGTGAAGAACGTTCCGGGACCGCGAATAAACGCAAGCATCCGCCCGTCAGGAGAGAGCGCGGGCGAAACGGCCGAGTCAGCGAAATTTGTAATCGCTTGCCATTCGCGAATGTCTAGCACCACTCTATGCTGTTCGGCGGACCACCATGCAACGCCTCCGAGGACCATCGCCAAAACAGCGACAAGGCCGACCAACAACACCTTGCGTCGCCGAGATCTTGGCGTAGGTACTCGCCGATTCGAGCTTCGTCCGGATTCGATATCGCGCCTTAGCTGCTTCAGATCCGTCAGCAGCTCGGTCGCAGTTTGATATCGGACGTCACGATTCTTTTCTAGTGTCCTTAATATGATGCGCTCCAACTCCGGGGGCGCGCCGGGGTTGACGCGCGAAGGAGCTTCCGGCTGCTTGTTCAGGATCGCATCGAATATCGTGGCCGAAGTCCGTCCGGCAAATGGCAATGCGCCGGTGACCATTTTGTGCAGCACCACTCCCAGCGAGAAGATATCCGTCCGGGCATCAACTTCTTCGCCGCGTGCCTGCTCCGGCGACATGTAGGCGATTGTCCCAACCGCACTGCCTGGACTTGTCAACAGCTCCTCCAGAATCTCGGTTCGTGTTTCCGTCTGGCTGCCCGCGACGGCCGTCGCGCGCAGGGCACGACTCGCGGTCATCTTCGCGAGTCCAAAATCGAGAATTTTGGCTTGCTCTCGGTCGGTCACGAAGATGTTCGCCGGCTTGATATCGCGATGCACAATGCCCTTCGCGTGCGCCGCGGCTAATCAGAGTGACTGTGACCGAGCCGTTGGCAGCCATCCAGCCCTCAATCGAATCAGTATTTTACGGTAAGGGAGCAGCGCTTGCGATCTGGCATTGCGCCTGCAGATATAGACGGCGTCCAGCGATCAAGTTGCTGGGCAACCAAATTCAAAAGGAGAAACATTCATGGTGTTCGCACGAACCGCAACAGTATCCGCTGTTTCACTTTCGTTTTCGATTTGCCTTGTCCGGGCGCAGTCCGGGCTTAGCCCAGAGCGCCTCCAGGTTATCCAACAAACGATGACTAATGTGCAACAAGAAGCAATCGGTAAGCTCCCCCCTCCTATACAACTGACCCTTTCAGGTGGCGCGCTGAATTTCTTGCACCTGGCGACAGCTTGGCCAAAAATACAACAGAGTTTAGGCCGAGGGGACAACGCGGCCAAACTTGCAGAGCTTCAAGCCGCTCTTCAAGCCCAGGGCTCCGCAAAGCCGGTTTCCTCCTCAGGCCCGATTTCCGTATCTAATCCCGCCAGCGACTTCGTGCTGTCGATCATGGGTGGATTCACACAGAGCGAAACCTCAACGGCCTGGTGCAGCAGCAACGTCGTTGTAGGCTTCAATGATCAGGGGCAGTTTTTTCGAGAGCTTGCTCTTTGGTCCGGGCGGCATTAGCATCACTGGAGCCGGGGCTTCGACGGACGGAGGACGGTCATTTCAAGGATATCGGCTACATCAATCCCGGCCCGAATGTCTTTACCACCTTCATAGCTGACCCCGCTGTGACCTGCACCGGAGCAAATGCGTTCTACTACTCTCAAATCGGCGTCAGCGGCACAGGTGATGCGCAAGCTGCCGCACACCGCCGCCGAGGATCTATTGGAGATCGTGATGCGCCGTTATGAACGGTTCAGTACGCTGTTGACTTCGAATCACCCGGTGGATGACTGGGGCAAGCTGCTCGGCGATGTCGCCGCCGTAAGCGCCATGCTCGACCGGCTGCTGCATCACGGCCATGTGCTCAAGTGCGGCCCACGCAGTTGGCGCACCAAAACTCCGCCCGAATGATGAGGAAGGAAACTTTTTACTGCGAGGGCGCTGCCCTCGCGCTTCCGGGATTTATCGCTTTGGGCCAGAATACTTCAGCTAGCCTAGAATCTATACGCGGCTCATCAGCCCCTGAGCATCACGAAAAGCAATGCCGCCGATACCAGTCCGATTGCCAACGGGAAGCCCTCCCGTAGCACAATCCTGTCGCCGATTGCAGCCAGGCGTACGGTCCAAAGCCGCGCAATCAAACTGATACCGATGATCTGAACGACCACCGCCAGCGCTAGGCAGACCTCTGCGCGGAATCGAAGCGTTTTCAGATCACTTTCTCTTCCAGGCAGCCCAAGAATGTCGCCGTATGCAATGCCGTTGGCCATATACATCACCCATAGGACGCCCGAGCACATAAGTAAAACAACTCCGATTGTGAACGTAATCCACTTGCGTCTCGTCGCCATACGCTCCGAAGGGGGCGACTCGGTCGCCCTCTATTCCGACCTCCGCGTCAGCGCTCCGGTCGCATCCCTGCGTTGCCCTATCCTCTGCACGGGTGCGTTCAGTATACAAGCGCATTCACTGGACTGCAAATTACGGTTGCAGAACGCACCATAACGAGCTATAACTGCTCTTGTTCTGGATCACTTCTGTTGGCCGGTTTTGAAGTGATAACGTATGGCCGGTTTTGAGGTGATTACCGAGGTGATTTTGCGCCACATGCGGTGTGGCATTCAGATTCCGGCACTCGGCGACGAAGTCTTTGGTGTCATATCCCTTATCGCCGGCCACCGTGATTCGCTTGCTGCCGGGAATCTGCTCCAGCATCACCAACGCCGCATCCCGCTCTGCCGTTCCATTGGCTTCGAACAGTTCCGTGTTGATAATCAAACCATTGCGGTTCTCTACCAGCAGGTTTCCCTGAAAACTCAGCTTGGCTTCTTTGCCCTGCCCCTTGCGGGCCAGCTTCGCATCGGCATCCGTGGTGGACGCATGCGTCCGATTGGAGCGCTTCTCCCCGTGAAAGTTTACCGTCGGGTTGCCGGGATCATCCGGCGGAGTGGTTTTGCTCCGCTCCTTGGACTGAAAACTCTTCAGACTGGCCCAGGCTTCGATGAGCGTTCCATCCACCGTGAAGTGTTCATCGGAAGCCCATCCCTTCTCGTACACCTGCTTGACCGTTTGCGAGAGAAATTCCCTCGCTATGTTCCCATCCAACAGGCGTTCCCGATTCTTGGTAAAGGTGGTTGCGTCCCAAACCGGTTCATCCAGATTCATGCCGACGAACCAGCGAAATAACACGTTATAGTCGATCTCCTCCATCAATAGTCGTTCGCTGCGGATCGAGTACAACATCTGAATCGGCAGCGCCCGCAACAACTTCTCGGGTGGGATTAAAGGCCGCCCCGTCAGCGAATACATCTCACCAAATAGCGGAGACAACTCCCTGAGAATCTCGTCCACCGTTCTCCGAATGCCTCGCAGCGGGTGATCTGGCCGTACGCGCTCTTCCGGCGACAGATAGCTGAACATTCCGTCTTGCTGATGATCCACGCCTCGCATCTTAAGATACAGAACGTCTGAAACATTCGCTGCGTAACTTGTTTTAAACGTTTTTCAGCATCCTGTTAGGGGAACAACACTCCTTTCAAGATGACCGCGCGACAATTCTACAGAGGGATTGGCGTTGCGAGGTCGGTCGTCGGTCCGCCAGTTGGACGGACAGGTGCACTCAGCTTAATGAACGCGTCAAACGCAGAACTATGCAAGGCGACCTGTTATAAGTGGGCAGAAGTTTCGTCACAATAAATGGTAGTGTCGCAATACGCAGGAGGTGCCAAACAGGTCTTCTAAAGATGACTTAGGCAGGGCAGCCGAACAATGAGAACTTCAGACTGCACATCGCACAACGAAGCAGGACGAACAATGAAGCCCGCATTCAAACACTTTGCTTACCGCCAAATGAGAATTCCCGCATTCAGCCATCATTTTGGGCATCATTTGCCTTTTTGTTTAATTCAATATTGCTTATCGGACGTACGCCGCCTCAAACTATGGTGCCGGTCGCTAGTGATGCCGTGGACGTCCGAATTTTCGGGGCTGTGGGGTCATCAAAATGGGCCGGATTCATGCGGCTTCCAACCAACGATAACGATGATGGAGACCGCCTAGACGGGATTTGGAAACGACTCGGGATTGTGGCGAAGAACGGCCTTCGACCACTCGTTCGTCGGGAGTGTTCTTGTCGAGGCCAACATGAGTGCGGTCTTAGTGGTAGTAAGCAAGATACTCACGTCCAAGCCGTTTCAGATGAACTTCATTCAGCGGAATGACTTGATCGAGTAGTTCACGACGTACACTCCCCACCCAACGTTCCGCGACTCCGTTTTGCCAAGGGCTCCTGACACTGGTTCGCAAAGACATGAGAGCACTGGATTTCAAGAACCTGAGGACGTCATTGCCGAACTTCGCATCATGGTCGAACAACACGTATCGATATGGGCACGGAAGCGGGAATGCTTCTCGTAGCTGTTGCACGATCCAGTCGCTGGTGGGATGGAACGTCACGTTGAAGTGCAGAATGCGCCGGCGACCGTGTTCAATCGCGAAGAAGCAATATAAGGTGCGGAACCAAAGGGTCGGCACAGTGAAGAAGTCGAGGCGGCAATCACCTCGCGATGGTTGTTTAGAAAGGCGAGCCACTGGCTGGCTTTGCTTTCCTCCGGAACGCGCTTCAGGCCTCGCAGATAGCGTGACACGGTAGGTTCGGAGATCTCGAAGCCCAGTGCTAGTAACTCGCCGTGGATGCGCGGCGCCTCTATGCTGGCGGAAACGCCTACTCGACAAATGCGCCGAACCAAGTGATTCGTGAAGTCAAGGGAACAGCAAGATGCCGACAGTTACCCAAGTCCCCTCCGGGCCGGGTACTGGGCCATATGTTTCGCCGTTGATGTGATATACGAGGTGCAGTTCAAACGGGGCATCTAGAAGGCATGTTCCGACCTGCCCGAAAACCGAAAGCATCTCTTCAGGCGTAGTTACGGAAAGCTGCCCTTCGCCCGCTTCACTCGCGGTGAAGAAATTCTCAATAGGTGAGGTCGTTCCGAGTGCGCCGATCGCCGTAAACCCTCCGGCCGGCAATGCTCCCCAAAACAGCCAGACAGTATAGGTGCCCTTCGCGACAAGCCCGCTAAAGTGGAGGACGCTATGTGTGCCCGCGCCGGTGCACTTCATCGCCGCTCTCACGTGCGCCGCTTGAAATTCAGCCAGAGTTAGCTGATGACCGTCTGGCGCGACTACTGGGTTGCAACCAGCGGTGGTATAGAGCAGGCTGTTAGGCGGAGTTGAGGCAGTGACCATACCTACAGTTGGATCATTCGGGTTGCATTGTCCTGCACGAATATCCTTATAGGAAATCATGAGATTATCGTTTCGGACCGGTGCCTTTGCTTTCGCGACCGGGCTTAGCATTACGGCTTCTGCGATGAGTAGTGCACTCAGCACAGCAGGGCATTTCATACATCTGTTCATGGGAATCTCCTTGGAATCAGAATTTGTCAATATCAGACGGTCACCTTGGTGCCGTCAAATTTCGTGAACGTAAAACCACTGAAGTTCTCCCGGTAAGTCAATCGCTGATCCCTGAGGACGCTGATCGCCACCGCTTCGCCTAAGTTGAGCGACTCGGTATAGTCTGAACGCCAATGAATTCCCCCGAAATTCCGTCCCATGGGGATATTGGCGGCAAGTTTGTTCAGTTCGCCACCAACTGTCAGTTCGGGTCCGTTATACGGCACCAGGGAAAGACCGTCAGTGGTAGAAATTAAGGGATCGGGGATGACAGTAGATTCGTCAAAAAGCGCTTTTAGGGCCGTGGCACACGCGCCCGCAACGGTTGCGTGTCCAGCCCCGTAGGCCGGATGCAAAGGCGAGCCTTCCGGGTAACCTTGCGGCAGCAGATAGGTACCGTAGCGACTGAAGACCTGATGCAGCGCGGCAGAATTCAGAACGTCGTGATGAATCGGGTAATTCAGTCCTGGGTGGATCAACAGATTATGTACTCGGCCGGCAAAAGTCTCAGGTCGAAGGCGGCGATGCACGAACCACTTTTGGTACCAGACGGCCTTGAGCGCGCGCGTGGCGACTTCGGCGACAATTACACTGATGTGCGGACCGCCGAAGGTGCCGAAGCCCGTTTGTGTTCGGGAATGGTTGTACGGGTTACCCGGATTGAGCGGCGCTCCCATTCCACCGCCTGTTTCCTCATTAGCGATTTCGGGCGGGGTGATCAGAATCTGGGCGGCGTTGAAAAAGGCTTGGTAAATCATGTCGATGTTCACCCAGCGATCCAGGTCGCGACCATTGCGGATGTAGCGATGTACTGGATCGAACTGAAGGGACTGTGAAGGTGAGCAGCCATTCTGGATATTTAGCCAGTCGACGTAGTCAGTCATGTTGTCGAAGCCCGCCATCACGGTACGCATATGCTGATCGATGAATTGGACCCCAACGGGTATTGGCTTCACAAGGAACTGAGAAACGTACGGCCCCGACAAATCGCCCGGGGTGAAGCCGCGGAACAGAGTCTGGGGCGTCACGCTTGCGCCTTGTTTAGGACCGCGAAAATCGCTGAGCCGCGACAAATCGGCCGCCGCCATTTGCGCCAGGGGGTGCGTTTCATATTCGGAGAACGGCACATCGCGCAGCAACGCCTGCCAGTAGAGTTCAGTAATTTCTCCCGCCTGCTGTGCGCTGCTGAAAGAGGGTGCGGGCGGGATGGCGAGGCTGTGGGAATCGGCTCCTTCCAAATCAAATGCCAAACCTGATAGCGGATCGACAAGCTTGCGCTGGGAGGCGGGATCGGGGCAGCCGAGAGGAATCGCCTCAAAATCGGCGAAGCGCCCGCTGGACAACGCGCTTGTCAGAGCTGCATAGGCCGACAAATCAACTTCACCCAGGTCATTGTGCGGAAGCCCTTTGGAATAGCTGGCGATCTTATTGGGATACAAGTCCTCGTCGCCATTGGTTGGATGGTCCGGAATAGGGCGCTGCTTTTCGTCGAGAGCTGCCCGCAAACGAACCTGAAATGCCTCTTCGCGGCGCTGTTGGTCATCACCGCGGCTGTCTGCGCGAAGATCCGTGGTCGAGGCTACAGCGAGACCCGCTGCAGCTTTCAAAAGAGTACGCCTACTTGCGCGAGGTCTTTCAACTCCCATCGACTCCCTCCTCTTCACGACATCGAGTGAAAAGTATTCCTGGGAGGGGCTTGAAATCTTTAGCGCGAGTTAAAAAAGTCTTGAATATTTTTTAGGATTGTTTTAGTCTGTCTTGAAGCCGCGGAACCCGGCTTGGAATGCCGCTCGAGTTGTATGAGTTCGGACCATTCCGCGTTGATACGCAGGAGCGGGTTCTGCGTTCCAACGGTCAAGTCATATCTCTGCCAGCGAAGACCTTTGACACTTTACTGCTGCTGGTCCAGAACCCCGGCCGGGCACTCGAAAAGGAAGAGATGATGCGTTGGCTCTGGCCCGACAGGTTTGTTGAGGAGGCCAACCTCGCCCAACACATTTCCCTATTGAGAAAGGTCCTGGGCGAGAGTCGCGGCGAACGCCTATATATAGAAACGGTTCCGAAAAGGGGATATCGCTTCATCGGCGAAGTTCACGTTGTCGAAGCCGCATCGAAAGCAGCAGAAGAGCAGATCCGCTCCAAGCGATGGCTTCCAGACCAGCGAAAACCCATTGTGGTGGCTGCCACCTCAATATTCGCGGTGATTCTTGTCGTACTGGGTTTCTTATTGCTGCGCTCAAGGCCGGCGCCCTTCCAGAACTTCGAAATGATCAAGGTGGCGGCAACGGAGAAGGCTTCGCAAGCCGCTATTTCACCCGACGGAAAATACGTCGCTTACGGACTCATCGAGGGTGGTCCGGAATTGTATCCTGCACCAGAGGCGGAAGGCCCCAAGGAAGGCCTCTGGTTGAGCAATCTAGCGACAGTGAGTGCAATACCAATTTCCCCTGCCACTCCAGGCACTTACGTCGGAGTCAGTTTCTCGCCCGATGGTGACTATGTTTATTCCGTAAGGGCCAACGCTGATCGAGGAGCGCTGTATCGAACCCCCGTTTTGGGAGGAAGCACGCGGCGGCTATTGGCAGGGGTCGACAGTAATGCAGTCGCGCCGTCGCCCGATGGCAAGCGGCTGGCGTTCTTGCGCATGTCCCCCCGGCATGGCCAAGCCATGCTAATGACTGCAAACGCGGATGGCACAAATTTGCTGCAAATGGCCGTTTTAAAAACACTGCGTGTGCTTGGGGGTGCCGGGCCCGCCTGGTCGCCGGATGGACGCACGATTGTCTGCCCTGTTGTAAGCCTCGAGGGCTCTAGCTTGGTAGCAATTCCCGTGAATGGCGGACCGCAGCGGCCACTCACTTCTGCAAAATGGAAATGGATCGAGTCTATGGCCTGGCTTTTCGACGGCAGAGGGCTGGTGGTTAATGGCGGGGGTCTCGAGAAGGCAGAGCAGCATGTCCAAATCTGGTATGTAAAAGGCCAGACCGGAGAGAGCCGGAGGATCACGAATGATCCAAACGATTACTTCGGCGTTAGCCTTACGTCTGACTCGCGCTTTTTGGTGACCGTAGTGTATGAAACGTTGTCTGACGTCTGGCTCACGGAGTACGACAAACCTGAGCGACCAAAACAGATTACCTCCGCCACGAATCAGGCTGGACTGCACGGTCTCGCGTGGACGTCCGACGGGCATCTCGTGTTTTCAAAGGAGAGCGGAGCTGCTGCGACTATCTCAATCATGCAAGCCGACGGACAGGGTGCCAAGCTCCTGCTGGCGCGCGACGGCCGGTACTACCGAGTTTCGCCGGATGGTCGGCACGTCGTTTTTTCCTCGTTCCAAGGCAGCGAGGGTGGACTGGGCACACTCTGGACGATGGATATTGATGGCGGCAATCTGAAGAAGCTAACCAATGATGGAGGTTCGATGGATTTCTCACCAGATGGCAGATGGATTGTGTATGTGTCGAATCGCTACGATACTCTGACCGTCTGGAAGGTGGCGGTAGACGGAGGTCGAGGTGTTCAACTGACCGACTACTGGGCCACTGATCCGTCGGTGTCGCCGGACGGCAGCACGATCGCGTGTATAACTCGTGACGAGACCACGGCCAAGCCGGCCATTTCACTCATCCCTTTTAAAGGCGGGCGGCCCAGGAACTTTCTCAATCCGCGAGGTACTCCTGGTTTCTTGCGCTGGACACCAGACGGTAACGCCCTGTTGTATGTTCTTGGCCAAAACGGGGTTTCCAATATCTGGCGCCAGCCGCTGTCTGGAGGTCCGGCCGAACGGATTACCAACTTCCAATCTCAACAAATTTTCGCGTTCGATTTGTCGCGCAACGGTAAACGATTGGCCTTGGCGCGTGGCACAATTAATAGCCAAGTGGTGCTGCTTCGCGACAAAAGATAGGTTGAAGCGCTTTGTGGCGGTCGTGCCATCATAGGATCTTATTCAAGTGCTGCCCCCCTGCCACTCTGCTAACCCTGGCTGTTGCCGCACACGCGCAATCGACTATATCGGCGGGTAGCATTCAAGGGATTGTCACGGATCCGGCCAGTCGCGCCGTTGTGAGAGCCCAAGTTACTATTCAAAGCAAGGATACGGGCCGTGCTTTCAAACGAATCACGTCGTCCGGCGGTGCCTACAACTCCGGTGCGCTCACGTCGGGCGATTATCTGATTCGAATTGAGGCGAAAGGTTTTCAAACTGCGGAGCTGGACATCAATGTTCACGTAGGCAATACCGCGAATGGTGACGTGCAGCTTTCAATCGGCAGACGCTCTGAAGTTATTAAGGTGGAGGCTTCTGCCCCGACGGTGAATACTCAGCAGACTATTGTGCAGGGCGTGCTCATGCCTGAGCAGATCGACAATTTGCCTGTAGACGGCCGCAACTTCCTCGATCTGGCGCAGCTCGAGCCCGGCGTACAAATCCAGGACGGAAGTAATTTAGACCCCACTAAAGTAGGTTACTCTTCGATTTCGTTTGGAGGCCGCTTCGGCCGGGCCCCCCGAATCTCCGTGGACGGCGTAGATATTTCCGACGAGACTGTTGGCACAACCACCACAAATGTGCCAGCGAACGCCATTCAGGAATTCCAGCTCAGCCAGTCGAATCTGGACTTGTCGACTGACCTCACCTCTTCCGGGGCCGTAAACGTTGTGACGCGTGCCGGCAGCAACACATATCATGGCGAAGGTTTCTACTCTATTCGCGATGGGCGATGGGGAGCCGATCTGCCGCATCCGCCAGGACTGAGTGCCCCCTACCAACAACAGCAGTTCGGGTTTCGGCTCGGTGGATATCTCATCAAGGATGACCTATTCTTCTTCGCTGCGATCCAGCGGACCAAGAAAGATTCCTTTATTCCGGTCGAATACGCGGCGCCATTCCAAAACTTTTCTGGAGGTTTTCAATCTCCGTTCCGGGAGAACGCGCCTTTAGTACGCGTGGACTGGCAAGCGGTTAATAGTATGCATGTCTTTTATCGCTTCAGCTACTTCAACGCACTTGCGGAATCGGCTCTGTTTCAACAGAGTCTTCAGCCGTACAAAAACAGGAGCTATTCTCGGGCACATGTGCTAGGAGCGGACCTTACCACCGGCATCTTCACGCACACGCTTCGTTTTTCATACCTGAAGTTTAGTAATGACATCTCAGACGCCGTGTTTGGGAGCGGTCTTCCCTTAGCTGATCTCGGACTTTCATTATTTGTGACGAATGGGCCAGCTACCGGTCCAAACCCGCTTGCGCCGCAAGCTACGTTACAAGACAATAAACAAATCAAATACGACGCCGGGTTATCACTTGGCAAGCACTTGCTCCGCTACGGTATAAATTACAACGAAATCACCGTAGGCGGTTACGCCAGCTTCTTGAAACTGGCACCACTTGTATTCACCAATCTTACCCAGGCGGATTCAAATATTGCCGCCCGAGGACCTTTCTCTGGCGGCGCCTCCAACCCATTGAATTATCCCGTGGATTCGGTGTTGTTCAGCAATGGCCAAGGTTTCGCGACGGAAAAACCTGGCCTCGGTTATCCTGCCGGTCGCGTAGGTCCAGACGATCGTTTCGCTGCTTATGTCGGGGACACGTGGAAGATTCGGCGCAACATCAGTGTGAATTTCGGTCTACGGTACGTCCGCGACACGGCTCGTACGGATAGCGACTTGCCCGCCATTCCCGAGCTCAACGCCGCAATTCCTGGCGCGGGTAGCCGAATCAGACAGCCTAATCTAAACCTAGGACCTCAGGCTGGTATCGCCTGGGACCCCTCCGGAAACGGGAAAACCGTTTTACGAATGGGCGCAGGAATTTTTTTCGAAAACGTCCTCTACAGCTTCGCCTTGTTTGATCGTTCTCTGCGCCTGCAAACCGGCGCATTTTCCCAAACCGCCGGTGGTTGCTCTTTTGGCCAACCGCTGCCGATATCGGTGGTTGGGAAGATCATTTCTCCAAGTGCAGCGGACTGTAGCGGAATCGTCGGTCAAGCGGCGGCCGGCCTCGCCAGGTTTCAACAGCAGTTTCAAGCTGCGTCGCCTTTCGATTTATCTGCTCCAAACCCGAATTATGTAGGAACGGAATTGAATCGCGGGTTAGACGTACCGCTTGGAATGTTTTCGCCAGACTATAAAACGCCCCGCTCTTTACAGATGAATGCCGGCTTTCAGCAAGAAATTCATCCGGGCATGGTTCTTGGCATTGATTATGTGCGCAACATTGCCACGCACACGCTCCTGGGTATTGAGCAAAATCATGTCGGAGATGTCGCGTATTACAACGGTGTAGCGGCTCGGGCTGCTATTGATGCCACACTCAGGCAATTTGGCACCACCACGATCGATCAGGCGATTGCAAAGGGTGCAAGCATGGCAGATTTTGCCGGTAACGGGCTCACGTCCCCTGGTATCGATTTCGGCGGGGTTTGCCCCTTCAGCTATGGTTGTGCTTTTGCCGGAATCAACCGTTTAGTACCGCAAGTCTTTCTCCTCGAACCAGTCGGCCGTTCCGCTTACAACGCGCTGGACATTAAGCTCACGTCAAACATCAATACGCGGCTGACCTTTCTTGAGTATGTGAATTTGCAGGCTTCATACAGTCTATCCCGGTTAGTGAATCAAGGTGGAAGTAATCCTGCAAAGCCCCAAGCAAACGACCAGGATGGCATCATCAGCGCAATCGACAACAACAGACCGCTTGCATATACTGGTCCCTCTTTGCTCGACCGCACGCATCAGTTCTCTGCGGGAGGGTTCCTCGTTCTACCGCACGGCGTCAATATGTCAATGATGGCTCACTTTTATTCGGGTTTGGCGGCGAGCCTTGTCGTGCCGAATACGGGCCTAGGGCCGGGCGAGATCTTCCGGACAGATTTCACTGGGGACGGGACGGTGGCGGACATCCTTCCTGGAACAAGGATTGGTTCGTTCAACCGCGATCTATCCGCTGCCGGCCTTTCTTCAGCGATCAGTCATTACAACAGTAGTGTTGCTAATCAGCCTACGCCAGCCGGTGAAGTCCTGATTAAGAAGGGCCTCTTCACCTTGGCGCAATTGCAGGCTCTAGGTGCAGTGGCACCCAGCATTCAGGCTCCGCCTGAGGGTCAGGTTGGACTCGGTGGATTGCGTATCTTCGATTTGAAACTAAGCTGGCTCCGCAAGCTAGGCGAGAGGTTCGAATTGGAGCCTGATATTTCCTTCTACAATCTCTTCAACTTTTCTAATTTCGATCTCCCGCCGAATCTTTTAAGCGGGCTTCTTACCGGCACCCCTGGTTCACTGAACGGAACTACGCGCGCCAACCGCATTACTAACCGGGTTGGATTGGGCAGCGGAGTATTCGCGCTTGGTGCGCCGCGCTCGATAGAGTTTGGGATGCGCTTTCGATTTTAGAACTGATTCGCCGTGTTCTGCAGCTTTTATGTTCGGGAATTGCATAGTGGGCAGCCCACACCCGCGCTCCGGTAGACTCTGACGCGTATAACATCGATTGCCATTTGTGCGGGTCCCCTGAGAAAGCGGCTAGTGTGCAACTCACGCAAGTGGTGTCGTCCTCAGTGGAAAATTTCATTCACAGTACCCGTGTGCAGTTTGGATAATCTTCGAGCAATCGGCTT
>Ga0134125_10002693_pt1 | contig 20907 bp, 17 predicted proteins | sample KB31751_FD_96464 | JGI IMG/M metagenome (GOLD analysis project Ga0134125, IMG submission 96464) | Terrestrial soil microbial communities with excess Nitrogen fertilizer from Kellogg Biological Station, Michigan, USA - KB3-175-1 | ecosystem: Environmental > Terrestrial > Soil > Unclassified ... | reverse complement strand
CTTGCCGCGTATCTGGCTGTTGCAATGGAAGCCCAGCTTGACCACGCAACCGGCGCTATCGCCGTGAAACGAGTGTCGGCAGCTGTCGACGTTGGGGAAGCGATCAATCCCGATGGCGTTGTTAATCAAATTGAAGGCGGCATTATTCAAAGCCTGAGCTTGACGATGAAGGAAGCGGTGCAATTTGAAGGCAACAATGTAAAGAGCGTCGACTGGGCCACTTACCCGATTCTCCGCTTTAGCGAAGTGCCCGAAATCGAGGTTCACGTCATAGATCGTCCTGGCTTCCCGTTTCTAGGCACCGGCGAGGCATCCCAAGGCCCCGCAGCGGCAGCCCTGGCCAATGCGCTGGCTGACGTGGCCGGAGTTCGCTTTACCGAGACGCCGTTCACGCCTTCACGCGTCAAGATTGCTTTAGCCCAAAACCGCCACGTGTGATACTGTGAACCCTTTGAACATGATGAAGCTCAACGTTCTTCTCTTCGCCGCCCTCTGCAGCGCCCCATTACTTGCAGCGCAGAACCCAGTAGACTATTTCCCTACGTCCGACGTGAAGCAGTTGGCCCAAAAATTGACTGCCCAGAGTAAGAAGGAAGGCGGGTTTGCCGGTGAGACTCTTACCCGGTATGGAAACCACCTCACCATGCTTGCCCATCGCGAACGGACCGGTTCATCGGAACTCCACGAAAAAGTAAACGACATATTCGTGATTGTCGACGGGGATTGTACGCTTCTCACCGGAGGCAAGCTGGTAAGTCCGAAGACAACGGCCGCGAATGAAATACGAGGGACCGGAATTCAAGGCGGAACGAGCCGGAAAATGGGCGTTGGCGACATTGTTCACATTTCCGCGGGTGTTCCGCACCAGGTAGTCCTCGCGCCCGGCCATCACATCACTTACTTTGTTGTGAAAGTCGATCAATAGCAAGACGCAGCACTGCAGCCGGCATAGCGCCCGTCTGCTATTCTGAAACGCGAAAGTGTTTGCTTATCAGCGCAAAAAGGTTGGTCTTGCCCTTGTATTGACCGACTTGGCATTGGTTAGCATCGCCTTTTTTCTCGCCTACAAGACGCGTGCAAATTTAAGTCTGGAGCGCGAATTCTTTCTTCCGCTCCATCGCTGGCTCGCGCTGCTTGCCGTAACCATCCTCTCGTGGCTCGCGATAGCCGTCTCGGCGCGCCTTTATGAGCATCTGGATTCGGCGAATTGGACACGTATTTTGCGGTCAACCATACGCCAATGCCTGCTCGGTACGACATGCGTCGTTATCTTCGAATACTTTGCCCGCTGGGATCTGAGCCGCAGCTTTCTTGTCTTCCTGTTCTTGTACGCGCTCATTCTGCTCGGATTATTTCGCCTTAACGCGAAGCGAATCATACGCGTCTTCCTGCGCGAATTCGGCGTGCCTTATCACATTGTGATGGTAGGTCCCCTTCCGGCCGCTGCTCAGCTTGGCGCGCAATTAGTGGAGGGATCGCCGTTCCGCATTCGCGTCGCGGGCGTCCTCTCGGCCGAAGAGTGCCGCTCCGAACTGCAAGCGCTGGTTCAGCAGCAAGTCATCGACGAAGTAATTTTTCGTGTCAACAGCGACAGCCTCTCTGCATTAGAAGATACATTTTTACTATGCGACGAGGAGGGCATCCGGACGCGCGTCGCCACCGATTTTTTCCCTCATGTAAATAGCCGTATGACGCTCGATCGCTTCGGCACCGCGCCTCTGCTCACATTTTCTTCCGCGCCCGACGATCTTCGCCTGGTCGCCAAAAGAGCGGCGGACATTGTTGCTGCGGCAGTTTCACTCATCGTACTCTTTCCGTTTTTGCTGGTAATTGCACTGCTGATTAAGCTGACTTCCCCCGGACCAGTTATTTTTAAACAACTTCGCTGCGGGCTCAACGGTCGCCATTTTCAGTTCTATAAATTTCGTTCCATGGTGAAAAATGCGGAAGAGCTGAAGCCCGCCATCGCCCATCTAAACGAAAAAACCACCGCCTTCAAGATTCCGGACGATCCGCGCCTGACTCCCATCGGCAAATGGCTTCGAAAATTTTCCCTCGACGAGTTGCCGCAGCTTTTTAACGTGCTGCGCGGCGATATGTCGATTGTCGGTCCCCGGCCGGCGGTCCCATCTGAAGTGGAGCACTATGAACGCTGGCAGCGCCGGCGCCTTCGAATGCGCCCCGGTCTCACCTGCTTATGGGCCATTCGCGGCCGCGACCATCTCGATTTCGACACATGGATGAAAATGGATATGGAGTATATCGACAACTGGTCGCTGCTGCTCGATTTGAAAATTGCGTTAAGAAGCATCCCTCACGTGCTTACCGGAAAAGGTGCGCACTGATCGGATCGCGATGAAGACCAATCTCATTGGATACTCTCGAAACGGCGCCGGAAGCGTAAGCGACCCCAGTACGGAGCCCGAACGGCCAGCACACCACCGCGACCGCAAGGGAGTAAACATGGCCCTTGGTGCCGCAGATCGCAATGAAGATGCAGCCCATTCGGATGCCGTGCGGAAACGGAGCCGGAAGCGTAAGCGACCACAACTCGGAGCCCAAGAGCCAGCGCACCTCCGCATCTTCAACGGAGATGTATTCAGTCCGTTACCAAGCCGCAACCGCAAGGGAGCGGTCTTGTCAATTCTTCCATACCTTCTGAGGGACCCCGAGCGTGAGCGGCTGATCGGGTCGCTGCAACGGAAACTACCCGAGAGCACTTCTCTATGAATCTGATTCCTTCGAACGAAGACGTGGTCGTGCTATTGCGGCAAAGCGGAGCGCTGCGCGACGGCCATTTTGAATATCCGGACGGAATGCATGCCAGCGAATATTTGCAAGTTGCTCTGGCCTTCCGGCATTTTCAAAATGCAAAAATTTTGAGCGTAGGTTTAAGTCGCAGGCTGCGCGCCGATGCCGAACTGCGGGCCATGATCAAAGAGCTTTCCATTGTCTGCCCTACCATCGGCGCTCTTCCCATCGCTTACGGCCTCTGCGAAGCGCTGCGGGCCCATCAGGTTTACTGGTCCGAACAGGTTCCGCCAAACGGAGAGATGCGTTTCCGGCAGTTTCTGGAACAAGCGCCTGGCGAAAAAGTGCTTCTGGTCGACAGCATTTTGCGTACCGGCCGCCGCCTTACGCTGCTCAAGAACCTGGTGGAATCGAATGGGGCGCAAGTAGTCGGAATTGCCGTCGCCGTCTACCAGCCCAGCCCATCTGTGGCCAATTTCGGATCAATCCCGCTCTCCTACCTGGTGAAGCTCGACGCGCTCTATTATCGCGATGCCGCGAGTTGCGACTTGTGCCATAAGGGTATTCCGCTTACAAAAATATGGTCGTAGCTTCCGGCGGAACAACAGGGATATCGGGCATGAGCGATCTGAAGATCCACAAACTCACGACGCAAGCGGAATTTGCGACTGTCGTGCAATTGCAGCGGGAAATCTGGGGATATGCCGATGTCGAATTGCTACCTCTGCGGCTTTTCATCGTTGCGGAAAAGATCGGCGGGCAAGTTCTTGGCGCATTCGACGGCTCGCGTATGGTGGCGTTCTGTCTCGCCATTCCGGGTCTGAAAGCAGGCGGCAAGCATTACTTGCACAGCCACATGCTCGGCGTGCTACCGGAATACCGCAATAGCGGCTTAGGCCGCCAGATGAAATTGATGCAGCGCGAAGAAGCGCTCTCACGCGGTATTGAATTGATCGAATGGACATTCGACCCGTTGGAACTGAAGAATGCATATTTCAATATCGAGCGCCTGGGCGCGGTTGTGCGGCGATTTGTACGAAACCAGTACGGCTCCACCTCGAGCCATCTGCATGGCGGTCTGCCTACCGACCGCTGCACAGCCGAATGGTGGATCAATTCAGAGCGAGTTCGAAACATATTGGAAGGCAAAGTCGCGCCGGCGACCGCAATCAAGGAAAGAATCTCCATACCGTCGAATATTAGTGAGTTACGGCGCTCCGATCCGGCGCACGCGCGTCAAATTCAGATCGAAGCCGCCAGTTCATTCGAAACGTTCTTTAATCGGCGGCTGGCTGTTGTGAAGTTTGAGAAAACCGAAGAAAGTGGAAGCTATTTGTTGGGCGAATGGGCTTTAGAATAGAGCAGGTCAAATTGCGGCATATCAGGATGCCGCTGGTGCATTTTTTCGAAACAAGTTTCAGCCGGACTTATGAGCGGGACATCATTTTGGTTGAAGTTCTGTCCGGCGGCGTTACCGGATGGGGCGAAGTTACCGCCGGAGAAAATCCTTTCTATAACGAGGAATGGACTGGATCGATCTGGCCGTTGCTCACCGACTATCTAATTCCACGCGCCCTCAATGTGGAATTTTCCTGCGCCTCCGAAATTTCCAAACGATTTCGGCACATACGCGGCCACAACATGACCAAGGGAGGATTGGAAGCGGCTGTTTGGGATTTGGAGGCGCGGCTGAATGGCAATCCGCTGTGGCAAGAGATCGGCGGCGGCGCAAGGCACGAAATTGCCTGCGGGGTCTCCATCGGAATTCAGGACACGGTCGATCAGCTACTCGAAAAAATAGAAACTGAACTTGCCGCCGGTTATCAGAGAATCAAGATGAAGATTAAGCCTGGTTGGGATGTCGATGTCATCCGCCAGGTGAGAAAGCGTTTTCCCGACATTCTATTGATGACCGATGCGAATTCGGCATATACGCTCAGCGACACGGTCCATTTGCGTAAGTTGGACGAATTTAATCTCATGATGATGGAGCAGCCTCTCGCGCACGACGACATCATCGATCACGCCGTGTTGCAGAGGGAGATCGAAACCCCCATCTGCCTTGATGAATGCATTCGCTCCGCGCATCATGCCGAACAGGCGATTCAGTTGCGCGCTTGCCGCATTATCAATATCAAACTAGGCCGGGTGGGCGGCTTTGCGGAAGCAAAGCGGATCCATGATATTTGCGAGACTCATCGAATTCCCGTGTGGTGTGGAGGGATGCTCGAAAGCGGAATCGGCCGCGCCCACAACATCGCGCTCTCGACGCTTCCGAATTTCACGCTGCCGGGCGACGTGTCCGCCAGCAAGCGCTATTGGAAACAGGACATTATTCAGCCGCCCGTGGACGTAAGCCCACAAGGAACCATTCACGTTACCGATGGCGTGGGTTTTGGCTATGAAATCGACCACGACCGCCTCGCCGCCGCAACCATACGCTTACAATCCTTTGAATAACTCCTCTTCGTAATCGCTTACGCTGGAATCATCCCACCATGAGCACTTCGTTCTTCTACGGCCTTCTATTGCCCACCTTTTGGATGTGCCTTCTCTCTGGTTCGGCGGGCGCGGCGCCGGTGAGCCCGGCGGGCAAGGGTACCGTGCAGGAGATCACTGTTCATGGAAATTCGCTCGAAGGAAATCTCGATAACGATCCGCCCGATCGCCCCGTTTCTGTTTATCTGCCGCCCAGCTATAGCCGTGATACGAAAAGGCGTTACCCGGTGGTTTACTTCTTGCATAGCTTTGGCGATACGAACGCAAAATGGTTCGGAGCAGATCCGAAGTGGATCAACCTGCGTGACATTTTCGATCACGATATCGCTGCCGGCTCGGCTAAGGAAATGATTGCTGTAGTGCCGAATGCCTATACGCGATTTGAAGGAAGTTTTTATTCGAACTCGATTGTCACCGGAAATTGGGAAGATTTCATCACAACCGATCTTGTTCACTACATAGACGCTCATTACCGGACGATCGCGTCACGTGAAAGCCGCGGGCTGGCCGGCCATGCGATGGGTGGCTACGGCGCAATCCGCATCGGCATGAAGCATCCTGATGTGTTCAGCAGCGTCTATGCCATGAGCGCCTGTTGCCTCATGTGGGGTGCGGATTTTCAGCCCACAGGCGCCGTGGGCTTAAAGATTTTCGCTATTCACACTGAGAACGCTCTCGAACAGGCGGATGTGCCAATTCACGTAATGTTTGCCGAAGCCGCGGCATGGTCGCCAAATCCGAACAATCCGCCGTTCTATGTCGATTTGCCGCTGGCGGCCAACCAACTGGCTCGTCCCGATATTGTCGCGAAGTGGTCGGCGAATCTTCCGCTCGCAATGATCGATCAATATCGAAAGAATCTCCAGCGCTTACGCGCGATTGGATTCGATGTAGGCGATCAGGACGATTTCGCAAGCATTCCTCTCGGCATGAAGAGACTCGACGAAGTGCTTACTGAGTACAAAATTCCTCACACCTATGAGGTCTACGCCGGTACCCACGTAAACCAAATACCGGAGCGCCTGGAAACGAAAGTTCTCCCCTTCTTTTCAAAAAATCTCGTTTTCGCGCAAGCCCAGAAAACGACAAAGAAGTAAACACCTCACTGGCCCACAACGAGCCCGAAGCGTAATCGACGGGTTAACCGATTTTCACAGTCCGTTAACGTCCCTCAAAATAGCCATTGCCGCATTGCGCCCGTTCACCGCGATCACGCTGCCGCCTGGATGCGTGCAAGCGCCGCACAGATAAAATCCCTTCATTGGGGTTTTTGCTTGCAAGCGGCGGCTCCACATATATGGTGGAAGACATTCCCCCTGGAAAATGTGGCCGCCCGTTAATCCAACTTTTCGTTCGATGTCGGGCGGACCCATCGCTTCCACCGCTTTCACTGCGCCGGGAATGTTCGTGCAGAAACGGCCGATAGATGCGAGCGCAAGCTGCTTGGCTTCTTCTCTTCTCGTTTCCCAGGAACCGTTCGCAAGGCGGTAAGGGACGTACTGTGCGAATACGCTCATAAGCTGCAGCCCGTCCGGAACAACGCTCCGATCATAGACACTTTGAAAATACAATTCGGTCCATAAACGTTGAGGGAAATGGCCGGCGCGCGCAGCGGCGTAGCCCGAACGCCACTCTTCCTTTGAAAGCGGCGTGTTAATTTGTCCGCGGTGGTGCGGTTCGTCCACTCCAGGGCGCGCTTTGAAATTGGGCAACTCACTCAAAAGCACATTCATCTTGAGAGTTGCTCCTTCCATAGGAATCGCTTCGGCTTGAGCGCGCCAGGACAATTCGGCCCTTTCGCCTAGAAGCCGCATTGTCGTTCGTGGATCCGCGTTCGACACTATTACGGGCGCTGTGATTCGCTCGCCGCTTTCGAGAGCAACTCCTTCTCCCGGCAATATTTCGGAAACAGGGACGCCCGCGGCAACCCTAGCTCCGGCACGTCGCGCAATGTCGCACAGATAAAACGAGACCATCCCAACGCCGCCCTTGACATAACCCCATGCTCCCGGTAAACCGCCCAGACGTCCGGACGCATGATGAAAGCGGATAGACGCGGTCCCTGGATCGAACGGGCTGGCGTTCGTACCGATGACTCCTTGTCCAAGGTAGCCGCTCTGCAGGCGTGGATCCTGCAAATAGTGTTCGACAAATTCCGCCATTGACCAGCGAAATAGAAGATTGCGCGCTTCGCTATCGTTGCCGAGTCGGCGGTCCATTTCTTCGGGCGCCGGCGCTTCACCCAACCACATATCGGCATCGCCGGCAGGGCGCACAATGTCGCGAACGCGCGCGATCAAGTGGCTCATCGCCCGCCAGCCTTCCAGGTCTTTGGACGAGAATCGCGCAATTTCACCTTCACAAAGCGCATCGTCATCGTAAAGCTGAATGCTGCTGTCGTCCTCGAACGGAATAAACATTCCCTGGCTTGCCGGGCTCCAGCAAAACCCTTCGGCAGTAAGGTCCAACTCTTCTATAACACGGGGATGAAGCAGTCCGGCCAGATACGCGCAAGGCCCGACGCGCACACCGGGCCAGGGCTCTTCCACCGTGCACGCGCCACCAATGCGCTCACGCGCTTCGAGTACGAGAATTTTCTTCCCGCTGCGGGCGAGATACGCCGCGCAAGCAAGACCATTGTGTCCGGCGCCTACAATGATGACGTCCCACTGCCGCCGCCGCATTTCGGTCACCTTCATTGGTAGTCCAATTTGTCCAAGACATTCCGCCGCTAATGAAAACTTGCTCTTCATCGTTTCCAACCGCAACCGCCAACACGGTATTACGATTTTTCCATAGCGGACTTGATTGACTTCCCTCGCTCGATAGACTAGATGTTTTGTGGCAACTCCCGACCTGGTTCAAATCACTGCTCCCGCGCAGCCCCGGCTCCCATCATGGCTGCGTAAGAGTCAAACTCATTTCGCTTCCGTTCAGGCTCTCAAAACAGAGTTGCGGCAGCTTCGTTTACACACCGTATGCGAATCGGCGCGATGCCCGAACATTCATGAATGCTTCCACCGCGGCGCCGCGACATTCATGATCCTCGGCAATCTTTGCACACGAGGATGCGGATTTTGTTCGGTACCCAAAGGCTCCGCTACGAAGCGGGAATTCACGCTCGATCCCGACGAGCCGCAACATGTCGCGGAAATGGCGGCAAAGCTGAATTTGCGCTATGTCGTGATTACTTCAGTAAATCGCGATGATTTGGATGATGGCGGGTCTCATCATTTCGCGAGGACGGTCGTAGAGGTGCGCAAGGCGCTCCCCGTATCTCGAATCGAAGTGCTCACGCCCGACTTCGACGGAAACATGGATGCGGTGGCTCGTGTAGTGGATGCCGCGCCCAATGTATTCAACCACAATATGGAGACGGTGCGCCGGCTATATAGGCGTGTGAGGCCCCAGGCCGGCTATGAACAATCTCTCAAAGTGCTTTCGTTTGTCAAAGAGAGGGTGCCCGGCATGCTTACAAAATCGGGTCTAATGGTGGGGCTGGGCGAAAACCCGGAAGAGGTGCGCGAGCTGCTGCGCGATGTCCACAAGGCCGGTACCGACGTAGCCACCATCGGCCAATACCTTCAGCCGACGCGTCGAAATCTCCCCGTTGCCGAATATGTCTCACCGGAACAGTTCGAAAGCTATCGCTCTTACGGCCTCTCGATCGGTTTTCGAATGGTTTTCAGCGGGCCATTCGTTCGCAGTTCCTACATGGCCGACATCGTAAACGAACAGGCTCAAGGACGTTGCTGAGGATGCCTCTCATCCGATACTCTCGAAACGGAGCCGGAAGCGTAAGCGCCCCCAACTCGGAGCCCGAGCGCCAGCGAAGGGCCGCGTCTTCAAGGGAGCGCTGTTCAACCCGTTACCGAGCCGCAACCGCAAGGGCGCGGTGTTCGCTCGCAACACAACGGAGGCCTAGCCGTTGAACGCTCCTCGTCCTAAATGGGAGCGGCCTCTGCACATCGCACTCGCGTTGCTCACCGGCGTTCTTCTCCGCCTGGTTTTTCCTGAGTTCGATCTGCGATGGCTCGCGGCAGTCGCATTGGCCCCTCTACTGATAGCCATCGCGCGCGAAGAACGCGCCGCCTGGCGCTTTCTATACGGTTGGCTTGCAGGCGTTCTCTACTGGTTTTCTCTCTGCAACTGGATTGAATTCGTTCTTGAAGTGCATGGCGGCATGGGCTTTTGGGGCGGTTGGGCGTGCTTCACTCTTTTCAGCGTGCTGAAAGCGATCCATCTCGGCGTTTTTGCGTGGCTTGCCGGACCGTTGATGTGGCGGCTCTACGCGATCCCGGCAGTCGCTGCATTGTGGGCTGGCTTGGAACGAACACATGCCAACTTTGGCTTTGCATGGCTCGATCTGGGAAATGCCGCGATCAACATGTCTCTGCCGCTTCGCCTTGCGCCGGTAACGGGCGTTTATGGCATTTCATTCGTGTTCACGATGCTTTCGGCCGCCGTCGCTATCGTGTTGTTGCGCTATCCGCGGAAATTTCTATGGCCGCTGGCCGCGATCTTGCTCCTGTTTCTCTTGCCCGCGATTCCACGCGATCATGGCACGGTGCAGGGCGCCCTAGTAGTACAGCCGAATGTCGATCCCGAAACCATGTGGACCGAAGGCAAACAGAAGCGCATGGAACGGGACCTGGAAGTGATTTCAGATGCATGGCCCGCGCGGTTGGTCGTATGGCCCGAATTGCCCGCGCCACTCTACTTCTATGACGACCCTGTTTTTCACGACGAGGCCGTTCAGATCGCCAAAAAGCACGGTTACTTTCTCTTTGGAACCGTTGCTTATAACGAGAAGCATCAGCCTCTGAATTCAGCAGTTCTCCTTGGACCGGATGGCCGTGTTATTGATCGTTATGACAAGGTTAATCTCGTCCCCTTCGGTGAATTCATTCCGCCGCTGTTCAGCTTCGTCAATCGCATCACGCAGGAAGCGGGAGATTTCGCGCCTGGCGACACTGTAAAGGTGCTGGATGCCGGAACGGACAAGCTGGGAGTCTTCATCTGCTACGAGTCCGCGTTCCCCGATTTTGTCCGGCAATTTTCGAAGAAAGGCGCTACCGTCCTGTTTAATCTTTCAAACGACGCCTACTTCGGCCATAGCGCCGCCCGCGAACAACACTTGCTGCTCGTTCGCATGCGTGCTGTCGAAAACGCACGCTATATTGTCCGCTCAACAAATGACGGCATCACTGCGTCTATCGATCCCGCTGGCCGAATTGTGCAAGAACTGCCGAGATACCGTGAGTCCGCCGGCCTCCTGCCATTTCAGACAAGCTCCAACCTAACGCCTTATGTCAAATACGGAGATTGGTTTGCTTGGATGTGTCTTGTAGTCGGGATTCTTTTGTCGATTGAGACGCAGCTTGCTTCACGCATACGCCGCGCTCGCCGCTAGACCTCACCTCGTATACTGGCTTCTATGTCAGACGCAAAGATTGAACGGCCTCTCGGATTCAACACGCGCGCGCTCCATGCCGGTTACGCGCCCGATCCTACAACACACGCGCGAGCGGTTCCCATCTACCAAACCACCTCGTTTGCGTTTACCGATACCGAAGATGCTGCCCAGTTATTTGCGTTACAGAAGTTTGGCAACATTTACACGCGCATCATGAACCCCACGACCGCCGTCCTGGAAGAGCGCGTCGCATCATTAGAAGGCGGCGCGGCCGGGCTGGGTCTTTCTAGCGGTCAGGCCGCGCAATTCCTCGCCATCAGCACTATTTGCGCGCCCGGCGATCAAATCGTTTCTTCCAGCACCCTCTACGGCGGCACATTTACGCAATTCAATGTGACAATGCGGCGCCTTGGGTTCGACTTCATATTCGTCGAGCCGGACGACCCGGAGAACTTCCGGAAGGCGATCACGCCCAAAACGAAATTGATATACGGGGAGACGATCAGCAACCCGCGCAGTAATGTGCTCGATATTCCGGCCGTGGCTGCGATTGCGCATAAACATGGCCTGCCCTTGATGATCGACAACACCTTCGCGACGCCGTATGTCACCCGGCCTCTGGAGCACGGCGCGGATATTGTCGTTCACTCGTTAACGAAGTTTCTCGGCGGTCACGGCACTTCGATTGGCGGAATGATTGTGGATGGCGGAAAGTTTCCATGGGATAACGGCAACTTCCCGGCCTTTACATCTCCTTCTCCCGGCTATCATGGGATGAATTTATGGGAGGCGTTCGGCCCCATTACGTTTATCATTAAGGCCCGCGTGGAGGGTCTGCGAGACCTTGGCCCATGTGTCAGCCCGTTTAACTCTTTCCTGTTTCTGCAAGGCGTGGAAACGCTCGGAATGCGCATGGATCGGCATCTCGCAAACACTCTCGCCGTAGCGAAGCACCTGGAGACCCATCCGGGAGTTTCATGGGTGAAATATGCTTCGCTGCCCTCCAGCCCGTATTATCAACTTGCGCAAAAATTCACGCCCAAAGGTGCCGGCGCTGTATTTTCGTTCGGCTTAAAGAGTGGCTTTGAAGGCGGCAAGAAATTCATCAACGCTCTCAAGATTTTTTCGAATCTTGCGAATGTCGGCGACACACGTAGCTTGGTGATCCACCCCGCATCTACCACGCACCAGCAACTTAGCAATGAAGAGCAGGAAGCGGCAGGCGTAACTCCCGATCTCGTTCGTTTATCGGTGGGCCTGGAGGATCTCGACGATATTTTGTGGGACCTGAATCAGGCCCTCGAAGCAGCAGCAGGATAACAGAAATCGCGAAATCTAAGATTGAAGCCTCTCGAAACGGAGCCGGAAGCGTAAGCGACCACAGAATGAAAGCACGTTTGGCCTCTGGAATAACGAACACTGCGTGTTGCCCCGGTCCTACGAGCCTTCCGGCTGGAATGCAAATAGCAATAGTGAGCGTGTGGTAACGCCGTACTGATCGCCTGTTTTGAAGCTTTGTCCGTTAGGTTCATCGTTGCGGTTCGTATCGATGAGCAAATGCCACGTCGTTCCACCCGGATACTCCGGCAACGTGAATTGCACAAAATCTTCCGATCCGTTGATGACTATCAACAACGTCGCTTCCTTGCCTCGCTGGCGAATGCCAGTGGTTTGCGCTCGCCCGTCCAATAACATGCCGAAGCAGCGCATACCGGAATCGCCCCATTGCTTGTCTTCCATCTCCGAGCCGTTCGCGTTAATCCAGGTAAGGTCCTTAACACCGAGTTCCTCGTCGTAATTGCCGGTCAAAAATAGATTACGCCGCAGAATCGGATAATGGTGCCGCAGCGCCGTCAGCTTTTTCACGAACTGAATTAACGAGTTACCTTTTTCATCAATATTCCAGTTCACCCAACTAATTTCATTGTTTTGGCAGTAAGCATTATTGTTCCCCTGTTGTGTCCGGCCAAACTCGTCCCCGGCGAGCATCATCGGCGTGCCTTGCGAAAGAAGCAAAGTCGCCATCATATTGCGCATCTGCCGTTCCCGCAATGCGTTGACATCGGGATTATCGGTTGGGCCTTCTACGCCGCAATTCCATGAACGGTTATCGGAGGTACCGTCACGGTTCTCCTCCCCGTTGGCTTCATTATGCTTCTCGTTATAACTGACTACATCGTTCAACGTGAATCCATCGTGGGCGGTAATAAAGTTCACGCATGCCCAGGGCCTCCGGCCCAGATGGTTGAATATGTTTCCGTAGGCGCACATTTGCTCCGTCAATGCGGATGGAGCCGCTGACGCCTTCCAGAAGTCGCGCACAGTGTCTCGAAAACGATCGTTCCATTCCGCCCAACCCGGAGGGAATGCTCCTACCTGATAACCGCCCGGGCCGCAATCCCAGGGCTCCGCAATGAGCTTAATGGTTCCTAGCACCGGGTCTTGACTGCACGCGTTCAGAAAACCGCTTCGGTTATCGAAGCCGTTCGGTTCACGTGCGAGTATCGTGCCTAGATCGAAGCGGAATCCGTCCACGTTCGTCTGCTCCACCCAATATCTCAAGCTATCGGTCACCATCTGCAAAACACGCGGATGACTTATATTCAACGTATTTCCGGTTCCCGTGTCGTTGATGTAATAACGTTTTTTGTCCGGAATCAACCGGTAGTAACTGGCATTGTCGATGCCTTTGAAAGATAACGTTGGTCCTAATTGGTTACCTTCCGCCGTATGGTTGTAAACAACGTCGAGAATCACTTCCAGGCCAGCATCGTGAATCCTGGCTACCATTTCCTTAAATTCACGCAAAGTAGCGGCGGGAATCGCTGCATAGCGCGGGTCCGGCGCAAAGAAGCCGATGGTGTTATACCCCCAGTAGTTTGTTAATCCTTTTTCGAGCAGATGGTTATCGTTGATAAATGTATGGATTGGAAGAAGCTCAATGGAAGTCACTCCGAGCGCCTTAATGTAGTCCAGCACCTCCTTGGTGCAAAGCCCCGCGTACGTTCCTCGTTGCCTCTCCGGAACTGCCGGATGCAACTTAGTAAACCCGCGCGCGTGAGTTTCATAAATGATAGTGTCATCCCATGGAATTGGATGGCGCCCCGATTTTCCTTCGTGCCAATCGAATCCCTGGTCGACGACCATGCACTTCGGCATAAAAGGTGCGCTATCGCGCTCATCGAATGTGGTGTCGTCGCCGGTCTCCATTTGATAGCCGAAGACTGCTGGGTTCCAGTTGAGTTGCCCATAATGCGCGAAGGCGTATGGATCCAGCAACAGCTTATTAGGGTTGAAGCGGTGTCCGGCATCGGGTTCGTAGGGGCCATGAACGCGATACCCATAGATGGTCCCCGGAATCACCTCCGGCAGGTATCCATGCCAGACCTGGTTCGTATATTCTGGCAGCGCAATTCTTTGAATTTCCTTTTTCCCTCGCGCGCCGAAAAGACAAACCTCTACCTTAGTGGCGTGCTCGGAAAAAAGAGAAAAATTTGTACCTTTACCATCCCAAGTTGCTCCTCTCGGAAACGGAGAACCTTCCCGGATCCGGAACACCTTCTTTTCGGCCATTGGCCTCCCTTTTAAAGCCGGAATGAACAGCGATCTCCGGAATGTAAGCCTATCAGAAACTAAAGCGGGCTTGAAACTCAATGACACGGCCGGCGTATGCGGCGGCAGCGCGTCCGAAGTTGGCGCTTTCCACCTTGGTGTCGTTAGAGCCGAACGCGAAGGGGCTCAAATTTAAATTATTGAATACGTTGTAAGCATTGGCCCGGATTTCAAGAGCTGTGCGCTCGGTGATCGGCAAAGCGAAACGTTTTGAAGCGCTGGCATCCACACTGAAATATTGCGGGCCACGAAACGAATTACGCCCGATACCCGGCGCGCCCGGACGGCTGATATCGAAGTAATTGGTTCCGACGATCGGCGACGTTGCATCCGTCCCTCCAAAATTGGTTCCATTGATGAAATCGCTGTTCGATGTGCCGCGGCCCGCGTTCCCGTAGTAGCCGATCGGGCGCGTCGGTGAAATCGTCGCCGCTCCCGTAACAGGAGCTACCGATTGCAAACTGCCCGTTACCGGTGTCCAGGGAAATCCGGAATACGCGGTAAGAATGCCGCCGAGTTGCCAGCCTCCGAAGACCGAACCCAACAGTCCTTTGTGACTTGGGAATATCGGCAAATCCCAAAGCCCGTTCATCGTAAAGCGATGACGTGAATCGAAGTCCGAAGGACCGCGCTCCGTTGCCAACTGAGCCGGATTCGTTTGATTGGTCGCCGCGCCAGGACCTTCCGCCGAAAGGAAGTCAATGCTCTTGCTCCAGGTGTAAATCGCGTCTAATTGGAATCCTTTTGCAAAACGCCGTGAAATCCGCGCGTTGAATGCGTTATACGAGGATGTACTATCCGGCTCCGGAAAATAGATTGCGAAAAATGGCGCTTGAATACTGGTCCCCGGAATACTCGATGGGTACAGGAAATTTTGATTTACCAGCCGCACCAAATGCCGCCCGCCCGTTCCTTGATAGCCCAGCGTAAGGGTCATATTCGACGTCAGTTGCGCCTGAGCTTCAAACGAATAAATAATTGCGTATGCATCGGGCAAATGGCTCGGCGCGCCCCAGGCTTCCACCGGCGTCCCGGGCTGGCCGTTCTTTCCCGCAAGGCCGCCAGTACGTGGATCGATTCCCGTCGCAATTACCGTGTTTGGCGGGTAGCTCGCCGGCGAAAAATTGTTTCCGAATAAATATTGAATTTGTCCGCCCGCAAACGGCGACGATCCCGGCGTAGTGCCGGTCGCTTGGCCGCAGCAAATATTAAATCTGGCAAAATACGGCGGGTTGCCGGCGCCGTTGGAAAATAATACGGTGTTCTGGCGGTTGTAGGCGGTTCCCAATCCGGCGCGAATAACAACCCGGTTGTGCCACGATTGCGGGCTGTACGCGATTGCAATCTTTGGCATGAAATTTTTGTAGTTGGGATTGTAGAGCCGGTCAACGCCGACTAACCTGCTGTCAATAACCGGTTGTGGCCCGTTAGCGCCTAACTCGACATTAGTTAACCGGTTTCTTGCTTCTCGAATTGGCGAGAAATATTCCCATCGCAGGCCAAGGTTGATGTGCAGCCCCGGCAGAACGTTCCAATCGTCCTGAATAAAACCGGCATAATCGCGAGTCCGGTAGTAGCGCTGCCCAGTAGCGACCTGTCCGGTCGTTGGATCCGCGTTTATCGATTCAAACACTGGCGCGTCGTTGGCCCAGTTCCACAACCCGCGGAATGAGTATAGCGGCCTGGCTCCGCCGAGAAGATTGTTGTTGTTTTGCTCCCATCGGAATTCCGCCCCGTATTTGATGGTGTGATTTCCAAAAATGGTTGTGAGCGTATCCCGCGTCTCATATGTGTTTTGCGCCAATATCGCCGGCGTAGTCTCCGAGCGCGAAGGGCCGCCCGCTTTCAAATTGTTAATCGCGGTGTAGCCTTCTACCTGCACAGTCGGAATGCCCCAATTCGTCCCCGCATTGTCTGTTAAGCCGTTGTCGTAATAGCGGGTGAAATTACTGCGAAGCTCATTGACAATGGTAGGCGAGAAGTTACGAATATAGATAAGCGTTTCGGCCTGACTCAGCGGCTTGAACCACGTGTCCGAACTTGGTCGAGATCCCGTGTTGGTGTCGCCGCCCACGCGGTTGAGCTTCGTTACATAGGCCGATCCCGCAAGCAAGTCCATTGGAGTAATGTGGTAGTCGAAGCGCGCGTTATATTGGTTTCCGACAATATGCGTTGGATTGTAATACTGGATGAATTGCAAGTCTGGAATTCCATCTAAGCCGCCGCCGTTAGTTGGACCATTAGCAACGTAGGGATTGCCGGGAGCCACGCCGGGCGCGAAGCTTCCGATGTCGAGACCGTCGGCATACTGCTGGCACGCAAACGACGATCCTAAATTGCCGAGATTGCCGCAACTTCCATTCAGCACCGCGTTCACCCTTGGGGCGGATGTCGGACCGGAAAGAATTTTTGCCAGCATGCTATTCGGTCGCGCTTGTGCGAGCATCGATCGAAACTGCGGCGTTTCCTGCCAAGTCGTCCCGTACGTGGTTGATTTGTCCGATAGGCCTTCATATGACAAAAAGAAAAACAGCTTGTTCTTTTTGATAGGACCGCCAATACTTGCGGCGTACTGCCGGAATTTCGTATCTACTCGAACCGGAGGTGCATTGCTCGTCCCGCCGTATTTGTTGTAGGCATTCAGCCCCGGGTCCTGGAACCGGAACACGCCACTTCCATGAAATTCGTTCGACCCACTCTTCGTGGTGATTTGCGTATGGGCTCCACTGTTGCGGCCCAAACTCGCGTCGTAAGCGGTCGAAAGAACATTGATTTCGGCTACCGATTCCGAATTCGGCGTTACTACGGCTGCGCCTCCCCATTGCAGGCTGTTGACGCTCACTCCGTCGATTTCATACACGTTCGACGTGACGCGCTGGCCTACGGCACTCACCTGCACCTGGTTTTCAGTTGCGAAGATACCCTGCCCCGAACCGCCAGGACCAGTCGTATTTCCTAACGTCGCGGGCTGTCCCGTACTGTTGCCCATCGCGCCTGTGCCGGTTAAACCAGGCGCAAGCCGAACCAACCGGTAGGGATCGCGTCCTAAAGCCGGTAGTGTCTCTACATCCCTGCTGCTCAATGTTTCACCCGTATCTGCGTTCGTGGTCTGCAGCAGAGGCAGCGTAGAAGCACTAACCGTAACTGATTGCTGAACGCTGCCCAGTTCCAGAGTGACATCGGCGCTGGCTGCCGCATTGGCGCTCACCAGAACGTCACTTAGCGTTGTCGCCTTGAAACCCTGCGCGTTGACCTCAACGCTATACAGACCCGACGGCAGTTGATTAAACCGGTACAAGCCGTCTGGATTGGTCGTTACTTGATGGCTGGTTTGCGTACCCTCGTTCACAATCTTTACCTGGGCGCCCGGAATCGCGCTTCCTGTTTTATCTTTAACTGCTCCCTGAAGGCTTGCACTGAATTGTGCGAAGGCAGGACATGCAAGGGTCAGGCAGAGACAAAGCAATCCAAATGATTTTAAGTATGAAAGCTGAGGCATGAAAGTCCCCTTATACGCGTTGAGAACGTTGCCGTTCTTACAACACGTTGAAAGATAGACTTATTAAATCTGCGCGCTGTTTCTACCTTTATGCCTGTGTTCTCGTTCGCTGGCCATACACGCTCGTAGAATTTCGGGATCTCCGCCGAAATAGTGGAACTACGAGTTCGCATGTTAAACTAAGGCTTCCGCACTTCGGGCTCGTAGCTCAGTTGGTTAGAGCGCTTCCTTGACACGGAAGAGGTCGGAAGTTCGAGTCTTCTCGAGCCCACCATCCCAATCGATAACTTAGGCTTGCAGCTCCGCCAATTCCTTTAAATCGAGCTTTCCGGTATAGATGGCCATGCCGATGGCGCAATGAATGCCCAAGCCGGTGAGCACGCGAATGTCATTCATCGTGGTGATGCCGCCGGCTGCGGTGATTTCGTGGTTCGTTGCCTTGCGAAGCCGCTCGAACCAGGCGAGATCGGTGCCTTGCATCATGCCTTCTTTGTCTACATACGTGCAGAGAAAGCCGCCGCAGTAGGGTTCAAGGCTCGCGATTATATCCTCAGCCCGAAGATCTGTTGCCTCTTTCCAGCCTTTGACCACAATGCGCCCATCCTTACTGTCGAGCGCAATCAGCAAACGGTTAGCGCCTACAGCTTCGCGAAGTTCCGCAAGAAATTCGTAGTGTGGTCCCGCGGACGAGAAAGCAGATGTTCCAACGATGACGCGATAAGCTCCTTGTTCCGTCAATTGGCGGGCGCGAGCTACTGTCCGTACACCACCGCCAACGCGAGCCTGGCAGCGGCTTGAAATGTGTTGTACCAGCTTGTCATTCGCGCCGCGGCCCATGGCGGCATCCAAATCAATAACTTGAATTTGCGGAAACTGCTTAAACTTTTCGAGCATTTCGTCCGCGCTGTCCACTTCGAGCGCTTTGTCGCGCCCCTGCACAAGCTGGACGACCTTTCCGTCCATGAGATCGATACAAGGAATAATCATGTGATTATGCAAGCCGAACGGGAATCCGAGCTTTCCGCAACTCGGCCTTCAAATCGCCGACCGAGTATTTCCCGTAATGAAAAACAGAGGCGGCAAGCGCGGCGTCCGCACGCCCCACAGTAAGCACTTCGACAAAATCGGCCGGCTGTCCCGCTCCACCGGATGCGATCACCGGAACCGAAGTTGCTTCGGCCACCGCTCGAGTGAGCGCGCAATCGAACCCGGTTTGTACACCGTCAGTATCCATGGAGGTGAGCAAAATCTCACCGGCTCCGAGGCTCTCGCCTTTTTGCGCCCAGTCGATGACATCGACGCCTTCATCGACGCGCCCACCTTTTGTATAAACGTTCCACCTGTTCTCGCCCGAGCGCCTTGCGTCAATCGCGAGAACAACCGCTTGAGCGCCGAATTCCTCGCTCAATTCGCGAATCAATTCCGGCCGCCGCACGGCCGCCGTGTTCACACTGACTTTGTCGGCACCCGACAGGAGAATTTTGCGCGCATCGACAACGCTACGAATACCGCCGCCGACGATGAGCGGAATGAAGACACGCCGCGCGGTCCTCGCCACCACGTCAGCCATCGTGTCGCGGGCATCGCTCGATGCCGTAATGTCGAGAAACACAAGTTCGTCGGCTCCTTGCGCGTTATAGCGCTCGGCAAGCTCAACTGGATCGCCGGCGTCGCGCAACCCAATGAAGTTAACGCCTTTGACGACACGTCCGCCCGTGACATCGAGACACGGAATAATGCGTTTGGCCAACATCAGAGATCGAGAAAGTTCCTGACGATTCGCAATCCAATGGGCCCCGACTTCTCCGGATGGAACTGCACACCAAATAAATTGTCGCGTTCTAAAACAGCGGTATATGGCACGGCGTAGGTGCAGGTGGCGGCGGTTGCGGGCACCACTGGCGCATAGAAGCTATGGGCGAAATAGGTAAACGATTGCGGATCGATATCGCGCAGGAGCTTTGCCGGCTTAACGAAGTCGAGCGAATTCCAGCCCATGTGCGGAATACGAATCGAGCCTTCGAACCGGCGAATTGTACCTGGAAAGAAGCCGAGGCCGCGCTGTTCCGGAGCCTCTGCGCTGCCTTCGAATAGACACTGCAAACCGAGGCAGATGCCGAGCATCGGCACGCCGGCTTTCACGCGCTCCGCGATCGGCGCGCGAAGTCGCAACCGGTCGAGCGCCGCCATCATTTGTCCAAAATGGCCGACGCCGGGAAGCAAAAGCTTGTCTGCTTTCGCGACATCATTTGCCCGGTTCGTCACCGAATATTCCGCGCCCAACTCATCGAGGGTGTTTTGGACCGAACGGAGATTACCGGCTCCATAATCGACAATCGTCGTCATAACAAGCCCTTGGTTGATGGGAGCTGATCTTTCAAACGCTCGTCGGTAGAACAGGCATAGCGCATGGCTCGGGCAAAGCACTTGAAGATTGCTTCAATTTTGTGATGGTTCGAACGCCCATAGAGCACTTTCGCATGGAGGTTGGCGCCCAGATGATTCACAAACCCGCCGAAAAAGTCTTCGAGAAGTTCCGTTTGCAAATCGCCCACATGCACGACGTTGACCTGCTGGTCGTAGACGAGTGCGGGCCGCCCTCCCAGATCGACCGCAACAACGGCAAGCGTCTCGTCCATCGTTTGCACAAAGTAGCCGGCGCGATTGATGCCGCGGCGATCGCCAAGTGCCTTTGTAAACAGATCGCCGAGCGCGATACCCGTGTCTTCCACGGTGTGGTGTTGATCGACATCCAAATCGCCGGTGGCCTGCAGCGTTACATCGAAGCCGCCGTGTTTTGAAAACAGCTCCAGCATGTGATCGAGAAAGCGAACACCGGTAGAAATTTCGTACGATCCGGTTCCCTCGATTCGCAGCGAGCCGCGAATTTGCGTTTCCTTGGTAATCCGTTCGATAGACGCTTCTCTCATTTCATGCCGCCCGTGTCTGGAAAAAGATAAAGGAGTTCATTGATATCGCTAAGCACGGTAAACGCTCCGCTACGGGTAAGAATCTCCACAAGTTCCTCATAGCGCGGACTGTCTTTTGCGGCGATGCCGATAAACGGAACACCGGCGCCCTTGGCCGCGCGCGCGTCATCCACCGTGTCACCCAAATACCAGATGGATTT
>Ga0134125_10002690_pt1 | contig 20931 bp, 12 predicted proteins | sample KB31751_FD_96464 | JGI IMG/M metagenome (GOLD analysis project Ga0134125, IMG submission 96464) | Terrestrial soil microbial communities with excess Nitrogen fertilizer from Kellogg Biological Station, Michigan, USA - KB3-175-1 | ecosystem: Environmental > Terrestrial > Soil > Unclassified ... | reverse complement strand
TGAGCCGGCCGCCGGTGCGGAGAGCGTTATAGATATTGTCGATCGCCGCTTCCTTATCGAGGACCCAATGGAGGACGGCGTTTGAGAAGACGGCGTCGAAGGGATTGTCGAAGCGGATAGCGGTGGCGGGCATGACGCGGAAGTCCAGGTCGGGATAGGCGGCGCGGGCCCGGTCGATCATGGCGGCGGAGCTGTCGATGCCGGTGACGCGGGCGCCTGCCTGTGCGATGACGTGGGTCAGGTAGCCCGTGCCGCAGCCGAGGTCGAGGATGCGTTCGCCCTGCCGGGGGTTAAGCAGCCGGACGACGTCTTCGCCGAATTTGAAGACAAAATTATGCTTGTCGTCGTACAGGCTGGCGTTCCATGTCGTATCGTAGGTCGTTGTCATTTTTTTATCGCGGTCAATGTCATTTTTTTATTTAAGCCGGATCTCGCTGACGCTGCAACCCTGCGGCACCATCGGAAATACGTTGTTCTCTTTTCCCGTGAATACTTCCAGCAGGTACGCGCCGTTGTGCTCCAGCATGGCGGCGAGTGCGGGTTTCAGCTGCGCCCGGTCTGTGATGCTGTCTCCGGCGATGTGATAGGCGCCTGCGAGGGCTACGAAATCGGGACTGGTGATATCCACGAACGAATAGCGCTTGTCATGGAACAATTGTTGCCACTGGCGGACCATGCCCAGGAAGCGGTTGTTCAGGATGAGGATCTTCACATCGACGCCGAACTGCATGATCGTGCCGAGCTCCTGGAGCGTCATCTGGAAGCCGCCGTCGCCGATGATGGCTACGACCGGGCGGTCGGGGGCGCCGAATTTAGCGCCGATGGCGGCGGGAAGGCCGAAACCCATGGTTCCGAGGCCGCCCGACGTCACGTTGCTCTTCGACTGGTTGAAGGTGGCATAGCGGCAGGCCACCATCTGGTGCTGGCCGACGTCGGTGACGATGACCGCGTTGCCATGGGTAAGCTCGTTGAGTTCCCGGATCACTTCGCCCATCGTCAATTCGCCCGATGCAGGATTCAGTTCCCCGCTGATGACGGCGTCGACCTCCTGCCGGTACAGGTCCCTGAATCGTTGCAGCCACTCAGGGTGCGTCCTTTTCCGGACCCTGGCCGTGAGCAGCGGCAGAGTCTCCTTGCAGTCGCCCCAGACCGGTACGGTCGCGCGCACGTTCTTGTCGATCTCCGCGGGGTCGATATCCAGGTGGATGACCTTCGCCTGTTTGGCATATTTGTCGAGCCGGCCGGTCACGCGGTCGTCGAAGCGCATGCCGACCGCGATCAGGACGTCGCAATCGTTCGTCAGCACGTTGGGGCCGTAGTTGCCGTGCATGCCGAGCATGCCCATGTTGAGCGGGTGATCGGTCGGAAGGGCGCTCAGACCCAGGATCGTCCAGGCGGCGGGGATGCCGCTCTTTTCGATGAAGGCGCGGAACTCGGCCTCGGCCTTGCCCAGTATGATGCCCTGGCCGAAGACCACGAACGGGCGTTGCGCTTCGTCGATCAGCGCGGCGGCCTTTTCGATGAATTCCTTGCGGACGATCGGTTTCGGCCGGTAGCTGCGGATATGTTCGCAGCGGGTGTATCCTTCGTAACTGAACTTCTGCAGTTGGGCGTTCTTCGTAATGTCGATGAGGACCGGCCCGGGCCGGCCGCTGCCCGCGATATAGAAAGCCTTCGCGAGCACCGAAGGAATTTCGGTCGCATCCGTCACCTGGTAATTCCATTTTGTCACCGGGGTGGTGATATTGACGACGTCGGTTTCCTGGAATGCATCCGTGCCAAGCAGGTGCGCGAAGACCTGCCCTGTAATGCAGACCACTGGCGTGCTGTCGATCATGGCATCGGCGAGGCCGGTGACGAGGTTGGTCGCGCCGGGGCCGCTGGTGGCAAAGACGACGCCGGTCCGTCCCGAGGTGCGGGCATAGCCCTGCGCCGCGTGGATGCCGCCCTGCTCATGCCGGACCAGGATATGGTTCAACCGGTCGCGGTAATCATAGAGGGCGTCGTAGATAGGCATGATCGCGCCGCCCGGATACCCGAAGATCGTGTCGACCCCTTCAGCAAGGAAGGCTTCGAGCACGGCGGCCGAACCGCTGATCTCGCGGGGTACGTTATGCTCGGCGGACTTTTGGGCCGTTGCCGCGGCGGCGGATTTCGGTTTGGACGGACTGGAGGTGAGATGGGACATTATGAACGTTTTATTGCGTTAAGCGGGCCCTGTGGCCGCGGTAAATCAGAACTCATCGGTGACACAGCCTTCGGCAGCGGTCTTCACCTGGCGCGCGTATTTGAACAGGAGGCCGCCGGCGGCCCGGAGCGCAGGCTGTTTCCAGGCTGCTTTCCGCCTGGCCAGTTCCGCATCGCCGACCTTCAGCGTGATCGTATTGCCGACCGCATCGAGGAGGATCGTGTCATCGTCCTGAACAAGGGCGATCGTCCCGCCCGCGTGGGCTTCCGGTGTGATGTGACCCACCACAAACCCGTGTGTCCCGCCGCTGAAGCGGCCGTCTGTGATCAGGGCGACCGATTTGCCAAGGCCTGCGCCGATGAGGGCCGAGGTCGGCTTGAGCATTTCGGGCATCCCGGGCGCACCCCGGGGGCCGACATAGCGGATCACCACTACGTCGCCGGGCCGGATCTTCCCCGTGTTGATGCCTTCGATCAACTGCGATTCGCCGTCGAAGACACGCGCGGGCCCTTCAAAACGCTCGCCTTCCTTGCCGCTGATCTTGGCGACGCTGCCGCCTTCGGCGAGGTTGCCATAGAGGATCTGGAGGTGACCGGTTGGTTTGATCGGCTTCCCGAGCGGCAGGATGATGTCCTGCCGGGCAAAATCCAGCGCGGGGACCGGGGCCAGGTTTTCCGCCAGGGTCTTTCCGGTTACCGTCAGGCAATTGCCGTGCAGCAGCCCTTTGTCGAGCAGATATTTCATGACTGCGGGGATACCGCCGTGTTCGTGCAGGTCCTGCATGAGGTATCTGCCGCTCGGCTTGAAGTCCGCCAGGACCGGGACGCGGTCGCTGATCTGCTGGAAATCGTCCTGGCCGAGCGGAACGCCGACGCTCCGGGCCATGGCGATCAGGTGAAGCACCGCGTTCGTACTCCCGCCGAGGACCATGATCACCGTGATCGCGTTCTCGAAAGCCTGGCGCGTCATGATGTCGCGGGGTTTGATATCTTTTTCCAGCAGCAGGCGGATAGCCGCGCCGGCTGCCACGCATTCTTTCTTTTTTTCATCACTGAGCGCCGGGTTGGACGACGAATAGGGCAGGCTCATCCCAAGCGCTTCGATGGCCGCGGCCATTGTGTTGGCGGTATACATGCCGCCGCAGGCGCCCGCACCCGGGCAGGCGTGCATGACGATGCCCCTGAAGTCGGCGTCGTCGAGTTTCCCCGCGATCTTCTGGCCGAGGGCCTCGAACGCGGAGATGATATTCAGGTCCTGGCCTTTGTAACGGCCGGGTGCGATCGTGCCGCCATACACCATGATGGCAGGGCGGTTCAGCCGGCCCATAGCGATGACAGAGCCGGGCATATTCTTGTCGCAGCCCGGCAGGGCGATCAACCCGTCATAGTATTGGGCGCCGCAGACCGCTTCGATCGAGTCTGCGATGAGATCGCGGCTGACGAGCGAATAGCGCATGCCGTCGGTGCCGTTGGCCATGCCGTCGCTGACGCCGATCGTGTTAAAGATCAGCCCGACGAGATCCTTGTCCCAAACCGCTTGTTTGACGATCCTCGCCAGGTCGTTGAGGTGCATGTTGCAGGTGTTGCCGTCATAGCCCATCGAGGCGATGCCCACCTGCGCTTTTGCGAGGTCCCGGTCCGTCAATCCGATGCCGTACAACATCGCCTGCGCGGCGGGTTGTGTCGTGTCCTGAGTGAGTGTTTTGCTATATTTATTTAGTTCCATCGCGGTTAGATCGTTGAAAGCGTACGTTGTTGTTCGATGACTTTGTCCTTGTAGGCCAGTTGGATCCTGCGGCCCCGGGTTTCCTGCCACGGGAGCGGGAATTCATAGGCGTCGACGGATTTCCAGCCGATGACCTCGGCGGCGGTGCCGCAGAAAAAGGCCGCGTCGGCCGTTCTCAGGTCCTCCGGTGTATATCGGCCCTCCTCTACCGGGATGCCTTCTTCTTTGCAGATCTCCAGCACCGTCGCCCGTGTGATGCCCGGGAGGATGTTGCCGGTGGCGGGCGTATAGAGCCTGCCGTCCTTTTCAAAGAACATATTGGCGCCGGGTCCTTCGGCGATGTACCCGTTCATATCGGTGAGCAGCGCCTCGTCGAAGCCTTTTCCTTTCGCCTCATGGCTGGCCATAATGGAATTGACATAGTGGCCGGCCGCTTTCGCCTCGATCCTGAAAGCCTTCGGGTTGGGCCGCTGGAACGAAGAGGTCATGACCCGCAGGAGTTTTTCGCCGAGGAAGGGGGCCATTTCCCAGGCCTCGATCACGGTGAAGGACTCGGTATTGGGATTGAAGCTCATGTTCGCCGGGCCGTAGACGACCGGCCGGATGTAAGCGTCCTGAAGCTTGTTCCTTTCGAGCACCTCATAGCTGGCCCCGATCATTTCTTTCGTCGAGTAGCGATATGGCATGTTGAGGGCCTCGGCCGAACGGCGGAGCCGCTCGAAGTGTTCCCATGCCTTGAAGATCCTGGTCGATCCGGCCGCGGTGCGATAGGAGCGGATGCCCTCGAAAACGGCGTAGCCATAGTGCAGGGACTGACCATAGAGGTCCGTCTTTGTCTCCGCTGCTTTCTGAAACCGGCCGTCCAGCCATAAGACAGTGTGCTCGTTGTAATAGGTTGCCATAGATTCAATGTTGTTCTGCCGACCCGGCCTCCGGCGGCCGGGATCAAAAAAAAGCGACCCGCCTTTGGGAGGCGGGCCGCTGGTATCAATCAGTTTGTTGTGTGCTGTCAGTACCACCCCCCTCCCTGCGTCGCAGGAATAATAATCACCACCACAATAATAATTGTGGCTATTATACCGGCGATATGTAAACTGCTTTTACGCACGAAGAAGAGGTTCGTAGTACGAATATACTCCCGCTTGTTGAATAAACAAAGAACTTCTTGCGAAATCTTCCGCCGCAGCGATCCCGGTGCGGTGGTAACGCCGCGATTTCGCCGGCGCGGCTTCTCTGCGATTCCGCCGCGACCCCGCCGCGGCGATCTTTCAAATAATCGTCGACTTTCTCAGCTCGATATTCCCTTTGTGGATATCGCCGGGGAACTTGCCGCCGACATAGTCCGCGATCAGCTCGCCGATGGTGCTGGTGAAATAAAAATTGATAGGGTCGATATCTTTTGTGACGAAGCTGTTTTGCAGCGTCCAGTTGGCCGCTTCCCTCACCCTCGCCGCATCCGTGTGGAGTCCGAAGTGGTCGAGCAGCATCGCGGCAGACAGGATGCTGCCCAGCGGATTGGCGATGTCTTTGCCGGCTGCCTGGGGATAGGAGCCATGGATCGGTTCGAATAGCGCGGCTCCTTTGCCGATCGAGGCGGAGGGCAGCAATCCCAGCGATCCGCTGATCACGCTGGCTTCGTCGCTAAGGATGTCGCCGAACATATTCTCGGTCAGGATCACGTCGAATTGTTTCGGGTTGATGATGATCTGCATGGCGGCATTGTCGACGAAAAGAAAGTCCACCTTTACGTCCGGGTAGCCGGTTGCAATCTCCTGGACGACCTTTCGCCAGAGACGCGAAGTCTCGAGCACATTCGCTTTGTCGACGAGCGTCAGTTTCTTTCGGCGCTGGCGGGCCTGTCTGAAAGCAAGATGGGCGATCCGCTCGATCTCTTCGCGGCTATAGCTGCATTCGTCAGACGCCCGGGTCCCCTCCGCGTCGCTCTCCTTCCTGCCGAAATAGATCCCGCCGGTCAGTTCGCGGAAAATGACGAAGTCCACATTCTCGAGGATCTTGGCCTTCAGCGGCGACAGGTGCTGCAGGGCGGGGTAGGTGGAAACCGGCCGGATGTTGGCGAAAAGTTGCAGGGATTTCCTAAGCTTCAGCAAACCCTGTTCGGGCCGGACCTTCGCGGTAGGGTCGTTGTCATATTTGGGGTGTCCGATGGCGCCGAAGAGGATGGCGTCGCTGTTCAGGGCGGCCTCGATCGTTTCGTCGGGCAGCGGATTGCCCGTCTTGTCAATGGCGTCGGCGCCCATCAGGCAGTATTTATAAGTGAATTCATGCCCGCTGTGCTGTGCCACGGCGTTCAATACCTTGATGGCCTGCCGGGTCACTTCCGGGCCGATGCCGTCGCCTTCGATGACTACAATGTGCTTTTGCATATACAATCGATATTTAGGGTAGAGGTTCTATTCATAACGAAGTGAATGTTCCTTTTCGAAGTCCCCGATCTCGCCGCGCATGCTCAGCAGGAAATCGATGTCGTCGTATCCGTTCAGCAGGCAGGTCTTCTTGTAATCGTTGATCTCGAATGTCTCGCTCCCGCCTCCGGGCAGGGAGATCGTCTGCTCCTGCAGATCTACCTTCAACGCCGTGGAGGGGTCCGCTTTGACCGCGGCGAAGATCTTTTGGAGAAAACTTTCGGTGACGGTTACAGGAAGGAGGAAATTATTCAGCGCGTTGTTCCTGAAGATGTCGGCGAAGAAGCTGCTGACGACGACGTCAAAGCCCGCGTCCTTGATGGCCCATGCCGCGTGTTCTCGGCTGGATCCGCAACCGAAATTCTTGCCGCCGATCAGGATCTTGCCGCCATAGGTCGGGTCGTTGAGCACGAATTCCTTTTTCGGCGAGCCGTCGCTGTTATAGCGCCAGTCCCTGAACAGATTGTCGCCGAACCCATCCCGGGTGGTGGCTTTGAGGAATCGGGCCGGAATGATCTGGTCCGTGTCGATATTCTCCAGTTCGATCGGCACTGCCGTGGAATTGACTGTATGGATGGATTTGCTCATGATGTTCTTCGATTAAATGAATTCCCGGATATCGCTGACCTCCCCCGTAATGGCCGCGGCAGCGGCGGTCAGCGGACTGGCGAGCAAGGTCCGCGCGTTGGGTCCCTGCCTTCCTTCGAAATTCCGGTTCGAAGTGGAGATGCAGTATTTGCCCGAGGGGATCTTGTCTTCGTTCATGCCCAGGCAGGCGCTGCATCCGGGCTGCCGGAGCCGGAAACCCGCGGCTTCGAAGATCTTGTCGATCCCTTCGCTGATGGCCTGTTGTTCGACCTGTTTACTCCCCGGCACGATCCAGACTTCCACATGCTCGGCCTTTTTGCGGCCCCTGACAAAGGATGCGACCTGCCGGAGGTCTTCGATACGCGAGTTGGTGCAACTGCCGATAAAGACATAATCGATCTTCTTCCCCCTGATGGCTGCGCCCGGCTGGAGCCCCATATAGGAAAGGGACTTCGGGTCTGCGGTCGCGGGAATATTCCCGGTGATACCGACGCCCATTCCCGGATTCGTTCCATACGTGATCATCGGTTCGATGGCGGAGGCGTCGATGTGGATCTCCTTGTCGAAGCCCGCGCCCGGATCCGAGTACAGGGTCTTCCACCAGGCGAGTTTCCGGTCCCATTCCGCGCCGGCCGGAGCGAAGGGCCGCCCTTTCAGATAGGCGAAGGTCGTTTCGTCGGGTGCGATCATTCCGCCGCGGGCGCCCATCTCGATGCTCATGTTACAGATGGTCATCCGCGCTTCCATCGACAGACCGCGGATGGCGGAGCCTGCATATTCGACAAAATGCCCCGTGGCGCCGCTGGCCGAGATGCTCGAAATGATGTAGAGGATGATATCTTTGGAGACCACACCCTTGTTGAGCGCACCCTCCACATTGATGCGCATCAGTTTCGGTTTGCTTTGCAACAGGCATTGCGTGGCCATGACCATTTCCACTTCGGAGGTCCCGATGCCGAACGCAATGGCGCCGAAGGCCCCATGGGTCGAGGTATGGCTGTCGCCGCAGACGATGGTCATCCCGGGCTGGGTGACGCCAAGTTCGGGCCCGATGACGTGGACGATCCCCTGATAAGGGTGTCCGAGACCATACAGTTCGATGCCGTTCTGTTTGCAGTTCTCCACGAGCTGTTGCACCTGGAGGCGGGAAAGTTCTTCCTTTATCGGCAGGTGCTGGTCGAGCGTGGGCACGTTGTGATCCGCGGTGGCGACGATCTGCGCCGGCCGGAAGACTTCCACGCCCCGTTTCCTGAGCCCCTGAAATGCCTGCGGGCTGGTCACCTCGTGAATGAAATGTTTGTCGATATACAGCACGGACGGGCCGCCTCCGATGGTGCGGACGACGTGACGGTCCCAGATCTTTTCAAATAAAGTGGATGCCATGGATGAGATTAAGAGGGTATTACTGTCTCGGTATAGGCGGTGGCCAGTTGGTGAAGGTCTTCCTCCATCACTTCTTTCTTGGTGTCGGCCACCTGCAGGAATCTTTCATAGATCGTATCGATATCGTTCCGGTTAAAGGAATAGCCTATTTTTTGCAGCCGGAAGGCAAGGGCGCTCCTGCCGCTCCTGGCCGTCAGTACGATGCGGGAGCCGTCGGCGCCGACCTCGTCGGGGCTGATGATCTCGTAGGTAGCGGCGTCTTTCAGGAAGCCATCCTGGTGGATCCCGGAGGAGTGCGAGAACGCATTTGCGCCGACGATCGCTTTATTCGGCTGCACCGGCATCCGCATGGTGTCGGAGACGAGCCGGCTGACGGGGTTCAGTTCGCCGGCCCTGATGCCGGTGTAAAAGCCGAGGTCCTTATGCTGGCGGATGATCATGACGACTTCCTCCAGCGATGTATTGCCGGCGCGTTCGCCCAGGCCATTGATGGTGCATTCGATCTGCCGGGCGCCGCTGCGGATGCCCGCAATGGAATTGGCCGTCGCCAGGCCGAGGTCGTTGTGGCAGTGACAGGAAAGGATGGCCTTGTCGATGTTGGGTACCTTATTGATGAGGTAGGCGATCTTTGCTCCGTACTGGTCGGGCAGGCAATAACCGGTGGTATCGGGGATGTTGACGACGGTGGCGCCCGCAGAGATCACGGCCTCGACCACACGGGCGAGGTATTCGTTGTCCGTGCGCCCCGCGTCCTCGGCATAGAATTCCACGTCGGCGACCAGGTTCCTGGCCCATTTCACCGCCTGGACCGCGCGGTCCAGGATCTCTTCGCGGGTCGCGTTGAACTTGGCCCTGATATGGAGGTCGGACGTCCCGATGCCCGTGTGGATCCGGGGGCGGCGGGCATGGCGGAGGGCCGCGCCGGCCACTTCGATATCTTTTTGCACCGCGCGGCTCAGCCCGCACACCGTGGCGTTGCGAACGATCCTGGCGATCTCTTCGACGGAATGAAAATCGCCGGGGCTCGAGACGGGAAAACCGGCTTCGATGATATCCACGCCCAATGCTTCGAGCTGGAGGGCCAGATCGATCTTTTCGGTTGCGTTCAGCTTGCAGCCAGGGACCTGTTCGCCATCGCGCAGTGTGGTGTCAAAAATGAAAATCTTCTGGTCAGCCATATGGAATTTTAAGAAGGTTCGGTTAGCGGATAGTGGGGATGCGGTACAAATTAGCTAGGTTTGTTGTGGCGCTCAAATCATAATTGGAGTGGTTTTACACCCTTTAATGGCGATCAAACGCCATGAAAGCCACTACAGTAAAGGATTTTCATCGCTTAAATTACGATGCCCAACCGATCCTCCGATTCGTTGTTTCAGCTGATAAAATCTCTGGAAAAGTCAGAGAAAAGGAACTTTAAGCTCTATATCACCCGCAATTCCGCCAGCCTGGACCTCAAGAGCATCCAGCTTTTTGACGCGATGGACAAGATGGATGAGTATGACGAAGCGCAATTGTTAAAAAAAAACAAAAATATCCGCAAGGCGCAGCTCTCAAACGCCAAGGCACACCTGTACCGGGAGATACTCTCCAGCCTCCGGCTCATCCGGCACGAGGACAATATCGACATTCAGCTGCATGAACAGCTGGACTACGCCAGGATACTATATAACAAGGGGTTATACCTGCAAAGCCTCCGGACGCTCGACCGCATCAAACAAAGCGCCAGGGAATATCACCAGCATGCCTTTTTGCTCCAGGTGCTGTTCTTCGAAAAGACGATCGAATCGCTGCATATCACCCGCAGTATGCAGGACAGGGCCGACCAGCTGGCGGAAGAACTGGATGGGGTGAACGACCGCCTGCGGCTGATCAGCCGGCTGTCCAATCTTTCCCTGCAACTGTACAGCTGGTATATCCGGCACGGGGTGGCGCGGAACGAGAAAGACGAGTCGGCGGTGCAGGAATTCTTCGAACGGAACATGCCCGGCGACCTTTCGGCCTGCCCGGGGTTCTATGAAAAGCTATATCAGTATCAGAGCTTCTGCTGGTATGCCTATATCCGGCAGGATTTCCTGATGTACTACCGGTACACCCAGCGCTGGGTAGACCTTTTCGAAAAGGAACCTTTTATGCTGGCGGCGGAGACCTCCCAGTATATCAAGGGTATGCATAACCTGCTGGGCGCGAATTTCGATCTGCTCAACGACCAAAAGTTCAGGGAGACGCTGAAGCAGTTTGAGGATTTCTCCCGCACCGATCTCGTCACCGGTAACGTGAATAACCGTATCCAGACATTCGTGTACCTCTACATTTCAAAGCTGAACCAGCATTTCATCGACGGCACGTTCAGCGAGGGGTTGTCGCTGGTTCCCTATATAGAGGAAATGCTCGCCGAATACTGGATCTACCTGGACAGCCACCGGATCCTCGTCTTCTATTACAAGATCGCCTGCCTGTATTTCGGCAGCGGCGGCTATGGGAAGACGATCGATTACCTGAACAAGATCATCAACTGGAAGGTCGATCTGCGGACCGACCTGCAATGCTATTCGCGCCTGCTGCACCTGATCGCGCACTACGAACTCGGCAATTCCGACCTGCTGGAGTACCTGACCAAATCGGTGTACCGGTTCATGGCGAAGATGGAGAGCCTGAGTCTCGTCGAAGAGGAGATCTTCCGGTTCCTGCGCACGGCTTTTTCCGTGCCGCCGGACCGGTTGAAGGCTGAGTTCGGCATATTGCTGGACCGGCTGAAGACCTATGAGAAGAGCCGTTTCGAGACCCGGGCCTTCATGTACCTGGATGTGATCTCCTGGCTCGAAAGCAAGATCGCCGGGGTCCCGGTCCAGGATGTGATCCGGAAGAAGTATTTGGCCGGCACAAGGCGGGGGTGAGTGCCGCCACACCGGGCGCGACCGCCGGGGGGATGATTGCTAACCGCACAACCTTTGTATCGGAACCGCACAGCATGCAGCCTGAGTCTACATTAAAATATTGATGTTCAAATGATTACCTAAGCGGCATGCTCTTGGTGGGGCTTTTCCAAACCCACATCCGCATGATCAGGAATTATTTCCGCATCGCCGGCCGCTACCTGCTGCACAACAGGTTTTCCTCCGCCATCAACATCGGCGGCCTTGCCATCGGGATGGCTGTCGCCATCCTGATCGGATTGTGGATCTGCGATGAATTGTCGTTCAACAATGTCCATATGCGTCACGACCGGATTGCGGCCGTGCTGCAGAATCAGAAGCTCAGCGGGGGCATCCAGACCTGGAGAGGCCAGGCCATGCAGCTTGCACCGGTGCTGAATAAGGATTATAAAAATTATTTCCGGTATGTTGTGCGGCAGGGCGGCGGCGGCAATCAGCTCGTGAGCTATGGCGAAAAGCAGGTCAGGTTCGCCGGCAGCTATATGGACCCGCAGGTCATCGACCTGCTTTCGCTGCACATGCTACAGGGCGACAATTCTTCTCTCCGGGACATCCATTCCATGATCATATCGGAGGAAATGGCCAATGGCCTTTTTGGTGCTGAAGACCCTATCGGCAGGGAAGTGAAGGTCGACAACGATTACCTGGTGAAAGTGACGGGAGTCTATGCCGGTCTGCCGGACAACTCGTCATTTGCGGGGATCGATTTCATTTCGCCTTTTGAGCTGATGATCAAAGTCCGGCACCTGGAAGACCTGGGCTGGGGCAATAGTTGGTTCCGCACCTATGTGCTGCTCAATGACGATGCCGATCTGGACAAAGCATCGACGGCAATCCAGGACGTCAAATGGCGATATTCCCCCGGCGACCGGCGGTTCAGGCCCCGGCTCTTTCTGCAACCCATGAATCGCTGGCGATTGTATTCCGATTATGAAGGGGGGCTGCCGGCAGGTGGCAGGATCAAATTTGTCCGGCTATACGCGATCATCGGGATCTTTGTGCTGATCCTGGCCTGTATCAATTTTATGAACCTCAGCACAGCCCGCTCGGAAAAACGGGCAAAGGAGGTCGGTATCCGGAAGGCCATCGGGTCCGTGCGCAGGCAGCTGATCGGCCAGTTCCTCAGCGAGTCGCTCGTCGTGGCCTTCGTCGCCTTTGTCGTCGCCATCGCGCTCGCGCAGATCTTGCTGCCATTTTTCAACGAGGTGGCCAATAAAAAGATGACGATCCCCGCCGCATCGCCGGCATTCTGGTTCCTGGGTTTGTGTTTTATTGCCATAACGGGGATGCTGGCAGGCAGCTATCCTGCCTTCTACCTGTCATCGTTCCGGGCCGTCAAAGTGCTGAAGGGTACTTTCCGCGCGGGCCCGCTGGCGTCGTTGCCACGGAAGGTGTTGGTGGTGCTGCAATTCACCGTCTCCGTGACCCTTATCATCGGCACCATCGCCGTATTTCACCAGATACAATATGCCAGGGACAGGCCTGTTGGATTCAACCGGGACGGGCTCATCACGGTGCCTAAACAAAGCGTGGATTTCACGCCTGAACTCGCCACGCTGCGGCTCATGCTGCAACAGACCGGCCAGGTGGATGATATCGCCGGGTCGGAGAGCACGCCTGCCAATACGTATAACAACAATATGGGCTTTCAGTGGAAAGGCAAGGACCCCTCTTTGCAGGAGTCCTTTGTCACCAATGGCATCACGCCCGAATTCGGAAAAGTCACCGGGTGGCAGATCACCGACGGCAGGGACTTCAGACCCGGCTATGCCACCGACTCGAACGCGTTCATCATCAATGAGACCGCGGCCAAATATATGAATCTCGGCCACCCTGTCGGCGAACAGGTGAAGTGGAGCGACAACGGAACATTTACCATTATCGGCGTCGTGAAGGACATGGTCTCGCAGTCTCCTTACGACCAGGCCGAACCGATGATCTTTTACCTTTCTTCTTCCCTTGGCTTTTCGCATCTCAACGTCATCGACATCCGGTTGCGTCCGGGCAAAAGCATGACCGGCGCGCTGGGGGCCATCGCGAATGTCTTCAGGAAGATCGACCCCCAGGACCCTTTCGAATACAAGTTCGCAGATGACGAGATCGCAAAGAAATTCGGGGACGAGGAGCGCATCGGGCGCCTGGCGCGGTTCTTCACGCTGCTGGCGATCGTCATCTCCTGTCTCGGGCTGTTAGGCCTCTCCGCCTTTGTGGCGGAGCAACGGAAGCAGGAGATAGGCGTACGAAAGGTCCTGGGCGCTTCGACCTTCACACTCTGGCAATTGCTATCGCGCGAATTCGTCGGGCTGGTGGGGCTGTCGCTGTTGATCGGCGGACCTTTATCGTGGTGGCTCATGCATGACTGGCTGAACAATTTCAGGTACCGGGCAGGTCTCTCCTGGTGGATATTTGCCGGTGCGGCTTTCGCAACCATAGGAATTACCCTGGCAACCGTCAGCTGGCAGGCTATCCGGGCGGCCCTGGCTAACCCCGTCAGGAGCCTCCGTTCGGAATAAAGGACCGTCGGAAAGAGCCTTCATGAACTGACGGCCTTGCCCCAAATGTAAAATTAAAAAATTCGTGTATATATAACGTTCGCACCATGAATCACTAACGAACCGCTTGTGAATGCGCGAAAAAACCTCTCATTGTCATTAAAAGTTGTACCTTTGCCCTCCTTGATTTGGTCCCTGACGTGTATTGAATTTCGATTATAGTTCCCCTGGTTCCGACCGGGTGAGCTATTGTTTTGGTATATACTGGATTAGAACAAGACAAAAACGCATAATTGCAATATGGCTATCAAAAAAGAAAATCGTCCCAGAGCCACTTTTTCAAAAATCACTATCGGTCTGGCTTCTCCCGACAGCATCCTGGAAAGGAGCTATGGCGAAGTATTGAAGCCCGAGACCATCAACTATCGTACGTACAAGCCGGAGCGTGACGGGTTATTCTGCGAGCGAATCTTTGGTCCGGTGAAGGATTACGAGTGCGCCTGCGGAAAGTACAAGCGGATCCGGTATAAGGGTATCGTGTGCGACCGTTGCGGCGTGGAAGTGACGGAAAAGAAAGTGCGCCGGGAGCGGATGGGCCACATCAAGCTGGTCGTACCGGTAGTCCACATCTGGTATTTCAAATCACTGCCCAATAAGATCGGCTATCTGCTGGGGATGAGCTCCAAGAAGCTGGAAAGCATCATTTACTACGAACGGTACGTCGTCATTCAAGCCGGCATCCGTGCGGATAAGGCGCAGAACTTCGGCGACCTCCTGACGGAAGAAGAATACCTGGAGATCCTGGACACGCTGCCCAAGGACAACCAGTATCTGCCGGACGACGACCCGCAGAAATTCATCGCCAAGATGGGCGCTGAAGCGGTCCATGACCTGTTGGAAAGGATCGAGCTGGACCAGCTCTCCTACGACCTGCGCACCGCCGCGGCGAACGAGACTTCGCAGCAGCGGAAGGCTGATGCCCTGAAGAGGCTGAGCGTCGTGGAGGCTTTCCGGGATGCGAATTCGCGGATCACCAACCGTCCCGAGTGGATGGTCATGCAATATATCCCGGTCATTCCGCCGGAGTTGCGGCCGCTCGTACCGCTGGATGGCGGCAGGTTCGCCTCTTCGGACCTGAACGATCTTTATCGCCGGGTGATCATCCGGAACAACCGGTTGAAGCGGTTGCTGGAGATCAAGGCGCCCGAAGTCATTCTCCGGAATGAAAAGCGGATGCTGCAGGAGGCGATCGACTCGCTGTTCGACAACAGCCGCAAGTCCAACGCGGTGAAGGCGGAAGGCGGAAGGGCGCTGAAATCGCTGAGCGATGTGCTGAAAGGGAAGCAGGGCCGGTTCCGGCAGAACCTGCTGGGTAAGCGCGTCGACTATTCCGGCCGTTCGGTCATCGTGGTGGGACCCGAGCTGAAGCTCCACGAGTGCGGCTTGCCGAAGGATATGGCCGCGGAATTGTTCAAACCTTTTATCATCCGCAAGCTGATCGAAAGAGGTATCGTGAAGACCGTGAAGAGCGCGCGGAAGCTGGTCGACAAGAAAGAAGCGATCGTCTGGGACATTCTCGAAAATATCCTGAAAGGCCACCCGGTGATGTTAAACCGGGCCCCGACGCTGCACCGGCTGTCCATTCAGGCGTTCCAGCCCAAACTCATCGAAGGAAAGGCGATCCAGCTGCACCCGCTGGTCTGTACGGCATTCAACGCCGACTTCGACGGCGACCAGATGGCCGTGCACGTGCCGTTGAGCAGCGCCGCCATCCTGGAAGCGCAATTGCTGATGTTGTCGTCGCACAATATCCTGAACCCGCAGAACGGCACGCCGATCACGCTGCCTTCCCAGGACATGGTGTTGGGCCTGTATTATATTACGAAAGGCAAGAAGTCGACCGCTGCCGAAAAGGTGAAAGGCGAGGGCAAGGCCTTCTACAGCGCCGAGGAAGTGATCATCGCGTATAACGAAAACCAGGTCGACCTGCATGCCTATATCAAGGTGAAGGCGCTGGTCCGGAACCCGGCGACAGATGCGCTGGAGACGAAATTGCTGGAAACGACGGTCGGCCGGGTGCTGTTCAATCAGACGGTACCTTCGGAGGTCGGGTTCGTGAACGCGCTGCTGACCAAAAAGTCGCTTCGGGAGATCATCGGGAATATCATCAAATGGACGAATATCCCCAAGACGGTGAAATTCCTGGACGATATCAAGCAGCTCGGTTTCCGGATGGCGTTCCGCGGCGGGCTGTCCTTCAACATCAATGACCTGATCATTCCCGACACCAAGGAGGAACTGCTCGACAACGCCAAAGGCGAGGTCGACGAGGTATGGGACAACTACAACATGGGTCTGATCACCAACAACGAACGGTATAACCAGATCGTGGACATCTGGTCGCGGGTGGATACCCGGATCACGGAAAGCCTCATTGTGGAGCTCGCCAGCGACAAGCAGGGCTTCAACTCCGTATACATGATGCTGGATTCGGGCGCACGCGGCAGCAAACAGCAGATCAAGCAGCTGGCCGGTATCCGGGGCCTGATGGCCAAACCGAGGAAGTCGGGTTCGACCGGAAGCGAGATCATCGAGAACCCGATCCTGTCCAACTTCAAGGGCGGCCTGAACGTATTGGATTATTTCATCTCCACGCACGGTGCGCGGAAAGGTCTGGCCGATACCGCCCTGAAGACGGCCGACGCCGGCTACCTGACCCGCCGCCTGGTGGACGTGGCACAGGATGTCGTGATCACGGAGGAAGACTGCGGCACGCTGCGGGGCATCGCCACCTCGGCGCTGAAGGATAATGAGGATGTGGTGGAACCGCTGTATGACCGGATCCTCGGGCGCACGTCGCTGCATGATGTCTATGATCCGCAGAACGACAAGCTGATCGTCGCCGCCGGCGAGCAGATCACCGAGGAGATCGCCAAGTCGATCGAGGACGCCGGGATCGAGACGATCGAGATCCGTTCGGTGCTGACCTGCGAAAGCAAGCGCGGCGTCTGCGTCAAATGTTATGGAAAGAATCTTGCGACGGGCTATGTGACCCAGAAGGGCGACGCGGTCGGCATCATCGCCGCCCAGTCCATCGGCGAGCCGGGTACCCAGCTGACCCTGCGGACCTTCCACGTGGGTGGCGTCGCCGGCAGCGCCTCGGTTGAATCCACCATGGTCGCGAAATTCGAAGGCACGATCCAATTCGACGGTCTCCGCACGGTAACAGCCGAGAACAATGAAGGCGAAAAGCAACAGATCGTCATCGGCCGTACCGGTGAGGTCCGGATCATGGATGTGAAGAACGACAGGCTGCTGATCACCAATAACGTGCCTTACGGCTCCACTTTGGTCGTCAAGGACGGCCAGAAGGTAGCGAAGGGCGAGGTCATCTGCAACTGGGATCCCTTTAACAATGTCGTCATCTCCGAAATCGCGGGCACGGTCAAGTTCGACGCGGTCCTGGAAGGCATCACCTACCGGGAAGAAGCCGACGAGCAGACGGGCCACCGCGAAAAGGTCGTCATCGAAACCAAGGACAAGACCAAGATCCCCAGCATCAATATCGAGGGCAGCAAGGAAGCCAAGTCCTACAACCTGCCGGTCGGCTCCCATATCGTGATCGAAGAAGGGGAAGACGTCAGGGCCGGCCAGGTCATCGTGAAGATCCCGCGCGTGCTCGGCAAGCTGCGTGATATCACCGGCGGTCTGCCGCGCGTTACGGAACTCTTTGAGGCCAGGAACCCGGGTAACCCCGCGATCGTCAGCGAAATCGACGGTGTGGTTGCGTTCGGCAATATCAAACGCGGGAACCGCGAAATCATCGTCGAAGCCAAGGACGGCGTCATCAAGAAATACCTGGTCCCCCTGACCAGGCAGATCCTGGCGCAGGACGGGGACTTTATCAAGGCAGGTGCGCAACTGTCCGACGGGCAGGTGGCGCCGGCGGATATCCTGTCCATCAAGGGGCCTTTCGCGGTCCAGGAATACGTGGTGAACGAGATCCAGGAGGTTTACCGGCTGCAAGGGGTGAAGATCAACGACAAACATATCGAAGTGATCGTGCGGCAGATGATGCGGAAACTGACGATCATCGATCCGGGCGACACGCGTTTCCTGGAAGAAGATACGGTTGATAAGTTTGAGTTCCTGGAAGAGAACGATTGGATCTTTGACAAAAAGGTCGTAACCGATCCGGGCGAATCCACCAAGCTGAAGGCCGGGCAGATCGTCAGCCTGCGGGAAGTCCGGGAAGAGAACTCCATTCTCCGCCGGAACGATAAGAAGCTTGCTGAATTCCGGGATGCAAAGGCCGCTACATCGGCGCCGCTGCTCCTGGGTATCACCAAGGCCTCACTGGGTACGCAAAGCTGGATTTCCGCCGCCTCCTTCCAGGAGACGACAAAGGTCCTGTCTTCTGCCGCCATCCAGGGCAAGAGCGACGATATGCTTGGACTGAAGGAGAATGTGATCACGGGTCACCCGATCCCGGCCGGTACCGGTCTCCGCGACTTCGAGAATATGATCGTGGGCAGCAAGGAGGAGTACGAACTGTTGCAGACGACGCGCGAAGCGATGCAGTTCGACGAAGAGGAGTAGCATTGCCTCGACGGCCGGCTGCGCCGCGAAGTATATAAGATTGTTAAAATCAATTCAAGTAGGAGGTTCCTGACCTCCTACTTTTTTATCTTGTGGGGGAAAGCGTCAATCTATTGTCCTGACATATATGAAGTATCTCTCTACGATTTTGAGTCTCGTCGCCCTGGGTTTGATCGGGGTCCTTTTCCTTGCGCAGCGCAGGCAGCTCGACCAGTTGAAGAAGCATGTCGACGAAGAGAAGACGGCGGGGAGCGGGTTCAAGATCGCCTATTTCGACCTGGACACCCTGCAGGCGCACTACGACTATATGGCCGATGTTAAAAAAGAGGCCGCTGACCGCGAGAATCAGATGAATGAAGAGCTCAGCAACAAGGACAGGCAGATCCGTCAGCGGATCCAGGAATGGCAAAGCAAGGGCAACTCCATGACCCAGTCCGAGAACGAGCAGGCACAGCGGGAGTATCAGGACATGCAGACGAAATTCGCTTCGAGAAAGCAGGAACTGGAGCAGGGCCTGTACAAGTTCGAAGAAGAGCAGCGGAACAAGATCCGGAAGACGATCGAAGAGTTCATCAGGGACTACAACAAGCAGAAGAATTACTCCTATATTTTTGCCTACGACGCCAACTCCTTTATTTACAACAAAGACACCCTCTTCAATATCACCAAAGACCTGTTGGAGGGGCTCAATGCCCAGTATAGGAGATCGAAGTGATTTAAGCGTCCGGGAATGAGGGGTTTTGGGGTTTTTGCGCTATTTTTAGCGTTATGGCAGAAACAACCCAAACGGAGATAGCCGGGTCCGCTAAGACTTCGCCCCATTTCAAACCCACGCTCGGCTTGCTGGATGGCACCATGATCGTTGCCGGGTCTATGATCGGATCCGGCATTTTTATTGTCAGCCAGGATATCGTAGCAAGGACCGGTAGCGCCGGCTGGCTGATCTTCGTATGGCTGATCACCGGGTTCATGACCATCGTAGCGGCTGTCAGCTATGGGGAGCTGAGCGGGATGTTCCCCAAGGCCGGAGGCCAATACATCTATCTTAAAGAGGCGTATAATCCGCTGACCGGTTTCCTGTACGGGTGGAGTTTCTTTTCTGTCATCCAGACCGCGACGATCGCGGCGGTAGCGGTGGCATTCGCCAAGTTTGCGGGGACGTTCAATAACGGTTTCAGCGCCCGCATGGCGCTGACGCCTGCAAATGTCGCCCTGTCCCTGGGACCCGTCCAGGTCCACTATGCGGAACTGGTGGCGATCTGCCTGATCGTATTCCTGACCTGGGTGAACACGCGCGGGATCGAGGGCGGGAAGTGGATCCAGCGCATCTTCACCGTCACCAAGCTGTTGTCTCTATTCGGCCTTGTCGTGTTCGGCTTCCTGCTCGGGTTCAGGCATGAGATCTGGCAGCATAACTGGACGGACGCCTGGGCGATGAAGAGCATGGCGCCCGGCAGAGGCGGCGGCATCCTGACCAGCCCTGTCCTGGGGATCGCGATGTTTGGAGCGATAGCGGGCGGGATGTCGGGATCGATATTTTCATCCGATGCCTGGAATAATGTCACTTTTATCGCCGGCGAAATGAAAAATCCTAAACGGAATATCGGGATGAGCCTGTTCCTGGGTACATTGATCGTGACCGTCATCTATGTCGGCGCCAACCTCATGTACCTGGGAGTGCTGCCGCTCGATAAGATCGCGTTCGCGCCGCAGCAGCGTGTGGCAAACGTCGCGGCCAACGTGATATTCGGCCCGGCCGGGGTGTACATTATTGCGGTGATGATCATGATCTCGACGTTTGGTTGCGACAACGGATTGATCCTGGCGGGAGCCCGCGTCTATTATTCCATGTCGCAGGACGGGCTTTTCTTCCGGCAGGCCGGCCGGCTGAATAGGAAGGCCGTGCCCGGCTGGGCGCTTTGGGCACAGTGCCTGGTCGCGAGCGCCCTTTGCCTGAGCGGCAGGTACAACGATCTGCTCGTGATGATCTCCTTTGTCGCGGTGTTGTCCTATGCGCTGACCGTGCTGGGCATTTTTATCCTTCGTCGCCGGCAGCCGGGCGCCGAGCGAACCTATAAAGCTTTCGGGTACCCGGTGCTGCCAGGCGTCTATATCGTCGTGGCGCTCGTATTTTGCGTCGCCCTGATCCTTCAGGAACCAAAGTATTCGGGTATCGCTGCCCTCATCGTCCTGCTGGGAATTCCCCTGTATTATTTAGCTTTGTCCCGCCAAAGGAACCCGGAGGGGTCCTCTAAAAAGACATCAAACTAATGCCGAATTTTTCTCAATTGTTCGCAGACTTCGGTCGGATCAAAGCCGGAGTGATCGGCGACGTCATGCTGGATACCTATTTATGGGGCCATGTGGAGCGGATTTCGCCGGAAGCGCCGGTGCCGATCGTGGCACTCGACCGGAAGGAACAGCGGATCGGCGGAGCGGGCAATGTGGCGCTCAACCTGGCGGGCCTTGGCGCCCAGGTGAATATATTCAGCGTCATCGGAAAGGATGCCGACGGCGAAGTGCTCGAACTGTTGTTGCGAGAGAACGGGATCGCAGTGGAGGGACAATTGAAAAGCCAGGGCCGGATCACGTCCAATAAG